>JACCDQ010173518.1_pt1 | contig 14476 bp, 13 predicted proteins | sample 7446031 | NCBI WGS metagenome assembly JACCDQ01 (sample SAMN15323442, study PRJNA562643) | freshwater metagenome | isolation source: river surface water | place: USA:Blue River Watershed | collected 2017-08-17
GCGACCGCTGACCCGCATCGGCGGCACAAAGCCTTATGGCTGTCCGACTGAAAACACGGCTGTCAGGGTATCGGCTGTCAACATTGCCTCGCCCCAAGCCTGCAGCTCCGCCTCACTGCCCGAACCCAGTCGTTCGGCTGCCCAATCAGGTAGCTCACCGAAGCGCCGCGCCATCAGCTGCGCCAGCAACATCGATTTTCCTTGCTGCATCCCTTGCTTGATGCCTTTCTGCATGCCAAGACGCTCGATCGATGTCATGTAGCCCATGCTGGTTTCCTCCTCCATTACCTCAACCACCTCCCAAAACAGCTCACCCTGCTGCTCCGGCAGCCACATCATCCAGTCAATCACCGAAAATATTTCAATGACTTTCTGCTTGTCCCAGTTGTGGCGGTACAAGTCCTTGACGATGGCCCATTTGGCGCGCCAGCGAGCGTCAGGATCATCCACAGTTGCGCGTGTCGCGAGATGGGCACGGGTAATGATTGCAAAGGGGTTGGAACTGTCTGCGAGCTTCGCTTCGCTGCCGATCCAATCAAGCAGCTTGGCTACCGGGAATCAAATCCCCATATGGCAATCCAGCACTTCATAGCCAAAGCTTGTAGGTCGCCAATTCAGGCGATCATCAGCCAACAGCGCAAGACTGGCCACTGGCATTCGATAGCGATCGTACAGGCGGTAGTTGTAGACGAACATGCGCTCGGCAAAGCTCTGCTGTGCGGTTCCCTGCACTTCCAGGTGGATATACAGCCAGTCATGGCGTCCGTTGTGCGCCGTTACTTTGACCAGCTTGTCGACGAAGCGCTTGCCAAGCTCGGCATCACGAACAACTTCACGCAATTCCTGCTCGAGGAAAGTGATTGGCTGCGACCAATCGATGGCCGCATGAGCGACAGGAAAATAGAAATGCAGGAAGTCGGCGAAGTAGCGCTCAACCGCTTCTTTCCACGGACTATCATAATCGTCTGACACCGCACGCTCCGCATGATGGGCCACCATCGATAGCAGCTCTCAGGCGGAGCGTCGCCTGTCGACACGGAAAATCGCGCAATACAGAGCAAATAAGCGAAACAACACACTCGATGCCCGCGAATGAGGCCGAGAGTGTTGTATGCCGGCAGCACCCTCAGCGGGGCCGCGCGCGCCGTTCGAAATGATCCGCGCTCGCGTCCGCCCAATGGCTGCGGAAAGGCTCCGGCAGCAAGGCCAGCTTGGCCTCATCCAGCAAGGCGCCGACTTCCAGCGCCGGCAAGGTGCTGGCCAGCGACACCGCCACGCCGCTGACATTGCGCACGGTGATGTGCTCGGTCGTGATCTGGTTCGGGCTTTCCAGCCCGGCCGCACCAATGAGCTCGGCCAGCGCCTCGACCGTCAGTTCATGGAAGTTGCGCACCCGCGTGGCCTTGTCGGGCACGACCAGCGCACGCTGGCGGTCGGGATCCTGCGTAGCGACGCCGGTCGGGCAATGGTCGGTATGGCAGCTGCGCGACTGTATGCAGCCAAGCGCGAACATGAAGCCGCGCGCCGAGTTGCACCAGTCGGCGCCCAGCGCCAGCGCGCGCGCGATGTCGAAGGCCGAAATGATCTTGCCCGACGCACCGATCTTGATGCGGTCGCGCTTGCCAACGCCCACCAGCGAGTTGTGCACCAGTCGCAGGCCTTCGCGCATCGGCATACCCACATGGTCAGAGAATTCCACCGGTGCGGCACCGGTGCCGCCCTCGCTGCCGTCGACGACGATGAAGTCCGGATAGGTGTCGGTCTCGAGCATGGCCTTGACGATGCCAAACCATTCCCAGGGCTGGCCGATGCAGAGCTTGAAGCCGACCGGCTTGCCGCCCGACAGCTCGCGCAGCCGGCGGATGAAGTCCATCAATGCCTTCGGCGTCGAGAACTCGCTGTGGGCCGCCGGCGACACGCAATCCTGGCCCAGCGGCACACCGCGCGCGGCAGCGATCTCGGGCGTGACCTTGGCCGCCGGCAGCACGCCGCCGTGGCCGGGCTTGGCGCCTTGCGACATCTTTATCTCGATCATCTTCACCTGCGGCGACTGCGCCTGCTCGGCGAATTTGTCGGCATCGAAGTGGCCGGCCGAATTGCGGCAGCCGAAATAGCCGGAGCCGATTTCCCAGATCAGGTCGCCGCCATGCTCGCGGTGATAGGCCGAGATCGAGCCCTCGCCGGTGTCATGCGCAAAGCCGCCCATCTGCGCGCCGCGGTTCAGCGCACGGATTGCATTCGGCGACAGCGAGCCGAAGCTCATCGCAGAGATGTTGAATATTGATGCGTCGTAGGGATGCTTGCAATCCGGGCCGCCGATGGTGACGCGGAAGCTCTTGGGGTCGAGGTGCTTCGGCACTGCCGAATGTCCGACCCATTCGGCATCATTGCCATACACGGACTTGATGGTGCCGAAGCCGCGCTTGTCGTTCACGCGCTTGGCGCGCGAATAAACCATCGCGCGCTGGTTGCGCGAGAACGGCAGCTTGTCTTCATCACTCTCGAGGAAGTACTGACGGATCTCGGGGCGGATGTACTCGAGCATGAAGCGCAGGTGCCCCGTGACCGGGTAGTTGCGCAGGATCGCATGGTGCTCCTGGCGGTAGTCGCGCCAGCCGAGGATGAACAGCCCGAGGCTGATCAGCGACAGCCACGGCGATATCGGCAACAACAGGAAAATGCCGAAACCGGTCAGCACCCATGGAAGGAAGCGCGTGTATTGGGCCATCATCCCCTATCCCCTAATCAGTGTCTGTCATCCGCACCTGTGGCGGTGCTGTCTTTACTGCGGGTGTTGCCGCAACGGCGTCGGGCTGCTGCGGGTATTGCCGGTCCAGCGATTGATATCGGTAATGCACGTAATGCAGGTGCTGCAGGCGGGCCGGACAAGCAGCCCGCCTTGTGGGCGGGTCAGTCGAACTCGACCGATACCGACGGATTGTCCGGCAAGCCTACGTACTGCATCTTTATCTTCTGGCCCGGCTTCACCGGTTGCGGCGGGAAGAAGCCGCCCAGGCTCAGCAGGTCGCCCTGCTTGAGCGTGATGCCATCCTTCTTCAGCTCTTTCGCGAGCCAGATCGCCGCTTCCAGCGGATGGCCGAGCAGTGCACTGCCCTTGCTGCGACCGAGCTCCTTGTTGTTGTCAGCTTCATCGATCATCACCACCGTCATCGATGCGAGCGCATCGGCGAAGGCTTGCGTCTGTTGCACTGGCAGTTCCATACCAAGCACGCCGCCACGGAAGCCGACATTGGTGGCGATGAAGTTGTTGCCGCTGAATTTGCCTTCCAACATCAGGTCGGGCAGCTCGATGAAAGGCACCACCGACTCCAGATACTTCAGCGCCTCGAGCGGCGTCTTCGCATCGGCCAGGCCCGGGTCCTTCACCTCGACGATCATGTCGGCTTCATACAGCGGGAACGCGCCGAAATCCGAGGGCAGCAAGGCGACGATGTCGACCATGTTCCGGTTGTACATGTAGCCCCACTTCGGGCCGCTGACGCCGAAGCGCTGCTGCAGGGCCGGGTTGGTGAACGCGGCCTTGTAACCGATCGGGTCGCCCAGCACCACGCGCAATTTCTTGCCGAGCTTGCGCTTCGCGCACTCGGCATCTTCGATCGTGATGTCATTGCCAAAGCCCTTGCTCGGGCGGCGCTTGGCGAAGTCGGCGACATAGGCATCGACCGCGGCATCGTCAGGGCACGCAGCTTGCGCAAGAGTGGGCAGCAGAGCTGCCATGGCGACAAGCGCCGCAGCGCCGATCGAACGAATTTGATTCACTTGTTGCCTCCGAATTGTCAAACTGCCCGGTCACTGCGACCGGGGCATAGCGCGCCGAGCATAGCATGGCAGCGCGCCACGTTCAGGCGTGCATGGCCTCGGCAAGGCGGTATCCCACGCCGGGTTCGGTCAGCAAGACGCGCGGCTCGGTGGGGTTCTCTTCCAGCTTGGCGCGCAACTGCGCCATGTACAGGCGCAGGTAGTGGGTGTCGTCGACATGCTCCGGCCCCCAGACATCGGCCAGCAGCTGCCGGTGCGTGATGACCTGGCCCGCCTGCTCCACCAGCCGCGCCAGCAGCTTGAACTCGGTCGGCGTCAGCCGCACGCGCTCGCCGTTGAGCAGCACATGACGGCGCGTGACATCGATCTCGAGCGCGCCATGACGGTACTCGGTGACGCCGCTGGCTGCGTCGCGGCTGCGGTGCCGCAGCGCGACCCGGATGCGGGCCAGCAGCTCGCTGATACTGAATGGCTTGACCAGGTAATCATCAGCGCCGGCGTCAAGCAGCTTCACCTTGGCCGCATCGTCATAACGCGCCGAGATCACCAGCACCGGTATCGCGGAGCGGCTGCGTATCCAGTGGATCAGGTCGCCGCCGTCGCCATCGGGCAGTCCGAGGTCGAGCAGCACGAGGTCCGGCAGCGCATCGTCGCGCTGACGGAATACCGCCTCGCCGGCGGACCGGCAGTCGGCAGTCTCGACCCGGTAGCCCTCGAGCTCGAGCGCGCGCGCCAGCGTGGCGCGCAGCGCGAGGTCATCCTCGATCAACAATACGGTCAGCATCATACGGCCACCTTATCAACAACCTCATCAGCCACATCATCGGCCAGCGCCGGCATCGCCGGCTGCGGCTGCACCGGCAGCTGCACCTCGGCCACGGTGCCGGACGGTTGCGCATCATGCAAGCGGATAACAGCGCCATGCACGCGCGCGATCGCGCGGCAGACCGCGAGTCCGACACCAACGCCGCGCCGCGGCACGCTGCCGGCGGTCGCATCGGCCGAGCGCTGCGCGGTATCGATACGCTGGAACACATCGAAGACTTTGTCTTTCCATGCGTCCGGCACGCCGGGCCCGGCATCGGTCACGCGCACCGCCAGCGTCGACCCGCAATCGACCGCCTCGATCCGCACCGTGCTGCCGGGAGGGCTGTACTTGATCGCGTTCTCGACCAGGTTGTCGAACAGTTGCACCAGCAGCACCGCATCGCAGTACAGCAGCGGCAGGCCGCGCGGCACACGCGCATCGATCGCCTGTGCCGGCGCACTGCGGCGCGCGCGCGCGATCACCTGCGCCAAGATCTCTTCCAGCGATTCCCACTGCCGATGCAGGAAGACCGCATCGCTATCGAGACGCGCCAACTGCAGCGTATTGGTCGTCATCCGGTTCAGGTGCCCGGCTTCATCGACGATGGTACGGGCCAGTTCGGCGACGCGGTCACGCGGCAAGTCGCCGGCATGCGCTGCCAGCGACGAGGCGGCGCCGGTCATGGTCGCCAGCGGCGTACGGTAGTCGTGGGAGATCGCAGTCAGCAGCGTATTGCGCAGGTGCTGCGCCTGCGCCTGGTCGATCGCGGCGCGCTCGTTGAGCAGGGCCTGCTCGCGCTCGAGCGCATGCAGGCGCTCGCTGGTGACGAGGCTGCGCAGCCGCGCCAGCAAATAGCTGATGCCGGTACTGACGCCGAGCAGCGTGGCCAGCAGCAGCAGGTCTTCGCGCAGCATCGCGGCAAACGAATGCCTGGGGTTCACGAAGAAGAAGTTGAACAGCGCGACGGCCGCTGCGCTGAAGGCCATCGACTGCACCGGCGACAGCCAGAGCCCGGCGAGCGCACCGGCCATCACCAGGATCAGCGCCAGGTTGCCGAGCGCGATGCGGCCGTCGAGCAGCAGCATCAGCCCCCAGGCCGCCACCCACGTGGCAACGCCTATCCAGCGCAGGTCGGCTCCCGGCCGGTTGACGAGGATCTTGCTCAACACCATCTGCGTATCGGCCCGGTATGAGGTTTTCGGAGGCAGCGTGCCCGCTGGCCCGGATTATTGCTGAATTGTAATTTGAGCTTTGGTCGGCACCCCGCTATTTTGCCGGGTGGACATAAGTTTTTCATCGATTTTTTATCAGCAGCTCGTTAGTAAATCATAAGTTAATCATAAGTGTCTGATTGTATTCGAGTTTTTGAACGTTGACGTGTAGAAATAATACTTATTTGAAGGCAAACTCATGATCACAAAATCAACGAAAGCCGGCCTGTTACGCGCTGGCGCTTTTTGTCTTTGGGGATCTGCATGCAGCCAAACGCGGGCGCTTCTGCCCATTCCGATTCCGGCAGCACGCGTATTCCGGCACCGTATTTCAGTGCCGGCGACGCTGTTTTCGTGATTCTGGCGCTCATCGTGACCATCATGGTTGTCAAGCTCGGCTACGAGACCTTGCACGAGAGCCTCAATACCGAGGCCACCAAGGTGCGCGGCGAGGAAATGGTGGCCTGGTTCAACGGCCATGCGCAGTCGCATACGAGCGGCGAAGGAGAACTGCTGACAGGTTGCGACGGCGACGGCGCCACCTGGGCCAGCTGCCGTGAGGCGCTGTCGGCCGACGGCGGCCCGTTTGCGGGCATCAGGAACCTTGCCAAGGCCGACAGCCTGCTGTTCTCGGCCACCTGCGATCGCACTGACGCGAACACCCATGGCGCGATCATGCTTGAAAAAGGCTCGCCGAAGCCGCCGGACGGCGCATCGCTGACGTATGCGCCGCTGGCCGATGACGAAGCATTCGACAAGGGTCCGCTCGACCTGCGCATCTCGATCTGTGGCCGCGGCTATTCCGTGATCCACATCGGTGAATTCAAGTTCTGACAGATCGGATGACTGACATGGAACAGGTACAGGGTAATCACCAGGAATCGCTGTCGCTGCGCGGCTTCGTCTATGCATGGCTGTTCGACCCGAACAACCCGCACAACTTCCAGCAGCAGTTCGACCGCACGATCTTTACGCTGATCATACTCAACGCGATCGCGCTGCTGGCCGAGCAGATTCCGGTCATTCACGACCCATATGCTGTGGCCTTCCACTGGTTCGAGATGCTCTCGCTCGGCGTGTTCACGATCGAATATGTGCTGCGGCTGTATGTGGCGCCGGAAGACCCGGCCTTCTCGGGCGCTGGCATGCCGCGACTGAAGTTCATCTTCAGCCTGTATGCACTGATCGACCTCGCGGCCATCCTGCCCTTCTATCTGTCGATGTTTGCGCTGATCTCGCTCGACCTGCGCATCCTGCGGATGCTGCGGCTGCTGCGACTGGCGAAGCTGTTCCGGATGGTGGTGCCGGCGATGCGCGAATTCCGCGACCTGAACCGCGGTCGCACCTTCCGCCAGCAAGTGTATGCGCTGCTGCACCCGACCGACACCAGCGGCCGGCTGCAGGAGATGCTGGATACCTTCATCGTCTGGTGGGTATTCATCTCGGTGGTGGCGGTGGTGCTGGAATCAGTCGACTCGGTGCACTATGTGCTCAACGTGCACTTCATCGTGCTCGACGCGGTCGCGGTGTTCATCTTCTCGATGGAATACATCTTCCGGCTGTACTCGTGCGTCGAAGACCCGCGCTACCAGAAGGGGCTGGGCCGCTACCGGTTCATGAAGACGCCGATCGCAATAATCGACCTCCTCGCGATCGTGCCCTTCTTCCTCGAGGGCCTGCTCGGGCAAGTGCTCGACCTGCGCTTCCTGCGGATCTTCCGGCTGATGCGGCTGCTGAAGCTGACCCGCTACACCACATCGACCGGCACGCTGATCAAGGCACTGAAACGCGAATGGCCGGTGATTGCCGCGTCGACCTTTATCATGATCCTGCTGGTGGTGCTGACCGCCAGCCTCGGCTACCTGTTTGAGCATGAAGCGCAGCCGGACAAGTTCGAGAACATACCGCAATCCATCTACTGGGCGGTGGTCACGCTGGCCTCGGTCGGCTATGGCGACATCTCGCCGGTGACACCGGTCGGCCGGCTGATGACCATCATCATGGCGCTGGTCGGCATCGGCATCTTCGCGGTGCCGGCAGCGGTGCTGTCGACCGCGTTCAACGACCAGCTGCACAAGGACCGCGAGATGATGCACAACGAGCTCATCAGCTTCCTGAGGGATGGCGAGCTCAGCGAGGACGAGTATGCGCAGATCATGAAGCAGGCCGAGGAGCTGCACATCTCGAAGGCCGAGGTCGAGCAGCTTATCGAGAAGGTCAGGCAAGAGCGTGAAGACGACAACCGCGGGCAGCTGCCGATCGATGCGATAGCGCAGCGTCCGGAGATCGCATTCGAGCAGTTCCGGATGGCGATCGGCAACCTGCGGCAGATCATTGCTGCCGGGGATACGACGACGATGGCGCGCCTGTTCGAGACACCCGGCCGCGCCACCGACGACGAGCGCGCAATCTGGCAGCAGCTGTATCGCCGCTGACGGCATCAGTCAGAAGCAGGGAGGAAAAGTGAGCGGGCAGCCGACAATCCGATGGCGGTCCGCAGCAGGTCAGGCCATCAGCAGGATCGTGACGGCGAGGCCGATCGCGAACAGCAGCAGGATCAGGCCGGTGCGGTCGCGCCGGTGGGCCTGCAGCTCATCGGCGGTCGGCGGCTTGAGCTGTAGGGACGACTTCAGGCGCTTGCTGGCCTGGATCATGGTGTTGATGATGACGAAGCGCATTGGTGGGCTCCCTGTTCAGGATGTTCTGGTGCTTCGCTCGGCAGAAAATGTGCCGCCGGACTGGTCGCGGTGGATCGCTGCAGTAGCAGGCGCATCTTAGCCCGATTCCGGCCGGGGCGCAGGTCTCAAACGTAACTGGACAAGTAATTGAAAAAGCAACACAGCGTGAAACACACAATGATGAAGGTACTGGACGGTACCGCTCGCAACCGCGCCAGCAAGGCCGTTGAATGGCTGATCACCACGGTGGTCCTGACCAACTGCGCCGCCGTCGTCATCGATTCGATGCCCGACGTGCACGCGACCTACGGCGACCTCTTCCACGAATTCGAGTTCTGGAGCGTGATGTTCTTCTCCGCCGAATACATCTTGCGCGCATGGAGCTACGGCGCCCGCTACACGCCGGAGGAAGGCGGCACCTGGCGCGGCCGCAAGGAATACCTGTTCAGTTTCTTCGGGCTGGTCGATTTTTTCGCCACCGCACCGTTCTACTTGCATACGCTGTTCCCTTACCTCGACCTGCGCGTACTGCGCGTGCTGCGCCTGCTGCGTATCCTGAAACTGTCCAATTACAATACCGCGCTGCAGGACTTGTTCGCGGCAGTGCACTCCGAGCGCAAGGCCTTTGCGTCGGCGCTGTTCCTGCTGCTGATCGCGACCATCGTGTCGGCGTCGCTGATGTATTTCACCGAGGGCCATGAGCAGCCGGAGGCCTTCCGCTCGATCCCGCACTGCATCTACTGGGCCATCATCACCATCACGTCGGGCTACGGCAACGTGGAGCCAGTGACGACGGGCGGCCAGCTGATCGCGCTGGTCACCGGCTTTCTCGGTGTCTGCATGGCGGCGATCCTGACGGGCATCGTCGCCTCGGCCTTCTCGAACCAGATGTCGCGCAAGAAGGCCGCTTTCGGCCAGCAACTGCGCGAGGCGCTGGCCGACGGCATTGTGACCGAGGCCGAGCGGGAAGTGCTCGCCAAGCTGCAGCGCCAGTACCGGCTGTCCGACGACACCGTCAACAGCCTGTTCGACGATATCAAGAAGGAACTCGGCAATGGCCGAACCGGACAGGAAGCATGAAGACCATCAAGCAGACCATCTTTGAGATCCTCGAGGGCTCGGTCCACAACAAGGCCAGCCGCGCGTGCGAGATCTTCATTGCCACGCTGGTGGTGGCCAATGTGCTGGCGATCATCCTCGAATCGGTGCACGAACTGCATGCCGAATATGAACGGCAATTCGCGCTGTTCGACCTGTTCAGCGTGATGCTATTCTCGGCCGAGTACGTGCTGCGCGTCTGGACCTATGGCGTCAAGTACCGCGCGGCTGACGGCGGCGCATGGCGCGGCCGCAAGGAATACATTTTCAGCTTCTACGGCTTCATCGATTTCTTCGGCACCATGCCGTTTTATGCACAGCTGCTGTTCCCGGGCTTGGACCTGCGCGTACTGCGCATCTTCCGCCTGCTGCGTATCTTCAAGCTGTCGCGCTATAACAGCGCGCTGCAAGACCTGTTCGATGCAATCCGGGCCGAACGTGATTCGTTCACGTCAGCCCTGTTCCTGTTGCTGATCTCTTGCCTGCTGTGCTCGTCACTCATCTACATTGCCGAAGGTCACTTGCAGCCCGAGGTCTTCCCGTCGATCCCGGCGACGATGAAGTGGTATGTCCTGACCATCATCTCCGGGTGGGGCAATGTCGATCCGGTATCGATGTTCGGCACTGTGCTGGTGATCCTGACCCAGGTCCTCGCGATCGCATTGTCTGCGATTCTGACCGGCGTGGTCGCCACCGCCTATACCACGCAGGTCGAGCGCCGCGAGGCGATCTACGAGATGAAGATCCGCGAGGCGCTGGCCGATGGCGTCGTGACCGACGAAGAGGCGGCGAACCTGGAATCGCTGCGCCGGCAATTCGGCATGAGCGAGCAACAGGTCGAGATCATCGCGCGACAGGTGCGCGAAGAGAACCCGAAGCATACCGCCGTCGTCACGGCCAGGGCAGCGTGAGGCGCGCGGCCGGCACCCTGATTCGGGCACCCCGATTCGGGCGCCGCTGTCTCGTGCGCAGCCGTCTGGTAGCATGCAGCGCTCTGCGAACCCCTATCGCTTCTACTTTGAATCCGGATTCTTGAATGCTTGAGTTTTTCCAGTCGCTGAACTGGATGGTCGTTGCCCAGATCATCCTGATCGATATCCTGCTCGGCGGCGACAATGCGATCGTGATCGCCCTCGCCTGCCGCCACCTGCCTGAGCACCTGCGCATGCGCGGCATCCTGTGGGGCACGGCCGGCGCGATTGGCGTGCGCATCGTGCTGATCTTTTTCGCGGTCACGCTGCTGACCCTGCCGTGGGTCAAGACCATCGGCGGGCTGCTGCTGCTGTGGATAGGCGTCAAGCTGCTGTCCGAGGACGACGATGCGCATGGCGAAGTCGAGGGCAGCGAAAAGCTGTGGTCGGCGATCCGCACCATCATGGTGGCCGACCTGGTGATGAGCATGGACAACGTCATCGCCGTCGCCAGCGCTGCCGAACAGGCCAACGCAGACCACAAGATTGCCCTGGTCGCGTTCGGCATTGCGATCAGCATACCGATCGTGGTCTGGGGCAGCTCGCTGGTGCTGAAGATCATGGACCGCGTGCCGGCCGTCATCACCGGCGGCGCTGCGTTGCTCGGCTACCTCGGCGGCGCGATGATCTCGACCGACCTCGCGCTGAGGGACAAGCTGCTGCAGTGGCTGCCGATGGACGCGCTGAGCGTGCCCGAGTTCGGCGTGCGCCTGTCGCTGACCGGTACCGCCGGCGCCCTGCTGGTGGTTGCGCTGGGCTGGTGGATCAGTCAGCGCAATCAGCACAAGGAGCAGGCTCTCAGCCCGGACGACGCCCAGTAAACACGTAACGGTTCAGGCTGAAGAAATACCCTCCCGCGTCGCTGATGGCCTTCGCATCGGCCTTCCAGGCAGCGATATCGTCGGCCGTCAGGCCATTGCGGCCGGTGGCGAAATTGCCGATCAGCGTCATCATGCCCACACTGTAGGTCTGCGGATCCCACACCAGGTTCAGCAACGGCACCACATCCACTTTGACTTCCGTAAACCCGGCCTGCCACATGCGGCGCACCAGCGTGCGCGGCAGTTGCGGGTGGGGGATGTGCTCGTTCCAGGTCTCCAGCACACGTCGCATGCGCACATCATCATGGCTGGCCCAGACGGCTGACTCCCAGTCGGTATCGACCAGCACCGCCCGGCCACCCGGGCGCACGACGCGCGCGAGCTCTTTCAGCGCGTGGTCGACATCCTCCACATACTCATACACCTGTGACGCCAACGCGCAGTCGAAGCTGTCATCCGCATAGGGTAGCTGTGTGACATCGGCCATGCCAAAGCTGACGTTCGGCAGAGATGCGCAGCGTCGCTGCGCGATGTCCAGCATCGGCGGCGCGATATCGACGCCCAGTACCGAGCCCTGCGGGCCCACTGCCTGTGCCAGCGCCAGCGTCGTCAGGCCGGGGCCGCAACCGATATCGAGCGCGTGCTCGTCGGCGGTCGGCGCCAGCAGCGCCAACACCTTGTCGCGCTGCTCGACCACGTCCGGTGTCAGGTAAACCGCCTCCAGTTGCCGCGATGCGGCATCGTCAAACTGGTCTTGTGCGCTGGGTGCTTGTGCGCTGGGTGCTTGCGAGCTCATGGCTTCGTCTCCTTTTTTGAGGGCAATCCTGATGACAATGCTTCCAGCAGCGCGCGATGAAAGCGCTGTGGGTCTTGAATCTGTGGCGCGTGACCGAGCTCGGGAAACAGCACAAGCTTCGCGCCAGGTATCGCGGCTGCCGTGCGACGCGCGAGTGCCGGATAGTTTCCCAGTCGCGCCTTCACCGCAGCCGGCGCAATGTCCTTGCCGATAGCCGTGTTGTCCTTCTCGCCGATCATCAGCAATACCGGCACGCTCAGCTGCTGGAATTCATACAGCACCGGCTGCGTGAAAATCATGTCGTACAGCAGCGCCGAATGCCAGGCGACGGTGGCGCGCCCGGGCCCGCGGACCATGCCGGCCAACATCTGCACCCAGCGCTCATACTCGGGCCGCCACTCGCCGGCGTAGTAGGTATTGCGCTCGTAGTTGCGGATACGTTCGGCGCTCACCTGCTGTTCGCGCGCATGCCACTGGTCGATGCTGAGTGCGGGCACGCCCTCGGCCTTCCAGTCTTCGAGCCCGATAGGATTGACCAGTACCAGCTGCTCGACAGCCTGCGGGAACATCAGCGCATGGCGGGTAGCCAGCATGCCGCCGGTCGAATGACCGATGAAGATGGCCTTGCTGACGCCCAGCGTGTCCAGCAGCGCCTTCGTGTTGTGAGCCAGTTGCTGGAAGCTGTACTGGTAGGCGCCCGGCTTGCTCGACTTGCAAAAGCCGATCTGGTCCGGGGCAATGACGCGATAGCCCTGCTGCTGCAGTACGTGCAGCGTGCCCTCCCAGGTAGCCGCACAAAAATTCTTGCCATGCAAAAGCACGACCGCATGGCCGTTCGGTATTGCAGGCTTCAGGTCGATATAGGCCATCTGCACCGACTGGCGCTGCGAGGTGAAGGCGAAACGCTGCACCGGGAACGGGTAATCAAAACCTTCCAGTTCGAGGCCATAGGCCGGCTCTGCCAATGTAGTCGATGCAGTCGATGCCGACGATGCCGACGATGCTGCCGGTTCTGCGCTAACCGCCGCAGGCATGAGTGCGGGCAGCGCAGCTGTCGCCACGATCAGCGCGCTGCACAGGCGGGCCAGCCTCGGCCAGCGCATGGCCGGGCCTGCCATCCGCGCAAATGACGCGTCGGCAGATCCTCTGCCAGTGGCAAGATCGCTGCGCGCCTCATGCATGGAACTCATGCTCCTCCGGTTCGGCCAGGTACCACGATGCCGCAAGCCCAACGACGGCGCCGAACATCACGTAATACGCCGGCGCCAGCGGCGAGCCGGTGACCTTGATCAGCCAGGTGACGATCAGCTGCGCAAAACCGCCGAACAGCATCACGGCGATGTTATATGACAGCGCCAGCCCGGTCGAGCGCATGCGCACCGGGAATTGCTCGGCCAATGCGGTCGCCACCGCACCGAAGCCGATGCCGATCGCGCTACAGACGATCATCTGCATCGTTGCCAGCCGCGCCAGCCCCGGATCGGCCAGCAGCCAGGCCAGCAAGGGATAAGGCAAGACCAGATAAGCGACGCTGGCCAGCATCATCACCGGACGGCGACCGATGCGGTCCGACAGCATGCCGAACAGCGGTGTCATCACGATCAGGCACAGCAAGCCGGCGACCTGCGCGGTAAAGGCGTCGGCCAGCGGAATGCCGAGCTGGGTCTTCGCATAGGTCGGCATGTAGACCAGCACCACATAGAACATGATGGTGCTCGACAGGACCAGTCCGAACGAGGACAGCAGCGCACGCCGGTGCTCGCGCCACAGCACGCGCAAGCCGACTTCCCCTGCCGGTTCGCGCGCCGCTTCCATGAAGGCCTCGGTCTCTTCGAGGTGACGCCGCATCCACAGCCCGACCGGCCCGATCAACAAACCGACCATGAAAGGAATGCGCCAGCCCCAGCTGTCGACCTGTTCCGGCGTCAGTCCCTGCGTGATCAGCATGCCGGCCGTGGCGCCGCCGAGCGCGGCCACGCCCTGCCCGAACATCTGCAGCGAACCGAAGAAGCCGCGCCGCGACGGCGGCGCGCTCTCGACCAGGAAGGCGGTGGCGCTGGCAAATTCGCCACCGGTCGCCACGCCCTGCAGCAGCCGGGCCAGTACGATCAGCACCGGCGCCGCAGCGCCGATGGCCGCATGGGTGGGTGCGAAGGCAATCATCGCCATCGATATCGTCATCAGCCGGATGATCAATTGCAGCGCCGCCTTGCGGCCGCGCCGGTCCGCATACATGCCAATCAGGATGCCGCCGACCGGGCGCATGAAGAAGCCGACCCCGAAGGTCGCCATCGCCGCCAGCAGCGATGCATA
>JACCDQ010884093.1_pt1 | contig 14476 bp, 11 predicted proteins | sample 7446031 | NCBI WGS metagenome assembly JACCDQ01 (sample SAMN15323442, study PRJNA562643) | freshwater metagenome | isolation source: river surface water | place: USA:Blue River Watershed | collected 2017-08-17
CTGGGGTCGGCCAGACTGGCAAGTGACTCCCACCAGTTGCGCTTCTCGCGCTGCTCGACTCCCAACCACATCACGCCCCCCGCCGCCTCGGCAAGTTGCAGCAGGTCGGCCTCGCCAGCGCCGGGCTGGGCGACTGCAGCTCGGCCAGCGCCTCCCACCAGCCCCGCCGCTCGCGCGGCGCCACGCCCAGCCATTCGGCGGCCCCGGCCGCCTCGGCCAGCTGCAGCAGGTCGGCCTCGTCGACGCCGAACAGCGGGCTGCGCAGCGCACGCGCCAGCGACAGCGCATGCCCGGGTGAGGCCAGCGCGTCCAGCAGCGCGATCAGGTCCTGCGCATCGGGCAGGTCGGCCAGCCGGTTGTCCTCCGGCGCGACATGCGCAATGCCCGCCGCCAGCAATGCCTGCGCCATCTGCCGCAGCGGCTCACGCTTGCGGGCCAGCACGAAGATGTCGCGCGGGCGCAGGCCGCCGGCCAGCAGCCCATGAATGACCTGAGCCACCCGCTCGCACTCGGGCGCGCGGCGAGCGACCTCGGCCTCCACGCGTGGCTCGGTCAGGCTCGGGCGCCAGCGCTCGGGGTCGCTGGCCGCGCCGGCATCGGCGGCGGTCGGGCCGTCCAGCGTGAACAAGCCGGCCTGCGCATCGGCGCCCTGCTCCGTCGTGTGCGGCCGAAAGCCGGGCATCTGCCCGTCGAACGCCGCGTTGACGGCAGCCAGCACCTCGGGGGCATTGCGCCGTGTGTGGTCGCAGGCCAGGCTGACACCGCCCAACCCGTCACGCACGAACTCGCCGGCTGCGGTGAACACGCGCGGCTCGGCGCGGCGGAAACGGTAGATGCTCTGCTTGGGGTCGCCGACGATGAAGACCGAGATCTCGCCGCCGCCCGCGCCGGCGTAGGACCCAAGCCAGCCGTGCAGCGCCTGCCACTGCAGCGGGCTGGTGTCCTGGAACTCGTCGATCAGCAAATGGCGCACGCGGGCGTCGAGCTTTTGCTGCACCCAGCCTGCCAGCTCGGGCCGCGCCAGCAACGCCAGCGCGCCGCGCTCCAGGTCGTTCATGTCGACGAGGCCACGCTCACGCTTGAGCGCCTCGAACTCGCCCACCAGCACCGCGGCCAGCGCCGCCATGCGGGCGTGCTCCACGGCCGCTTCGTGCTGGGCGATGTCCGCCGCCATCGCCTCGAGCGCGTCCACGCAGGCCAGTTGCTCGGCAGAGTCGCCCAGCCCCTTCTTCGCCGTGCCGGTCTTCGTGAAGAGCGCCGCCCAGAGCGCCGCGAAAGTCGCGCCGTCGTCCGGCTGCGACAGCGCCTGCTCGATCGCCCCGGCGGCCTCCCGCGCCTTGACGCCTTTCGCACCGCCCAGTTGTACGGCCAGCGCCGCGAGCCGGGGCCGCCAGCCGGCCAGCGGCGCCAGCGGCTCGGGCACATCGGGCATGCTGCCCGCCAGCACGCCGGCCTGCATCGCCAGGCGCAGCTCCACCCGCTTGCCGAAGGCCGTGAGCAGCCATTCGCGCAGGTTGTGCCGGCCGCGCGTACCCGTCAGCGCCTGGAAGGCGGCCGCCAGCTCGGCATCGGCCAGCACGCGGGCATGGAAGCGCCGCCACAAGGTCGGCATCAGTTCGCCCTCGTCCTCGACGAGCTGCAACTCCGCCGACAGGCCCTCGGCCTGCAACACGGCCAGCGGCGCCGCGCGCAGCAGCTGCGAGAACCAGCCGTGGAAGGTGCGGATCTCCACCGGCCGGCCGCCGCGCAGCAGCTCGTCCTGCAAACCCGCCAGCCGCGCCGCGCCGGCGCGCGCCTGCGACAGCTCCATGCCCCGGGCGACGAGCTCGGCCACGCGCCGCTCCTCGCCCGCAGTCGCGAACTCGGCCAGCCATTCGAGCAGGCGCTCGCGCATCTCGCCTGCCGCCTTGCGCGTGAAGGTGATGGCCACGATCTCCTGCGGCTGCGCGCCGGCCAGCAAGGCGCGCAGGATGCGCGACACGAGCATCCAGGTCTTGCCCGCCCCCGCGCAGGCCTCGACCACCGCACTGCGCGACGGGTCGCAGGCCAGCGCGTAGAAGCGCTCCCGCGGCACCCGGGCGCCGTCAGCGTAATAAGCGTAAGTGGTGCTCATGACCAGTCATCCCGGCGGCACAGGCCGCGCGCCTCGCAGTGATCGCAAACACCGCCCTCACCCAAGGCCTGCAATGGCTCTCGATCCAGCACTTGCTGCAAGTCGCCCTGCAGCCCCTCGCGCAGCCGCTGTGCGGTGACGAACACCTCGCCGTGCTCGACCGCCACGACACCCGTCGAATCGTCCAGCGCCAGGTAGGCGGCCGACAGGTCCGGCGCCGCGTCCATCAGCAGCGCGTAGACGGCCATCTGCGTGTCTTCCAGCGGCTCCGCCACGCGCGCCTTGAGGCTCGCGACGCTGCCGGTCTTGTAGTCCAGCAGCAGCCGCCGCGCCGACGCCGTGGTGTCGATGCGGTCGATGCGCCCGCGCAGCACCAGCTCGGCCAATGCACCGTCAAACGGCTGGCAGCGCCGGTCCAGCTCGCCGCCCGCAAAGACCTGGCCCTGCGCCTCCGCCTCAGCGAGCCAGTCCACATAGCGCGGCAGCAGCCGCACGAAGCTGGCCTGCCAGGGCAGGAAATCCGCCTCGTCCAGGCCGCGGCTCTCGGCCTCGGCAGCGGCCAGCAACTGCGCGGCCACCTCGCCCGGCTGGCGATCGGTATGGAAGCGATGCAGCACCGCATGCAGCCAGGTGCCGTAGTCGCGCTTCTCGATCTCGGCCTCCAGCTCATCGGCCTCGCCCAGGCCCAGCAGGTGGCGGCTGAAGAACTGGTAAGGACAGCGGCGCAGCGCTTCCACGGCGCTGGCGCTGAGCGCTGCCGGCAGCCTGGCCGCGGCGACACCGGCGCCAGCCACAGGCCGCAGTTCCACGGCTTGCGGCACACGCTCGTCCTGCCAGCGCAGCAACGGGGACGGCCGCCCTGCGCGGCGCGCAGCGGCCACCAGCCGTTCGATCAGCGGGCTGGCGGGCAGCGGCTCGGCACCGGCGCGCGTGCAGCGCAGCAGCGTCAGCACCGGCGCCCGCAGCGCCTGCACGAAAGCCTGCGCCTCGGCCTCGCGCTGCTGGGCCTGCGTCGGCAGGCCGATCGCGGCGGCGTCGGCGTCGCCCAGCAGGCTCAGGCTGCGGCCACCCCGCCCCAAGGTGTCGGCATCGGCGCCGGGCAGCACGAGCGCGCGGAAAGGCCGCAGCATGGCCCGCACGAGCGGCGTGACGACGACCGGCGCATGCCCGGGGTCGGGCGGGGCGAACTGCCCAGCCTCCAGCACGTCGCCCACCCAGTCCAGGAAGCCTGCGCCGTCCAGCCGCGTGCCGTCCAGCACGGCCTCGTGGGCGCTGCCGGGCCACGGGTTGCGCGACAGCCACAGCGCCGTCAGCACGCCCTCGCTGCCTTCCAGCCCCGCCAGCGGCTCGGGGCCCAGCGCCCGCTTGAGCTCGTACAACCACTGCATCAGCGGACGACGCCCGCTGCTCGTCAGCGGCGCCAGCGCCTGACGCTTGGCCTGCCACAACGCCTGCGCGGGCAGCTTGTCCAGGGTGTCCAGCGTCTCGGCCCGACGGATGCGGCGACGCCGGCACAGCGACTCCAGCGCATCCAGCGCGGGCGACGGCTCGACCGTCAGCTTGAGCCAGGCGAGCCAGTCATCCACCGCGCCCCCGCCCAGCGCGGCACGCAGCAAGGCCATCAGCGCGGACGCCGCCGGCGTGGTCGCCAGCGTCCAGCCCGTCTCGTCGTGCAGGGGCACGCCCTGCCGCGACAGCAGCGCCCGCACACGACGCACGACCACCCGGTCCTGCGCGATCAGCGCCACCGGCGCACGCCCGGCCGCCAGGTGCTGCAGCACGGCCACCGCGCCGGCCTCGGCCAGCGTCTCGAAATCCGCGCACAGCGCCTCTTCGACTCGCGCGGCGGGCACGGCCAACTGATCCAGGTCGGCATCGGCGTTGAGCAGCAGCGCCGGCACGTCGCCGCGCGCCAGCAGCGCCTGGGCCAGCGGGTCCGGGCCGCCGGCCTGCAGCACGATCCACGCGCTGGGGCGATGGCGGAACAATGCGTCCGTCGCCGGCGCGCGGTCGTCCGACGCCGCCCACTCCAGGGCCACCCACGTCAGGGCGCGCTCGATGCCACCGATCGGGTCCTCGCGCAGGTGCTGCCGCGCGGTGTCGAACCAGGCGGCCCGCAGCGCCGGGTCGCGCTGCGCGGCGGCGCGCGCAAACGCATGCGCCGTCTCCACCAGGCGGGCCAGCGCCAGCCGGTAGGCGCGCGGATCGTCACGCTTGAGCCCCTGGGCCCAGCTCTGCTGAGCCAGCAGCGCGTCTGCGGCCAGGGCGTCCACCGGCGCATCGCCGCTGATCTGGTCGGGCGCGGCCAGTGGCGTCGGCCCCATGGCCGAAGCCAGGCTGTGGGTGGTCGACAACAGCGGCAGCCAGCCGCCACGCGCCAGGAACGCACGCCGCGCGGGCGCCAGTTGCTGCGCGAACGGCAGCAGCAGCACGGCATCCCGCAAGGCCGCGCCCTGACTGTCCAACCACTCGGCACTCAGCGCCGCGACGCGGCGCCAGAAACCGTCGATGTCCTCCCCGGGCTCCAGGCCCAGATTTATGGCTTGCAATCCAGGCCTCCCGTCCTCACGTTTAGTTCCCATTCGGTCACCCTCGTGACCTTCTGGGTAAAGATGGCTATGTCACAATCATTTTTGCCTATCTGGACGGCGCCAACGGCGGCCGCCCCCTCTATCAGGCCAAGGAACTTTCCATGAGCAGCGAATTGATCAAGCATGTTTCCGACGCGTCCTTCGACGCCGACGTGATCCAGTCCGGCAAGCCCGTGCTGGTGGACTACTGGGCCGAATGGTGCGGTCCCTGCAAGATGATTGCGCCCATCCTCGACGAAGTCGCCACGGGCTACGGCGACAAGCTGAAGATCGCCAAGATGAACGTCGACGAGAACCGCGAAGTGCCCGCGAAGTTCGGCATCCGCGGCATTCCCACGCTGATGCTGTTCAAGGACGGCCAGCTGGCCGCCACCAAGGTCGGCGCGCTGTCCAAGGCCCAGTTGACCGCCTTCCTCGACGCGAACCTATAATCGCGTCCAACTGTTGCGGCGCTCCTGGCGCCTCCGGTGCCCCGCCGCAACAGCCAAAGCCAACACGCCCCGGGCTTGCTGATCTCGAATCAGCGGTCCAGCCAGCGTGGACTCGGCTCCCCCTCCCTCCATCGCGTTAGTCGCCGAAGCAAGCCGCTCGTCGTTTGAGCGGAGCGCCATTCGGCCCTGTTCCGGGGCGGCCGTGGAATCGTCGTTGCGTCTTGGCTGGCGCCGCGACCCCTGACGGGTGTTCACCCATGCATCTTTCCGAACTCAAAGCGCTTCACGTCTCCGCCCTCATCAAGATGGGCGAAGAGCTGGAGATCGACAACGTCTCGCGCCTGCGCAAGCAGGAGCTGATGTTCGCCATCATGAAGAAGCGCGCCAAGGCCGGCGAGCAGGTCTTCGGCGACGGCGTGCTCGAAGTCCTGCCCGACGGCTTCGGCTTCCTGCGCTCGATCGAAGCCAGCTTCATGGCGTCGACGGACGACATCTACCTGTCGCCCAGCCAGATCCGCCGCTTCAACCTGCACACCGGTGACCTGGTGGAAGGCGAAGTGCGCGTGCCCAAGGACGGCGAGCGCTATTTCGCGCTCGTGAAGGTCGACCGCGTGAACGGCCAGACGCCCGAGGAGAGCAAGAACAAGATCATGTTCGAGAACTTGACGCCCTTGTTCCCCAAGGAGCAGTTCAAGCTCGAGCGTGAAGGCTACAAGGGCGACGAGAACATCACCGGTCGCATCATCGACCTGACGTCTCCGATCGGCAAAGGCCAGCGCGCACTGATCGTCGCGCAGCCCAAGACCGGCAAGACCGAGATGATGAAGAGCATCGCGCATGCCCTCGTCGCCAACGCGCCGGAATGCCACCTCATCGTGCTGCTCGTCGACGAGCGCCCCGAGGAAGTAACCGAGATGCTGCGCACCGTGCGCGGCGAGGTCATCAGCTCCACCTTCGACGAACCGGCCGCCCGCCACGTGCAGGTCGCCGAGATGGTCATCGAGCGCGCCAAGCGCCTGGTGGAACTGAAGAAGGACGTGATCATCCTGCTGGACTCGATCACCCGCCTGGCCCGCGCCTACAACAACGTGCTGCCGTCGTCGGGCAAGGTCATGAGCGGCGGTGTCGACGCCAATGCGCTGCAGCGCCCCAAGCGCTTCTTCGGCGCCGCGCGCAACATCGAGGAAGGCGGTTCGCTGACCATCATCGGCACCGCGCTGATCGACACCGGTTCGCTGATGGACCAGGTGATCTACGAAGAGTTCAAGGGCACCGGCAACTGCGAAATCCACCTGGATCGCCGCATGGCCGAGAAGCGCGTCTACCCGTCCATCCTGATCAACAAGAGCGGCACGCGGCGCGAAGAGCTGCTGCTCAAGCCCGAGATCCTGCAAAAGACCTGGATCCTGCGCAAGCTGCTCTACAACATGGACGAGATCGAGGCGATGGAGTTCATCCTCGACAAGATGAAGGCGTCGAAGAACAACCTGGACTTCTTCGACATGATGCGGCGCGGCGGGTAGTGAGACCGGGCGTCGGGCAGGACGCGCGTCCTGCCCGACGCCTGTCGAACGCCCGTGCATGTCTGGCATGCGCGGGCTCCTTCAGCCCCGAAACTAGCCAAACCGCAGAGAAGCCCGCTACAATCGCGGGTTTTCCGCCCTGACACCCTGGAAAGTGCATCGACCCGCCCGGTCGGTGTGGCTCCCGAAGACCTGAGAGGTTCCCATGAAAGAAGGCATTCACCCCAACTATCGCGACGTCGTCTTCATCGACCAGTCCAACGGCTTCCAGTTCGTGACGCGCTCGACCGTCCAGACCAAGGAAACCATCGAACTCGACGGCAAGACCCTGCCGCTGGTGAAGCTGGAAACGACGAGCGAATCGCACCCCTTCTACACGGGTACGCAAAAGAGCGTGGACAACCTGGGCGGTCGCGTCGAGAAGTTCCGCAACAAGTTCGCTCACCTCAAGAAGTAATCCGTCGACGCGGCGTCATGCCGCCTCCGGACGCAAGGGCAGCCTCGGCTGCCCTTTGTCATTTCTGCAGGCTGCGCATGCCTCCCCCTGTTTTGTCGTGGCGGGCTCGCGGCCGGGCCCCAGTTTCTGCGGCATCATGCCGGCCGATCCGATAGAAGCAGCACCCTTGAACCTGCCCACCCCTGCCATCGTCGCCGAGCGCGGCGCCGTGCGCCTGCCTCGACCGGCGCTGCTGCTGCTCTGTGCAGCCTACTTGCTGCCCGGCATCTTCGGCCGCGCCCCTTGGCGCAACGCCGATCTGACGGCGTTTGGCTTCATGGCCAGCATTGCGCAGGGCCACGCGCCCTGGTGGAAGCCCGCCATCGCGGGCGTGCCGGCCGATGGCGGGCCCCTGCCCTACTGGCTGGGCGCACTGGCCATCAAGGCGCTGCCCTTCCTGGACGCCCCCGTCGCCGCGCGCCTGCCCTACGCCCTGGTGTTGGCGGGCGTGTTGGTGGCCGTCTGGTATGCCTGCTTCCACCTGGCCCGAACCGAGGCCGCCCAGCCGGTGGCGTTCGCATTCGGCGGCGAGGCGCAGAGCGTGGACTACGCGCGCGCGCTGGCCGACGGCGCCCTGCTGGCGCTGATGGCCTCGCTGGGGCTGCTGCAGCTGGGCCATGAAACGACGCCCGAGTTGCTGCAGCTGCTGGCCGTGTCGGTCTACCTCTACGGCCTGGCCGCGGCACCGTTTCGCCGCTGGCCGTCGAGGCTGGCCGTGCTGCTGGCGCTGCCGGTGCTGGCCGCCAGCGAGGCCCCGACCATCGCGTGCGCCCTCGGCGCGCTGGGGCTGCTGCTGAACCACCGCTCCAGCTATGCCGAGGCCAAGGACCAGCGCGTCTGGCTGCTCGGTGCGCTGACGCTGGCCGTGGTGTCGGCCTATGCCTTCAACGGCTGGGCGTGGCGCATGCAGCCGGGGCTGGACGTCGGCTCGCTGCTGAGCTTGCTGGCCTGGTTCTGCTGGCCGGCAGGCCCCCTCGCCCTGTGGACGCTGTGGCGCTGGCGCCGCCATGGGCTGCGCCGCCACATCACCGTGCCGGCCATCGCGCTGCTGGTGCCGCTCACCGCCTGCATCGGCATGGATGGCTCCGAGCGGCCGCTGCTGCTGGCGCTGCCGTCACTGGCCATCCTGGCCGCGTTTGCATTGCCAACGCTGAGCCGCGGTTTCGCGGCCGCGGTGGACTGGTTCTCGGTGTTCTTCTTCAGCGCGGCAGCGCTGTTCTTCTGGCTCTACTACCTGTCCATGCACACCGGCTGGCCCGAACGACCGCTGGCCAATCTGCGCCGTCTGGCGGAAGGCTTCGAGCCGGAGTTCAGCCTGGTGGCACTGGTGTTTGCACTGGCTGCCACGGCGGGCTGGCTGGCTCTCGTGCGCTGGCGCACCTCGCGGCATCGCCATGCGCTGTGGAAGAGCCTCGCACTGCCGGCCGGCGGCGTGGCGTTGGGCTGGCTGCTGGTGATGAGCCTGCTGCTGCCGCCGCTGGACTACGCGCGCAGCCTGGCGCCTCTGGTGGCGCGCCTGCAAGCCCGGCTGCCGGACGACGTGACCTGCCTGGCCGCCCCCGGCCAAAGCCTGCCCACGCTGGCGGCGCTGGAATGGCATGGCCGCTGGCGCGTGGAAGGCCGCGGCGAGTTGGCCGACACCCATTGCACGCACGCCGTCATCAGCGCCGGGCAGGCCGTGCCGCACGGCTGGCAGGCCATCGCGCAGGTCAAGCGCCCAACCGACCGCAGCGGCAGCGCCGGGCTGGTGCTGTTGAAGCGTCAATGACCCGACCCGGCGGCCGGATTGAAAGCAGCCTCGTCGCCCAGCGCTGAATCGCTGACCTGGCGCACACGCGCCGACGGGAACACCAGCCGAAAACGCGAGCCCTTGCCGACTTCGCTCTGGATCATCAGCTCGCCGCCATGGCGCTGCATGACATGCTTGACGATGGACAGGCCCAGGCCCGTGCCGCCAGTCTCGCGCGAGCGGCTGCCATCCACACGGTAGAAGCGTTCGGTGAGGCGCGGGATGTGCTCGCGCGCGATGCCCGGCCCCGCGTCCACGACGGTGAGTTCACCGCTGCCGTCCTCCAGCAGCCGCCACAGCACGCCGACCTCGCCGCCATCCGGCGTGTAGCGCACCGCGTTGGTCACGAGGTTGGCGATGGCGCTCAGCAATTCGCTCTCGACGCCAGCCAACTCCACGCCGGTCACCGGCTTGAGATGCAGGGGATGGCGCCCCGCCGACAACGCCTCGGCGTCTGCAGCCACGCGCAGCAACAGCGCGTCCAGCGCCACCCAACGATCCGGGCCGGGGCGCGGGCTGCCCTCCAGTTGTGCCAGCGTCAGCAGGTCGGCAACCAGCGTCTGCATGCGCTGCGTCTGCTGGTTCATCAGCACCAGCACACGATCGCGCTCCACCGAAGTCAGCGGCAGCGAGTGCATGGTCTCGATGAAGCCGGACAGCACGGTCAGCGGCGTGCGGATCTCGTGCGAGACATTGGCGACGAAATCGCGCCGCATGCCTTCGGCGCGCAGGCGCTCGGTGATGTCCAGCGACAGCACCAGCCGCATGCCCTCGCCATACTCGCGCACGACGATGGACAACGTGCCCGGCCCGCGGCTGTTGCCCAGCACCAGTGGCTCGGCGTAACGCCCGGCCTGCAGGTAGGCCACGAAGGCCGGTGCCCGCACGAGGTTGGTGATGCGCTGGCGCAGGTCTCGCTGCGGGTCCAGCGCGAAATGGTCGGCGGCGACGCGGTTGCACCAGACGATCTGCTCCTGCAGGTCCAGCATCAGCACGCCGTTGGGTGACGCCTCGATGGCCGACAGGAACTGCTCCAACTCCAGCCGGCCGCGCGCGACGGCACGGTCGCGGTCGCGCACGGCGCGCTCGATCCGGTAGCCCACCTCACCCCACAAGCCGGTGTCACGCGGCGCGTTCTCGAACTGGTTGCCCCGCAGCCAACCCAGCAGGCGGGAGCCACGCACCGCATCCACCATCATCATCAGCAGCACGCCGCTGACGACGCCCGTGGCCAGCCCGAGCCCGTCCGCCCCACTGGCGGAGCGAACGGCCGCGCCGATGACGAATCCGAGCAGCGCGGCCACGAGGGCCATCAAAAGTCGCGGCAACAACCAGGTCATGCAGCTAGCTTCATCTCAGTGTTCACGACGCAGGGGCCCAATGCTGGCGCCACGCGCGACGGACCCTCGCGGCCCGTGCCGGCGGCTGCAGGCCGCCAGGCATCCCCCTCCCCGGGGGCAACCGGCCAAGCTGGGCCAAGAGCGCCTCGTGTCAAGCAGACAGGGCGCTGCTCTGCTGCGTCAAGCGGTAACCGGCGCCACGCACGGTCTCGATCATGCGCGCGCACTGCACGCGCTCCAGCGCTTCGCGCAGCCGCTTGACATGAACATCGATGGTGCGCTCCTCGATGAACACGTGGTCGCCCCAGACACGATCCAGCAGCTGCGAACGGCTGTGCACACGCTCCGGATGCGTCATCAGGAAATGCAGCAGGCGGAACTCGGTGGGCCCGAGCTTGACCTCGGCCCCGTCGCGGCTGACGCGGCGGGTGCCCGGGTCCAGCAGCAGCGGGCCGACCTCGACGACGCTGTCCAGCGCCTCGGGCGCCTTGCGGCGCAACACCGCGCGGATGCGCGCCAGCAACTCGTTGGTCGAGAAGGGCTTGGTGACGTAGTCGTCGGCGCCCGCATCGAGACCGGCGATCTTGTCGCCCTCGTCCGCACGCGCCGTCAACATGATGATGGGCAGCTCCTTCGTGCGCGCCGCGCCGCGCCACTGACGGGCCAGCGCCACGCCGCTTTGCCCGGGCAGCATCCAGTCCAGCACGACCAGGTCGGGCAGCACGCGGTCCACCTCGTACTGCGCTGCGCTCGCGCTGGCGGCCAGCGTGACCTCGAAGCCGGCATGGCGCAGGTTGATGGAAATCAGCTCGGCAATCGCCGACTCGTCTTCGACCACCAGGATTCGACTCATAGCAATGCTCTCTCAATTCGTAGTGCCTTCCCCAGCAGCCCCCGGCGAACCGGCTTTGCCGGGCCACCAGCGACGCTCCCTTGAGGGAGCCGGCGAAGCCGGTAGGGGGTGGGCGGGCTATCGAACCATCGTTTCGACGGCTTCCGGCGTGTTGTGGCGCACGTCCTGGCCCTTGACCACATAGATGACCACCTCGGCCAGGTTCTTGGCGTGGTCGCCCACGCGCTCGATGGCCTTGGCGACGAACACCAGGTCGATGGACGAGGAGATGGTGCGCGGGTCTTCCATCATGTAAGTGATGAGCTTACGCAGCAGGCCGTCGAATTCCTTGTCGATCTCGTCATCGTGCTTGAGCACGTCGAGCGCGCGCTCGACGTCCAGCCGCGCGAAGGAGTCCAGCGCCTTGCGCAGCTGCGCGGTGGCGAGCTCGGCCTCGAAGGCCAGGTCGGCCATCGGCAGGCGCAGGCGGCTCGACACGCCGCCCGTCACCAGGCGTTGCACGGTGCGTGCAATGCGGGCGGCTTCGTCGCCCACACGCTCGAGGTTGGCGATGCTCTTGCTGATGGCGATCAGCAGGCGCAGGTCGCGGGCGGTGGGCTGGCGGCGGGCGATGATGGTGGAGAGATCGCGGTCGATCTCGATTTCCATCGCGTTGACCCGGCCTTCCTTGGCCAGCACGTCGTCGGCAGATTCCGACGAGAAGTCGTTGAGCGCCTGCACGGCCTGGGCCACCTGGGCCTCGACCAGCCCGCCCATCTCGAGCACGCGGGTGGAGATGCCGCTGAGCTCGGCGTCGAATTGGGTGGAGAGATGCTTGTCGACCATGACGTTTCCTTAACCGAAGCGGCCCGTGATGTAGTCCTCAGTGTCCTTGCGCTTGGGCTTCATGAAGAGCTCGGCCGTGGGGCCGAACTCGATGAGGTCGCCGAGGTACATGTAGGCCGTGTAGTCGGAGCAGCGCGCGGCCTGCTGCATGTTGTGCGTCACGATGGCGACGGTGTAGTCGCTCTTGAGTTCGTGGATGAGTTCTTCGATCTTGCCCGTGGAGATCGGATCCAGCGCCGAGCAGGGTTCGTCGAGCAGCAGCACTTCGGGCTTGATCGCGATGCCGCGTGCGATGCAAAGCCGCTGCTGCTGGCCGCCGGAGAGGCCCGCACCGCTCTGGTTGAGCTTGTCCTTCACCTCGGTCCAGAGTGCGGCCTTCTTCAGCGCCCACTCGACGCGCTCGTCCATCTCCACGCGCGGCAGCGTCTCGAACAGGCGCACGCCGAAGGCGATGTTGTCGTAGATCGACATCGGGAACGGCGTGGGCTTCTGGAACACCATGCCGACCTTGGCGCGGATCAATGAGACGTCGTCCTTGCTCTCGAGGATGTTCTCGCCGTCCAGCAGGATCTCGCCTTCGGCGCGCTGCTCGGGGTAGAGCTCGAACATGCGGTTCAGCGTGCGCAGCAGCGTGGACTTGCCGCAGCCCGACGGGCCGATGAAGGCGGTGACCTTCTTCTCGGGGATGTCGAGGTTGATGTTCTTCAGCGCGTGGAAGCTGCCGTAGAAGAAGTTCAGGTTGCGCACCGACAGCTTGGCGCGTTCGCCCACGGGCGTTTCGATCTTGGCGTCCATGATCCGGGGTCCTTAGTGTTTGTTCTTGAAGAGCACGCGGGCGAGGATGTTCAGCAGCAGCACCCCCACGGTGATCAGGAACACGCCGGCCCAGGCGATCTGCTGCAGATGCTGGTCGGGGTTCATCGCGAAGTCGTAGATCGTCTTGGGCAGGTTGGCCATCGGGCGCGTCAGGTCCGTGGACCAGAACTGGTTGTTCAGCGCCGTGAACAGCAGCGGCGCGGTTTCACCCGACACACGGGCCAGCGCCAGCAGGATGCCGGTGATGACGCCGGCACGGGCGGCCTTCAGCGTGATGGCCAGGATGACCTTCCACTTCGGCGTGCCGAGGGCGTAGGCGGCCTCGCGCAAAGCGTTCGGCACCAGGTTCAGCATGTTCTCCGTCGTGCGGATGACGACGGGGATGACCAGCAGCGCCAGCGACAGCGAGCCCGCCAGGCCGGAGAACGTGTGCATCTTGGCCACGACGATGGCGTAGACGAACAGGCCGATGACGATGGACGGCGCGGACAACATGATGTCGTTGATGAAACGCACCGCGCTGCCCAGCCAGGTCTTCTGGCCGTACTCGGCCAGATAGACGCCGGCCAGGATGCCCACCGGCGTGCCGACCAGCGTGGCCAGCGTCACCATCAGGAAGGAGCCGAACAGCGCGTTGGCGAGACCACCGCCTTCGCTCTGCGGCGGCGGCGTCATCTGCGTGAAGGTGGCCCAACTCAGGCCGCCGATGCCCTGATAGATGGTCTCGAACAGGATCCAGATGAGCCAGAAGACGCCGAAGGACATGGCGCCCAGCGACAGCGTCAGCGCGACGGCATTGATGCGCTTGCGCTTGTGGTGCATCGCCAGGCGGCGCGAGTCGATTGCAGTGGTCATGAGCGGGTTCCCTCGGCCTTCTTCAGCCGCAGCAGCAGCAGCTTGGAGATGGACAGCACGACAAAGGTGATCAGGAAGAGGACCAGGCCGAGGTACAGCAGCGAGGCCTGGTGCAGGCCTTCGCCGGCTTCGGCGAATTCGTTGGCCAGCGTGGAGGTGATGCTGGCGGCGGCTTCAAAGACCGACAACGACTTCAGCTGGGTCATGTTGCCGATGACGAAGGTGACAGCCATCGTTTCACCCAGCGCCCGGCCCAGGCCGAGCATGATGCCGCCGATGACGCCTGTCTTGGTGTAGGGCAGCACGATGCGGGAGACGACCTCCCAGGTCGTCGCGCCCAGGCCGTAGGCAGACTCCTTCAGCATCGGCGGCGTGACCTCGAACACATCGCGCATCACCGAGGCGATGAACGGAATGATCATGATCGCCAGGATGATGCCAGCCGACAGAATGCCGATGCCCACGGGCGCGCCCGACACCAGGGCACCCAGCACCGGCACGCCGCCCAGCAGCGACTGCAGCGGCTGCTGCACGAAGGTGGCCAGGATGGGGCCGAACACCAGCAGGCCCCACATGCCGTAGACGATGGACGGCACGGCCGCCAGCAGCTCGATGGCGATGCCCAGCGGACGCTTGAGCCAACTGGGCGAGAGTTCCGTCAAGAAGATGGCAATGCCGAAGCTGACCGGCACCGCAATGACCAGCGCGATGACCGAGGTGACCAGCGTGCCGTAGATCATCACCAGGCCGCCGAACTTCTCCTGCACCGGGTCCCATTCCGCACTGGTCAGGAAGCCGAGGCCGAAGGCCTTGAGGGCGGGCGTCGCGCCGATGATGAGGGAGC
>JACCDQ011895647.1_pt1 | contig 14475 bp, 13 predicted proteins | sample 7446031 | NCBI WGS metagenome assembly JACCDQ01 (sample SAMN15323442, study PRJNA562643) | freshwater metagenome | isolation source: river surface water | place: USA:Blue River Watershed | collected 2017-08-17
CTATGTGCTGGTCGGCGACGATTTCCGCTTCGGCGCCAAGCGCGCGGGCGACTACGCCACGCTGGACGCTGCAGGCGCCGCCGCGGGTTTTGACGTTGCCCGCATGAATAGCTACGAGGTCCACGGCCTGCGCGTCTCAAGCTCTGCCGTTCGCGATGCGTTGGCCGAAGGCCGCATGGCCGACGTGACAGCGCTGCTGGGGCGACCCTACAGCATCAGCGGGCACGTGGTGCATGGCCGCAAGCTGGGCCGTGAGTTGGGCGCCAGCACCGAGGGCGCGGGCGACGGTTTTCGGACCCTCAACCTGCGCTTCACCCATTGGAAGCCGGCCGCCAGTGGCATTTTTGCGGTGCAGGTGCACGGACTGGACCCGAATCCTGCGGCCGCCCCCTTGCCGGGCGTGGCCAACCTGGGCGTGCGCCCTTCGCTGGACCCGAACGACGTCAACGGTGGGCGGGTGCTGCTCGAAACCCACTGCCTCGACTGGCCTGACCGCGTGCGGCAAGCGTTGGCGCGGGCACCGTCGCCTGGAGAGGCCTACGGTAAAATCATCCGGGTGGAGCTGCTGCACAAACTGCACGACGAGTTGAAATACGACAGTCTGGATGCCCTGACCCAGGGCATTGCCAAGGACTGCGACGACGCACGTGCCTGGTTCGCGGCGCGCTCGCACACCGCCGGTGGCGCGCAGGACCTGGCCGGCAGCCACGCCGCCTTGCGCCGCCAAACCACCCGCGACCGAATTTGACGCCCGCTGCGTCCGGCCGCCGGCCGGGCCCATGCCGCACACCCCTGGACAGGCTCGGGGCAGGCGGCCCCGGTTTCACTCCCTGCACCTGCGGGCCGAGCCTGTCGAGAACTTCCGCGAACCCATCCCATGTCCGACGCCCAAGCCAACGCCTCGACCGCAGGCACCGATTTCAGCAGCACCCTGAACCTGCCCGACACCCCCTTCCCCATGCGCGGCAACCTGCCGCAGCGCGAGCCGGGCTGGACCCAGCAGTGGGAAGATCAAGGCATCTACCAGCGCCTGCGCGACGCTCGCAAAGGCGCGCCCAAGTTCATCCTGCACGACGGCCCGCCCTACGCCAACGGCCAGATCCACATCGGCCACGCCGTCAACAAGGTGCTGAAAGACATGATCGTCAAGGCGCGCCAGTTGGCGGGGTTTGACGCACAGTACATCCCCGGCTGGGACTGCCATGGCCTGCCGATCGAAAACGCGATCGAAAAACTGCACGGCCGCAACCTCAGCCGCGACCAGATGCAGGCCAAGGCGCGCGCCTTCGCCACCGAGCAGATCGCGCAGCAGATGGCCGATTTCAAGCGCCTGGGCGTGCTGGGCCAGTGGGACAACCCGTACAAAACCATGGACTTCGCCACCGAAGCCAACGAAATCCGCGCCTTCAAGCGCGTGATGGAGCGCGGCTTCGTGTACCGGGGCCTCAAGCCCGTGTACTGGTGCTTCGACTGCGGCTCCTCGCTGGCCGAGTTTGAAATCGAGTACGCCGACAAGAAGAGCCAGACGCTGGACGTGGGCTTTTTGTGCGCCGAACCGGCGAAGCTGCTGCACGCCTTCTTCGGCCACAGCGGCTTGCCGCACGCCGACACCGCCGGGCTGGAAAGCCAGCCCATGTTCGCGGTGATCTGGACCACCACGGCCTGGACCATCCCTGCCAACCAGGCCATGAACGCCCACCCCGAACTGACCTACGCCCTGGTGCAGACCGAGCGCGGTCTGCTGGTGCTGGCCGAGTCGCTGGTGGAGAAGTGCCTGGAACGCTACGGCCTGACCGGCACCGTGCTGGCCACCACCGAGGGCAAGAACCTGGGCGGCCTGACCTTCCGCCACCCGCTCGCCCATGTGCACGCCGGTTACGACCGCCTCAGCCCCATTTACCTGGCCGATTACGTCAGCGCCGACGATGGCACCGGCATCGTGCACTCCGCCCCGGCTTACGGCGTGGACGACTTCAACTCCTGCGTCGCGCACGGGCTGAAATACGACGATATTTTGAATCCGGTGCAAGGCAACGGCCAGTACGAAGAAGCCCTGCCCCTGTTCGGCGGCCAGAACATCTGGAAGGCGTGTCCGGTCATCATCGACACGCTGCGCGAGCACGGCCGCCTGTTCGCCACCGCCACCATCACCCACAGCTACCCGCACTGCTGGCGCCACAAGACGCCGGTGATCTACCGCGCCGCCGCGCAGTGGTTCGTGCGCATGGACGAAGGCGAGGGCATCTTCACCAAAGACAAGGCCAGCAAGACACTGCGTCAACTGGCGCTGGATGCCATTGAGCACACCAGCTTCTACCCCGAGAACGGTCGCGCTCGCCTGCGCGACATGATCGCCAACCGGCCCGATTGGTGCATCAGCCGCCAGCGTTCGTGGGGCGTGCCCCTGCCCTTCCTGCTGCACGTGGACAGCGGCGAACCGCACCCGCGCACGCCAGAGATCATCGACCTGGCCGCCGAGGTGGTGGAGCAAGGCGGTATCGAGGCCTGGAGCCAACTGGGTGTGGCCGACATCCTGGCGCGCATCGGTGACGCAGCGGACGCGACCCACTACAGCAAGAGCACCGACATCCTGGAGGTGTGGTTCGACTCCGGCACCACCCACACCACGGTGCTCAAGGGCAGCCACGCCGGCAGCGGCCACGACAGCGGCCCCGAGGCCGACCTGTACCTGGAAGGCCACGACCAGCACCGCGGCTGGTTCCACAGCTCGCTGCTGACCGCCTGCGCCATGTACGACCGCGCGCCGTACCAGGGGCTGTTGACCCACGGCTTCACCGTGGACGGCCAGGGTCGCAAGATGAGCAAATCGGTCGGCAACGTGGTCGCGCCCCAGACCATCAGCACCAAGATGGGCGCCGAAATCATCCGCCTGTGGGTGGCCGCGACCGACTACTCCGGCGACCTCGGCATCGACGACAAGATCTTGGCCCGCGTGGTGGACGCCTACCGCCGCATCCGCAACACGTTGCGCTTTTTGCTGGCCAACATCAGCGACTTCAACCCCGCCACCGACGCGGTGCCGTTGGACCAGATGCTGGAGGTGGACCGCTACGCCCTGAGCCGCGCGGCGCAGCTCCAGGCCGACATCCTGGCCCACTACCACGTGTACGAGTTCCACCCCGTGGTGTCCAAGCTGCAGGTGTATTGCTCGGAGGATTTGGGCGCGTTCTACCTGGACGTGCTGAAAGACCGGCTCTACACCACCGCGCCCAAAAGCCTGGCGCGCCGCAGCGCCCAGACCGCGCTGCACCAGATCACCCATGCCATGCTGCGCTGGATGGCGCCGTTCCTGAGCTTCACCGCCGAAGAGGCGTGGGGGCTGGTCGGCACGCCGGTCAACGGTTCGCCGTCCATCTTCACCGAAACCTACCTGAACCTGGGTACCCCCAACGAAGCGCTGCTGTCGAAGTGGGGCCGGGTGCTCGAAATTCGGGCAGCGGTGAACAAAGCGATCGAGGAAGTGCGCACGGCAGGCCAGGTCGGCTCGTCGCTGCAGGCTCAAGTGGCACTCACCGTCAACGCGGAAGACCTGGCCCTGCTGCAAAGCCTGGGTGACGACCTGAAGTTTGTGCTGATCGTGTCGCACGTCACGCTGCAGCCAGGCGCCGAGCTGGCCGTGGCAGTGAGCCCGTCGGGCGCGGCCAAGTGCGGCCGCTGCTGGCACTACCGCGACGACGTGGGCCACGACCCGGCTCACCCCGAGCTGTGCGGCCGCTGCACCAGCAACCTGCACGGTGCGGGCGAAACCCGTGCCGTCGCCTGACCCCGCAGCTGCACGCGCAAACATGGCCAAAGCTTCTTCCAAAGGCATGCTGACCTGGCTGGGTCTGGCTGCCCTGATCCTGCTGGTGGACCAGTTCACCAAAGTCTTGATCCTAGGCACCTACCGCCCGGGCGAAGGCACCTACGTCACCTCGTTCTTCAACATCGTGCGGGTGCACAACACCGGCGCCGCGTTTTCCTTCCTGGCCAACGCGGGCGGCTGGCAGCGCTGGTTCTTCACCGTGGTCGGGCTGGGGGCGGCGGCTTTCATCTTGTGGATGCTGCGTTCGCACCACGGGCAAAAACTGTTCGCTTTCTCGCTCGCTTGCATCCTGGGCGGCGCCCTGGGCAACGTGATCGACCGCCTGCTGCACGGCTACGTGGTGGACATGCTGGACTTTCACTGGCGTTTTCTGTCGCCGCTGTTCCCCGGTGGGCACTTTCCAGCGTTCAACGTGGCCGATGCGGGCATCACCGCCGGTGCGATCGGCCTGATCCTGGACGAAATCTTGCGGGTGCGACGCTCACGTTAAGATGAAGCCCGTGATGCGCCCGAAGTCCCTGCCTTTGATCTGGAGTGCCCTGCTGTGCCTGGGCACGGCCAGTGCCCACGCACAGAGCCAAACCGTGCTGTGCCACATTGGCTTCGCGGGCGCGCAACGCACCCTGGTGGTTCCACCGACCCCACTCAGCGGCGAGGTCTATCCCCAGGTGGAAGGCGCTTCTTTCGCGTTCCAGGCCATCAACCGCCTGCCGCCCGAGCCGGGTGCCGGGGTGCAGGTGACCACCTACGCCACCGGCCAAGCGGCGCCTTTCTTGCTGCACCAGGCCACCTTCAACGCCCAGGGCAACCACGGCCCGCACGGCTTCACCGGGCTGCAAGTGGTGCGCGAACCGGTGCGTGGCCACGAAATCGCCTACTGGTGCGAGCGCGCGCCGCGCTGAGCGCGGCCGCATCGATCGTCAGGGCAACAGCACCGAGGAACCGGTGGTCTTGCGCGCTTCCAGGTCGCGGTGGGCCTGCTGCACCTCCGCCAGCGGGTAACGCTGTTCAACGTGAATCTTGACCTGCCCGGCGGTGACGACGCCAAACAAATCGTCGGCCATGGCCTGGGTGCGCTCGCGGCTGGTGATGTGGGAAAACAGCGTCTGGCGGGTCACGTAGATGGAGCCTTTGGCCGCCAAAATGGCCGGGGCGAACGGGGGCACCGGGCCCGAGGCGTTGCCGAACGTGACCATCAAGCCGAACGGTGACAGGCAGTCGAGCGACTGGTCCCAGGTGTCTTTACCCACCGAGTCGTACACCGCTTTTACCCCCCGCCCGCCGGTAATGTCCTTGACCCGTGCCGCAAAGTTTTCAGCGTTGTAGTTGATGGCGTGGGCCGCGCCGTTGGCCAGCGCCAGCGCGCATTTGGCGTCGGAACCGGCGGTGCCAATGAGTTGCAACCCCAGCGCCCGGGCCCATTGGCAAGCAATCAATCCGACGCCGCCCGCTGCGGCGTGAAACAGCACGAAGTCGCCAGGCTCCAGCCCTTCCACCGGCTTGCACTTCTTCAGCAGGTACTGGGCCGTCAAGCCCTTGAGCATCATGGCCGCGCCTTCCTCGAAACCGATCGCGTCGGGCAGGCGGCACACGTTCATGGCGGGCATCACCCGCACGTCGCAATAACTGCCAGGTGGGTTGGCGGCGTAGGCCACCCGATCCCCTTCGCGCAGGTGGGTGACGCCATCGCCCACGGCTTCCACCACGCCCGCGCCTTCCATGCCCAGTTGCAGCGGCATGGGCAGGGTATACAGGCCCGAGCGTTGGTACACATCGATGAAGTTCAAACCGATGGCGTGGTGGCGCACCCGCACCTCACCGGGACCGGGCTGGCCCACGGTCACTTCGCACAGACGCATTTGTTCGGGGCCACCCGGTTGATCGATGCGGACGGCACGGCTGGATGGGGTCATGGGAACTCCTCGGTGTTGGATCTGGACAAGATCGTGCCATGAAAGCCAGGGCTTTGCCGGCACGCACCCGCAGACGCCCGTGGTGTGCAGGTACATTCCACAGCATGGCCCTTGCTCACGCCCCCTTGACCCTGCGCACCGCCCTGATGCTGCTCGTCCCGCCGTTGATGTGGGCGGGCAACGCGGTGGTGGGCCGGCTGGCCGCGCCGTGGATCCCGCCCATCACCTTCAACTTTTTGCGCTGGACACTGGTGTTGCTGATTCTGCTGCCGGTGGCCGGCTGGGTGGTGCGGCGCGGCAGCCCGCTGTGGTCGAACTGGCGGCGCTTTGCGGTGCTGGGCCTGCTGGCGGTGGCCGGCTACAACATGTTGCAGTACGTGGCGCTGAAAACCTCCACCCCCATCAACGTGACGCTGGTGGCTTCCAGCATGCCGGTGTGGATGGTGCTGGTGGGCCGGCTGTTTTTCCAGGCGCCTGTCAGCCGACGCGCGGTGCTGGGCGCGGCGTTTTCGCTGACCGGCGTGCTGGTGGTGCTGACGCAAGGGCAACTGGACCAACTGCGGCAACTGCAATTCGTGCCGGGCGATGCCTGGATGCTGGTGGCCGCGTTCGTCTGGGCATGCTACAGCTGGCTGCTGACCCGGCGCGACGAGGCGCCCGAAATCCGCAACGACTGGGCCGCCTTTCTGCTGGCGCAAACGGTGCTCGGGCTGTGCTGGTCCGGCGCGTTGACGGGGGGTGAATGGTTCTGGCTGAGCACCACGCACCCCGAAGCCGCCACCATCCAGTGGAGCTGGTCGCTGGTGGCGGTGCTGGTGTTCGTGGCCCTGGGGCCGTCGATTGCCGCCTACCGGTTCTGGGGCGAGGGCGTGCAACGCGCCGGCCCCACGGTGGCGTCCTTTTTCAGCAACCTGACGCCGCTGTTCGCCGCGCTGATGTCGGCCGCCTTTCTGGGAGAACCGCCGCGCCTGTTCCATGGCGTGGCGTTCGGGCTGATTGTGCTGGGCATCACGGTGTCGTCAGCCCGCAGAGGCTGACGACCTCTGTGCCGTTTAAAACGTCCCTGGGTACAAACCGCCGTCGAGCAGGACGTTCTGACCATTGAGGTACCCAGCCTGCACGCTGCAGAGGAAGGCGCACACCGCACCGAACTCCTCGGGCGTACCAAAGCGGCGCGCCGGCACCTGCGCGCGCTGGGCGGCTTGCACCTCGGCCAACGTGCGGCCCGACTTGTCGGCAGCGGCCCGGTGGGTGGTGCGCAACCGGTCGGTGTCGAACTTGCCCGGCAGCAGGTTGTTGAGCGTGACCCCCTGTGCCGCCAAGCCGCTGCGGGCCAGCCCGGCCACAAAGCCGGTCAACCCGCTGCGAGCGCCGTTGCTCAGCCCCAGAATGTCGATCGGTGCCTTCACCGCGCTGGACGTGATGTTGACGATGCGGCCAAAACCGCGTTCGGCCATGCCGTCCACCGTGGCTTTGATCAGTTCGATCGGGGTGAGCATGTTGGCGTCCACCGCCTGAAGCCACTCGTCGCGACCCCACTGGCGAAAATCCCCGGGCGGCGGCCCACCGGCGTTCGTGACCACGATGTCGAACGCCCGCCCTGGCCCGCCCGGCACCTGAAACAGCGCCTCGCGCCCGGCCGGTGTGGTCACGTCGACCGCCACGGCCAACACCTGCACACCGGTCTGGTCGCGCAGTGACTGCGCGGCGGCGTTCAACGCATCCGCACCGCGCGCGGCCATCACCAGGCTCACCCCTTCTTGGGCCAAGGCCTGGGCACAGCCCCAGCCCAAACCCTTGCTCGCGCCGCACACCAGCGCCCATTTGCCTTGCAAACCCAGGTCCATCTTTCATCACTCCTTGTACGCAACTTGTGCTCGCCGAGCCCACTCAGGCCCGTTGCCGGCTGACCCACAACACACCGCCCAGTACCAACAAGGTGCCGGCCAGCACCCAGCCGTTGAAAGGTTCACCCAAAATCCACACGCCCATCAAAATGGTGGACATCGGGCCGATCATGCCGGTTTGGGCCGCCAAGCCGGAGCCGATGCGCTCGATCGCCATCATCACCATGACGACCGGCGCGGCGGTGCACGCCACCGCGTTGAGCACCGACAGCCAGACCACCTCGGGCGCCACCACCGCGGCGGACCAGGGACGCAGCACCACGAATTGCAACAGGCACAGCAAACAGGCCACCGTGGTGGCCCAGCCGACCAGCCGCAACGCCCCCAGGCGTTTGACCATTTCGCCGCTGTAGACGAGGTAAATGGCGTAGCTGATGGCGCTGCCGAACACCAGCAACGCCCCGAGCGCGGTGGACCACCCATCGAAGCGGACCTCGTGCCCAAACACCAGCAACACGCCCGCGTAGCTCAGCCCCATGGCCCCCGCTTGGCGAGCCGTGATGCGCCGACCGTACAGAAACCACCCCAACACCAGCACCAACGTCGGGTTGAGGTAAAGAATCAGGCGCTCCAGGCTGGCGCTGATGTATTGCAACCCCCAGAAGTCCAGAAAACTGGCGAGATAGTAGCCACTGAAGCCCAGGCCCAGAATGCCCAACCAGTCGCGCCGGGTGAGCGGGACCACCGGCTGGCGGGCGCGGAAAGTGGCCCACCAGGTCATGACCAGGAACAGCGGCAACGCGAACAGCATGCGGTACATGATGAGCGTCACCGCGTCCACCCCGTAGCGGTAGGCCAGCTTGACGATGATGGCCTTGCCGCTGAAGGCGATGGAGCCGGCGGCGGCCAGCAACAGACCGGTCGGCAGGCGCGAGGCGGCAGGCGTGGTCATGCGGCGGCGTCCTCAGGCGGCCTTGAACACCCGCAGCCACTTCTTGGCCGGCAGGCCCCAGCGGGTCTGAATGGCCTCGGCACGGGCCAGCAGTTCCAGCCGCTCGGGGTGTTGCGGGGTGCGCAGCGCCAGCACCACGGTGTTGCCTTCGCGCGTGGGCCGGAACGCCCACACCGCATCGGCGCCAAACGCCTCGCGGATTTTGTCGAGCGAACGCTCGTAGCTGGCGTCGCGCCCGAACAGGTTGACGGTCATGATGCCTTCGTCCGTCAGCAGGCGGCGGCAATCGGCGTAAAACTCAGCGCTGTCCAGCACGGGCGCGGCGGCTTCGTGGTCGTACAAGTCCACCTGCAAGGCGTCCACCGTGCCGTGGAACGGCCCGTGGGCGGCGACCTCGGCGGCATCGCCCAGCACCACGTGCAGGCGTGCGCTGTCGGGCGGCAGCTTGAACCAGGTGCGGCAGGCCCACACCACCTGCGGGTTGATTTCGATCGCGGTGGTGTCCATCTTCAACTTCTTGAAATGGAACTTGGTCAGGGCGGCCGCGCCCAGCCCCAGCTGCATGGCGCGCCGGCGGCCCACGGTGTCGGGGTCCACGAACAGCAACCAGGCCATCATGCGTTGCACATACTCCAGCTCGATCTCGAACGGGTCGTCGATCAGCATCGACCCCTGCACCCATTCGGTGCCCAGGTGCAGGAAGCGGACCTCGCCGTCCTCGGAGATGTTGACCTGGGGCAGCACCGGTGCTTCGTCGCGCACGGGTTCGCGGGCGGTGCGGGTGGAGGTGCGCGCCATCAGGCCACCGCCTCGCACAGACCGTGGCGGGCCAGCACGTCGCGCCAGGCGTCGAGCTTGCGCTGGAACGACCAGCTCGCGTTGGCCGGACTGGTGGAAGGCAGGCGGTAGACCGGCAAGCCCAGCACGCGGGTATGGCGTGCGTGGCGAAAACTCTCGCCGCCGTTGTGGGCCACGGCTTCCAGCGCCGGACAGCGTTGGCGCAGGCTGTGCAGGTCGTTCAGTTGGGCGTTGCGGATGGCGCTGTCCAGGCTGCCTTCGCGGTCGCAAGCGGCGTACACATCCCACACCCCAAGGCCGCGTTCGAGCGCGACCTGGGTTCGTTGTTCGTAAGGCATGTCAAACAGGGGCTGGTGCCACAGGGCGCCCAGCAGTTTCCAAAACTGGTTTTGAGGATGGGCATAGTACCGCTGCTCGCGCAGCGACGCGGCGCCGGGGAAACTGCCCAGCACCATCAGCCGGGTGTGTGGTGCACACAGGGGGGCCAAACCTTGCAGGGCGGGCAGCGGCAGATCAGCGGTCATGTGGGCTGCTCCAGTGCCGCTCGCAAGCGCGGCAGCACGCGCAAGGCGTTGGCCGTGGTGGCCGCAGCCACCTGTTCCGGGGTGAGTCCGCGCAAGTCGGCCAGCACGGCGCCGATGCGCGGCAACTCCCCGGGCGCGTTGCGGCCCTGGGGCTGACCCTGGGCGCGTTGGGCCGCAGTCACGTACAGCCACTGCGGGGGGATGTCGGGCGCATCGGTTTCCAGCACCAGCGCGTCCAGCGGCAGGTCGGCGGCCAGCCGGCGCAACTGGCGCGCGGTGTCGAACGTCATCGCGCCGCCAAAGCCGAGGGCAAAGCCCTGTTGCACGAAGGCCTGCGCCTGCACCGCGCTGCCGTTGAACGCGTGCGCAATGCCGCCGGCCACGGCCCGCCCCTGCCGCGCCAGGGCCCGCAGGCCGCGCAGCAACTCGTCGGCCGAGCGGCGCACATGCAACAGCACCGGCAAACCATGCCGCTGGGCCAGGCGCAACTGCGCGTCGTAAAAGCGCAGCTGGCGTTCGCGCTGCGCGGGCTCGCACAAGGCCGGCACGAAAAAATCCAGGCCAATTTCACCCACCGCCACCAGGCGGGGGTCGTCGCGCCAGCGGGTCAAGGCCTCGTCCAGCGCGTCCAGGTCGGCGTCGGCCGCCTGCGGCACGTACAGCGGGTGGATGCCGAGCGCGTACCCATCGCCATGGCGGTGGGCCAGGTCGCGCACGGTGGCCCAGTTGGCGCGGAACACGGCCGGCAGCACGCAAGCTGCCACACCCCGCCCACGCGCCCGCTCGCGCTCGGCGTCGCGTTCCGGGTCGCGCCATTCGGGCGCGTCCAGGTGGCAATGGGTGTCGATCCACATGGGCTTCGATTATCGCGGCGCTGCCCGGCAGGGCATGGTGCACAATGATCACCGATAACAGTCACCAACGAAGGTGGCAGGGAACACAGCTTGAACCTCAAATCGAGATTTCTGATTCTGGCGGCCGCGCTGATCGTGCCGGCCACCGGGCTGGCCTGGGCGGTGTTCAACCTGGTGGCCGAGGAGGTGATCGAGCGCTGGGGCCAGCGGGTGGTGGAAATCCAGGTGCGCTACGACAGCGCCCGACTGCTGCAACCGATCGAGCGGGAAATCGCGCTGGCGCGCCAGATGGCGCAATCGCAGGTGCTCAAGCAATGGGCGACCCGGGTGGACGACCCGGAACTGCACCGCCGCGCCCTGGTGGAAATGGAGAACTACCGCCAGAACTTCCAGGACCGCAGCTACTTCGTCGCGCTGCTGGACTCGGGCGCCTACTACCACAACAACGCCGATAACGAATTTTCGGATCAGCCGCTGCGCTACCACTTGCGACGCGACAACCCGGCCGATGCCTGGTTTTACGGCCTGATCGACCAGGGCCGTGAATTTCACCTCAACGTCAACCCGGACGACGCCCTGAAGGTGACCAAGCTGTGGGTGGACGTGCAAATCCGCGATGGCGACCGGCCGCTGGGCATCGTCGGCACCGGCATGGCATTGGACAGCGTGCTCAAGGACGTGGTGGACATCGGCCAACCCGGCATCACCAGCCTGTTTGTGGACTCGAACGGTGCGATCCAGCTGTACCGGGACCAGGGCCTGATCGACTTTGCCAGCCTGGTGAAACCCGAGGGCCAAAAAAGCCTGGTGACGCAGATGCTGGACCTGCCAGCGGACCGCGAACGGCTGGAAAAGCACTTTGCCGCGCTGAGCAAACCGGACGCTCCGACCGCCCAGGTGGTGAGCGACTTTGTGCAATTTGAAGGCAAGCGCCACCTGATGGGCGTGGCCTACCTGCCCACCATCGGCTGGTACGAAGTCACCTTCATGGACCTGGACGAGCTGATGCCGGTGAGCCAGTTTGCACCGGTGGTGGCGGTGTTTGGCGCCACGCTGCTGGCCGCCATGCTGCTGATGCACCTGATGCTGCGGCGCTGGGTGCTCAAGCCGCTGAGCCGCCTGGAGCGGGCGATGGTGCGGGTGCGCGACGGCGATTTGGCCCCGCCCGAGCTGACCGGCGCGGCGGGCGAGATCGGGCGCCTGAACCAGCACTTCACCGCGATGGCAGACGCCATCCGCAACAACACGCGCGACCTGGAAGCCAAGGTCCAAGAGCGCACCGAGGCGCTGGACCGGCTGGCCCGCATCGACCCGCTGACCCAGTTGGTCAACCGCCGGGGCATGGGCGAATTGCTCGAAGCCGCCGCCCACCGCGCCCAGCGGGATGGCCAGCCCTACGGCGTCATTTACCTGGACGTGGACTGGTTCAAGCAGATCAACGACACGCAGGGCCACGCCGCCGGCGACCAGGCGCTGGTCACCGTGGCCGACGTGCTGCGCAGCCAGATCCGGCCCTACGACCACGCGGCCCGTTGGGGCGGCGACGAGTTTCTGGTGCTGCTGAGTCCGTGCGACGCCGTCACCTTGCAGACGCTGGGCGAACGCATCCGCGCCACCGTGGAACAACAAACCCGCGACAGCGGCCGGCCCCTGACCTTGAGCCTGGGTGCCTGCCTGAGCGGTGGCCGCAGCGGCACTGCCGAACTGCTGCACTGCGTGGACGCCGCGCTCTACGCCGCCAAAGACCGGGGCCGCAACCTGCTGGTGACCGGCGAGGAAACGCCATGACCCCGGAACGCCACCTCACCATCCTGACCGGGGCCTCGCGCGGCATGGGCCTGGCCCTGGCGCGCCAACTGCTGGGCCCGGACCAACTGCTGCTGTGCATTGCGCGCCGGGCGAACGACGCCCTGGCCCACGAAGCCATGGCCGCGGGCTGCCATTTGGAACAATGGTCCCAGGATCTGGCAGACACGTCAGAGGCCGCGCAACGGCTGGCCCGCTGGCTCGACAGCCTGCACCCGCCGGAACTGGCGTCGGCCACCTTGATCAACAACGCGGGAATGATTCCCACGATCGGCCCGCTAGGCCACTGCCCGCCGCTCGAATTGAGCCAGGCGCTGCGGGTGGGCCTGGAAGCGCCCATGGCCTTGACCAGCACCTTTTTGCAAGCCACCGAACGCTGGGGCCAGCACGGCTGGCGCGGGCCGCGCAAAGTGCTGAACATCTCGTCTGGCCTGGGGCAGCGCGCCATGGCCAGCCAAGCGCCCTACTGTGCGGCCAAAGCCGGCCTGGACCACTTCAGCCGCTGCGTGGCGCTGGAAGAAGCGGCACAGCCCCACGGGGCACGCATCGCCTCGCTGGCGCCCGGGGTGATCGACACCGACATGCAAACCCAGTTGCGAGCGGGCGCGCCTGACGCCTTTCCCGACCTGGACCGTTTTGTGGCGCTGAAAACCCAAGGCCAACTCGCCACCCCCGAGGCGGCGGCGCGGCAGGTACTGGCTTACTTGCGGCGGGCCGATTTCGGCAGCCAACCGGTGGCCGACGTGAGGGACTGATTCCATGCGCCACCCACGCTCCCCATCGACACGGCGCCAGGCGCTGTTTTGGCTGGCCGGGGTGGGCGCGACCGGCATGGCAAGGGCCAACGCCACGGCGCAAAGCGACGACCCGTTTTGGCAAACCGCACGCCAGGGCGGCCACGTGCTGCTGATGCGCCACGCCGCCACGGTGCCCGGCACGGGCGATCCCCCGAACTTCCGGCTCGGCGACTGCCGCACCCAGCGCAACCTGAGCGACAGTGGCCGGCTGGACGCTCGACGGCTGGGTGAGCGTTTGGCGCGCGAGGGCGTCCAACTGCACGCCGTGTACAGCAGCGCGTGGTGCCGCTGCGTGGACACCGCGATGCTGGCCTTCGACGCCCAAGGCCACCCACACCAGGTGTGGCCGGCGCTCAATTCGTTTTTCCAAGGGCAAGGCGATGGGGCACGCCAAACCCGTGAGGTGATCGACCGCGTGGGCCGCTTGCCCGTCGGCCAGACCTGGGCGCTGGTGACCCACCAGGTCAACATGACCGCACTGACCGGCGAATACCCGGCCATGGGCGAGGTGTTCTTGGTGCGCCCCACCCCGAATGCCCAAGGCCGGCTGCCCGTGGTGGCACGCTGGCGCAGCGGATCGTCGTGACAGGCACAAACTCGGCGCCGCTGTCAGCGAACTCAGGGTTTTAGGCCGCTAACATGGCATTTCACCCACACAGAGGAGTCCCCATGAACAGAGAAGTCGTCGTCGTCAGCGCGGTGCGCACCGCCATTGGTACCTTTGGCGGCAGCCTGAAAGACGTGCCGCCCACCGAACTCGGCGCGCTGGTCGTGCGCGAATCGCTGGCCCGCGCCCAGACCCCCGGGGCCGATGTCGGCCATGTGGTCTTCGGCCACGTCGTCAACACCGAGCCCAAGGACATGTACCTCTCGCGCGTGGCCGCCATCAACGGCGGCTGCAGCGAAGCCACCCCGGCCTTCAACGTCAACCGCCTGTGCGGCTCCGGCCTGCAGGCCATCGTTTCCGCCGCGCAGGCCGTGCTGCTGGGCGACTGCGACATCGCCATCGGCGGCGGTGCTGAGAACATGAGCCGCGCGCCCTATGCCAGCCTGACCAGCCGCTTCGGCGCCCGCATGGGCGACACCAAGCTGGTGGACATGATGGTCGGCGCCCTGCACGACCCGTTCCACAACATCCACATGGGCGTGACGGCCGAG
>JACCDQ011619596.1_pt1 | contig 14474 bp, 16 predicted proteins | sample 7446031 | NCBI WGS metagenome assembly JACCDQ01 (sample SAMN15323442, study PRJNA562643) | freshwater metagenome | isolation source: river surface water | place: USA:Blue River Watershed | collected 2017-08-17
CCCATTCACAGGAGTTTTTTATGCCCACTGCATTTGGTTTGTCGCATATTTGGACGCAGGGCGACATCGTTACCCGGCTCATTCTGGTCGCGTTGTTGGCCATGTCGGTCATCAGCTGGGTGGTCATAGTGCTCAAAGCGCTGGACGTGTGGCGCCACAAGCAAAGCGCGCTGGTCAGCGAACAGTTTTGGCACTCCACCAGTTTGGCCGAGGGGTTGGCGGTGCTGTCACAGCGCCCGGGCAACCTGTTTTACAACCTTGCCCAAGTGGGGCAAGAGGCCACGGAACACCACCAGGCCGCGCAAAAGCAGTTGCACGACCGGCTGGACATCAGCGATTGGGTGACCCGCAGCCTGCGCAACAGCATCGACGACAGCACCACCCACCTGCAAAACGGTTTGGCCATTCTGGCGTCGATCGGTTCGACCGCGCCTTTTGTTGGGTTGTTTGGCACCGTTTGGGGCATCTACCACGCGTTGGTCGGTATCGGCACCAGCGGCAATGCCAGCATCCAGGCCGTGGCCGGCCCGATCGGTGAAACCCTGATCATGACGGCCTTGGGCCTGGCCGTGGCCATTCCAGCGGTGCTGGGCTACAACGCCCTGGTGCGTGGCAACAAATTCATCATTGCTCGAATGAACCGGTTTGCCCACGACCTGCACGCCTATTACGTCACTGGCGCCCGTGTCACCCCTTCAGCGCAGGTTTCGAGCCTGTCCCCTGCAGCCCACTGAGCCGCGTTTGAGGAGCTTCCATGTCTTTTGAAGTCAATCACAACGACGACGATGTGATGAACGAAATCAACATGACGCCCTTGGTGGATGTCATGTTGGTGTTGTTGGTCATCTTCATCATCACCATTCCGGTGGTGCAACATGCGGTGAAGGTAGAGTTGCCACATGCGGCCAGCGTGCGCGACCGGACACCGCCCGAGAATCTGCAACTGGCGGTGGACAGCCAGGGCCAGTTCTTCCTGGGTCGCCAAGCCATCGCGGCCGATGCGCTGGAAGCTGTTTTGCGCGAGCATGCCAGCCATGATCCACAGCCGCAGCTCTACATTCGCGGCGACAAAAAAGTGCCTTACGAACACGTGGCCCAGGCCATGACAGCGGCCCAACGCGCTGGGTTGACCAAGATTGGCTTTGTGACCGAAGGCAAACAGCCATGAGCACGGAGCAACCCACACTTGGCCGTGTGGTGCCTGCGGCCAAGGCAGCCGCGACGCCTCGGATGGTTGAAAGCACAGCGCTGTTTCAGGGGCAACCCATGTTGCTCATACGCCATTTGGGCGAGGTTTACCGGTTGCAAACGACCCGGCAAGGCAAGCTGATTTTGACGAAATGACGTCAACCCAAGGCTTGATGGGCCACTGCGCTATGACCCAACATCGGACCAGGCCAGCCGGGCCGCCAGCCCGATGAACACCGTACCTGCCACACGGTTGAGTGCGCGCTGCGCCCGGGCGGAATGCTGCAGACGTGATCCCAAGCCTCCCGCACCCCAGGCAAAACCACCAAACACCATCAACGTTGCCAAAATAAACAAGCCACCCAGGGTCAGCACCTGCCAGCCCACAGGGCCTGCTTCGGCCTGCACAAACTGAGGCAAAAAAGCCAAAAAGAAGATGGCCACTTTGGGGTTGGTCAGGTTCATGAGCACGCCACGCCCGTACATGCGCCAGGGGCTCAATGCAGGGGCACGTTCGCCCACCGTGGCCCCCACCGGTGCCCTGAAGGCCCCCCAGGCCAAGTACAGCAAATAGGCAGCGCCCGCCAGTTTCACTACGGCAAAGCCCACCGGCGATGCGGCCAGCACCGCCGCCACCCCCAATGCAACTGCGGCCGTGTGTGCCAACAAACCGGTGCACAGCCCCAACGTCACCAGCATTCCAGCACGGCGGCCGTGCGTGGCCGATTGCATCAACACAAACAGGTTGTCCGGCCCCGGGCTCACGCCCAGCAGAACGGAGACGCCGAAGAAGGTGAGTGCGGTGTCGAGTGGGATCATTTCAACGCACCTGCTGCTTTCAACGCCTGTGCCACCTCCACCACCAAGGCCGGCCCTTTGTAGATCAAACCACTGTACACCTGCACCACATCGGCACCCGCTTGCAGTTTGCTCACGGCATCGGCACCGCTCAAAATGCCACCCACCCCGATGATGGGGTAACTTTGGCCCAACCGGGCGCGCAGTTGGCGAATGACGCGGTTGCTGGCTTCCAGCACAGGTGCGCCCGAAAGGCCACCGGCTTCTTCGGCATGGGGCAAGCCCTGTACCGCATCGCGGCTGAGGGTGGTGTTGGTGGCCACCACACCGTCCATGCCATGCCGAACCAAGGTGTCGGCAATCACTGCCACCTGTTGTTCGTCCAGGTCGGGCGCGATTTTCACGAACACCGGTTTTTTCACACCGTGCCGGTCGGCCAGTGCGGCCCGGCGTTGTGCCAGCGCGCCCAGCAGTTGGTCCAAGGCTTCGTCGCTTTGCAGCGCACGCAGGTTTTTGGTGTTGGGGCTGGAAATGTTCACCGTCACGTAATCGGCATGGGGGTACACGCCCTCCAGGCAGGTCAGGTAATCGGCGGTGGCATTTTCGATGGGCGTGGCCGCGTTTTTGCCAATGTTCAGGCCCAGTATCAGGCCCCCCTGGGCTCGGCGCTGGCGCAGTTGCGAGCGCTGCACGTTGGCCAAGAAAGCATCCAGCCCTTCGTTGTTGAAACCCAACCGGTTGATGAGCGCATTTTTCTCGGGGATGCGGAACATGCGCGGTTTGGGATTGCCCGGTTGGCCTTTGGGTGTGACGGTGCCCACCTCCACAAACCCAAAACCCATCGCCCCCCAAGCGTCAATGCACCGTGCGTTTTTGTCCAACCCAGCGGCCAGGCCCACCCGGTTGGGGAACTGCAATCCGGCCAAGGTGATCGGGTCGTCCACACGCGATTGCGAAGCCAGGCACATCAGCGGCGTGTTTTGAATGCGCGCCAGGTTGTTGAGCGTGAGTTCGTGGGCCGCCTCGGGGTCCATGTTGAACAGAAACGGGCGCGCAAAAGAGTAAGGCAGCAAGGACATTGGATAATGGCCAGCTCAAAAGGCTGGTGGTGTGGGGTCTTGAATGGCAAGATTGTCCCAGAACCGTCGGCCCCAACCCTCAAGCCCAAACCCATGAGCACTTTGACCCAAGACGAACTCAAAACCCTGGTTGGCCAAGCCGCGCTGCAATACGTGGTGCCCGGTGAAATTGTGGGGGTGGGCACGGGTTCCACGGTGAATAAATTCATTGACGCGCTGGCCACCATCAAAGACCAAATCCCGGGGGCTGTGTCCAGTTCGGTGGCCTCTACCGAGCGCCTGCGCGCGTACGGCATTGCGGTGTTCGACGCGAACGACGTGGCCGAGTTGTCGGTGTACGTGGACGGTGCCGATGAAATCGACCCCCAGGGGCACATGGTCAAAGGCGGGGGGGCGGCCTTGACCCGCGAGAAAATTGTGGCCGCGCAATCCAAACGGTTTGTGTGCATAGCCGATGACAGCAAATGGGTGCCGGTTCTGGGCAAGTTCCCGTTGCCGGTGGAGGTGATTCCCATGGCTGCGCAGCGCGTGGCCCGACAGTTTGAAGCCCTGGGCGGCACAGCCACGCTCCGTATGAAGGACGGCGCACCCTTGGTCACCGACAACGGACAGCACATTCTGGATGTGACGGGCCTGCAGATTGCCGATCCGCTGTCGTTCGAGAGCCAGGTCAACAACTGGCCAGGCGTGGTCACGGTGGGGGTGTTTGCCCACCAAAAAGCCAGTGTGTGCTTGCTGGGGACGGCGGCAGGTGTTAAAACTGTGACGTTTTAATCCGAGGCACTTCTCATGCAAACTTCCACGGTACGACTACACCGCGTTTTGCGCACCACGCCCGAACGCTTGCTGCGCGCTTTCACCGACCCCGACGCCATGGTCAAGTGGTTGCCGCCCCATGGCTTCACAGCCAAGGTGTACCAGATGGACGCGGTGGTGGGTGGGCGGTGGCGCATGTCGTTCACCAACTTCAGCACCGGGCACAGCCATTCGTTTGGCGGTGAATATTTGGAAATCGTGCCCGGCGAGCGCTTGCGCTACACCAGCGAGTTCGACGACGCCAACCTGCCGGGGCAAATGCAGACCACGGTGACGGTGCAACAGGTTTCGTGTGGCACCGAATTGAACGTGGTGCAGGAAGGCATACCGGCTGTTATTCCGGTCGAGGCCTGCTACCTCGGCTGGCAGGAATCGTTGTCGTTGCTTGCCCACTTGGTCGAAGCAGACGTGGCGGGCGAGTAACGCGCATCAACGCGCATCAACCACCGGAGATCTCCATGGCACGCGTCAGCACTTACCTCAATTTTCCGCAGTGCACCGAACAGGCGTTTGAGTTTTACCGCAGCGTGTTTGGTGGCGAGTTTTCCTTTCCCATTCATCGCTTCAAAGACACCCCCGCCCAGGCCGAACCACCCCAATGGGCCCCAGAGGAAGCCAATTTGGTCATGCACGTGGAGCTGACGATACTGGGTGGGCATGTGTTGATGGGCACAGACGCTCCTGAGTCCATGGGGTTCAAGGTAACGCCCGGCAACAACACCTACATCAACCTGGAGCCCGATACCCGAGCCGAAGCCGAGCGCTTGTTCAACGCGCTGGCCGAGCAAGGGAAAGTGCAAATGCCTCTGCAAGACATGTTTTGGGGGGCTTATTTTGGCAGCTTGACCGACCGTTTTGGCATCCAGTGGATGGTCAACTGCGCCAACCCACCGCAGTCCTGATCGGTCAGCCCTGTGGGGCCATGCCTTGGTGTCGCAGCAGCGCTTCTACCGAGGGTTCGCGACCACGGAACGCCTTGAACGAGGCCATGGCCGGGCGGCTGCCGCCCGCTTCAAGTATGGCTTGGCGGTAGCGGCGCCCGGTGGCCACATCCAGTGTGCTGCCAGTGGTTTGCGCGGCTTCTTCAAAGACCGCATACGCATCGGCGCTCAGCACCTCGGCCCATTTGTAGCTGTAGTACCCGGCGGCATAACCTCCAGCAAAAATATGGCTGAAGGTGTGCGGGGTGCGGCTGTAAGGCGGTGGCTGCAATACCGATATTTCGTCGCGCACCTGTTGCAACAAACCCATGAAGTCGCCCCCTGCGGCTGCATTGGCATGCAGCAGCATGTCGTAGAGTGAAAATTCCACTTGACGCAGGGTTTGCAGGCCACTCTGGAAGTTTTTGGCGGCCAGCATTTTGTCGAACAGCTCTCGGGGCAGGGGTTCGCCGGTGTCCACGTGGGCGGTCATGCGTTTGAGCACATCCCATTCCCAGCAGAAGTTTTCCATGAACTGGCTGGGCAGTTCCACCGCGTCCCATTCCACGCCGCTGATGCCGCTGACATCGCGCTCGTTCACTTGCGTCAACATGTGGTGCAGGCCGTGTCCGGTTTCATGGAACAGGGTGATCACATCGTCATGTGTCAGCAGCGCGGGCTTCCCGCCCACGCCTTCGGCGAAATTACACACCAAATGGGCCACGGGGGTTTGCAGTTGCCCGGTGTCCGGACGCAGCCAGCGGGCGCGTACATCGTCCATCCAGGCTCCGCCACGCTTGCCGCTGCGCGCCCCTGGGTCCAAGTAAAACTGACCCACCAGCTGCGGGCCTTGGGGGGTGCTGCGTTCGATGCGGAAAAACTGCACACCCGGGTGCCACACAGAGGCCGTGTCGGGCCGAATGGCCACCTCAAACAGTGTTTCGACAATGTGGAACAGCCCTTCCAGCACCTTGGGCGCGGTGAAGTAAGGCTTCACGTCCTGTTCGCTGTAGGCATAGCGCCCCTGCCGCAGTTGTTCGCCCACGTAGGGCCAGTCCCAGGCTTGCGGCTCGTCCAAGCCCAACTGTTGCGACGCAAAGGCACGCATGTCCGCCACGTCTTGCACTGCATACGGCCGCGCTTTGCTGGCCAGATCACGCAAAAATGCCATGACCTGTTCGGGCGAGTCGGCCATTTTGGGCACCAGTGAAACGGTGGCAAAGTCGCGGTAGCCCAGCAGTTCGGCTTCTTCCTGACGCAAAGCCAGTATTTCTTGAATCAGCGCGGTGTTGTCGAACCGGCTGCCATCGGGCACTTCCTCGCAGTTGGCCTGGTCGCTGGCTCGGGTCACGTAGGCCCGGTACAGGCGTTCGCGCAAGGCGCGGTGGGTGCCAAACTGCATCACCGGCAGGTAACAGGGCAGTTTCAGGGTGATTTTGTGGCCGGCTTTGCCCTCGGCTTCGGCGGCCGCACGGGTGGCCTCTACCACATCGTCGGGCACGCCTGCCAGTTCTTCAGCACTGGCGTGGTAGGCGTACGCGTCGGTGGCGTCGAGTGCGTTTTCGCTGAATTTTTGCGAAAGTTCGGCCTGCCTTTCCTGGATGGCGGCAAACCGTGCTTTGGCAGCGCCTTGCAATTCTGCGCCACCCAGCACGAAGCCGCGCATGGCATTTTGGTGGGCCTGCTGCTGTTCGGTGCTCAAAGCGGCTGGGTTCATCGCTTTGTATTTGGCGTACAGACGCTCGTCGGCGCCCAGGCGGGTCCAGAACTCGGTCACATGGGGCAGGGCGGCGTTGTAGGCTGCGCGCAACTCGGGCGTGTCGGCCACGCTGTTGAGGTGTCCCACCGCGCCCCAGGCGCGCCCCAGGCGTTCGGTTTGGGTGTCCAGCGTGCGGGCCATCTGCTGCCAATCGGCCGGAAACGCGGCCTCGGTCACGGTTTCCAGGGCGTCGTTGGCGGCTTTCAGCAACTCGTCCAAAGCGGGGGCCACATGCTCGGGGCGTATGGCATCGAACCGTGGCAGGTCGGCAAAATCGAGCAAGGGATTGGGGGCGAGGGCAACAGCTTCAGACGGGCTCACAGCATTCATGGCGCAGGTTTGTTAGGGGCAGGGAAAACTCACTGGTGGGTGGTTTTTTTCACACTTTTCTGGGTGGGTTTCTTGGCGCGTTTGATCAAGCCGCCAGGCGTCAGGCGTTCGTTGCCCAGCACGCGCACCTGCTTGACCTCGGGCCGTTGGCCACCTTTTTTGCTGTATTTCAGGATCTTGACATCGCGCGGACCCGGCTTGCGGTCTTCGTCGACGGCTTTCTCTTTTTCGGGAATGGGGCGCCACAGCACCAGCAATTTACCAATGTGCTGGATGGGGGCCGCGCTGAGTTCGTCGGCGAGTGTGCTCAGGTAGCCTTCGCGTGTGGCACGGTCATCACTGAAAACACGCACTTTGATCAGCCCGTGCGCTTTCAGGGCCGCGTCCACCTCTTTTTTAACGGCATCGGTCAGGCCGTCGCCACCGATCAGGACAACGGGATCAAGGTGATGCGCGTCTGACCGGATGGCTTTGCGCTCTGCAGGGGTGAGGTTGATTTGGGGCATGCCCGGATTATCTGGCATTGCTTGTCGCGCGGGTGGCTGGATGCGAGTTTGCCCTCCCTTACAGTGCTGCCATGCATGAAATGGTGCCCAAACACGTGTTGCCGGTGCTGGTGTTCGCCCAGTTTGCGGGCACGTCTTTGTGGTTTGCGGTCAACGCGGTCATGCCCGATCTGCAGCGGGACTTTGGGTGGGACCCCGCATGGGTGGGGCATTTCACCTCCTCCCTGCAATTCGGGTTTATTGTGGGCACGCTGGTGTTTGCGCTGGTGGCGGTGGCCGATCGCTGGTCGCCACGCAAGGTGTTTTTGACTTGTGCCTTGCTGGGCGCCTTGTGTACGGTCGGTGCCTGGGCCACGGTGCAGCACCCAGCTGTGTTGCTGGGCTGGCGTTTTGCCACCGGCGTCTGCCTGGCAGGCATTTACCCGGTGGGCATGAAGATCGCATCCCAGTGGTACCGCCAGGGGTTGGGCCAGGCGCTGGGCTTGCTGATCGGTTCGTTGGTGTTGGGGTCGGCCAGTGCCCATGCGTTGAGGGCTTTGGGCAATGCATTGCCTTGGGATTGGCTCATGCTTGGGGTGGCGGCGTTGGCAGCCACCGGAGGCGTGGTGTTGTACCTGGGGTTGGCCGATCCACCGCACATGCTGCGGCGTGCGACGGCCTTGCAATTTTCGGCCATACACGAAGCGTGGTCAGATCGGCGTTTGCGCGGCTCGGTGCTGGGCTATTTTGGGCACATGTGGGAGCTGTACACCGTTTGGGTGTTGGTGCCCTGGGTGCTGGCCACGCGGCTCGAAGGGGTGGCCCTGTCCTGGGTGGCGTTCGGGGTGCTGGGCGGTGGTGTGGTGGGCTGTGTGGGCGGTGGCGCCCTGGCCCGCTGGTGGGGGAGTGCCCGTGTGGCCACGGCACAACTGGTTGTCAGTGGGGGGTGTTGCCTGCTGGGGCCGTGGGCATACACCGCCCCAGACGCCTGGTTTTACACATGGCTGGTGGCGTGGGGCGTCACCGTATCGGGCGATTCGCCCCAGTTTTCGGCCTTGACCGCACGCAACGCCCCGCCTCAGGCGGTGGGCAGCGTGCTGACCTTGGTCAACAGCGCCGGTTTTGCCATTTCCATTGTCAGCATCATGCTGTTTGTGGCGCTGGCCCAGCAGCTGCCGTTGCCGTGGTTGTTGCCGGGCTTGGCGGTGGGGCCTGCCTTGGGGGTGTGGTCCATGCGGCAGCTCTGGCGTGAACGGGCTTGAAGCAGGGTGACGCGCCAAGACGGTGACGCCGTATAGACTCCAGTCCATGAAAGTAAAAACCCAAAGCAAAAAGGTCAACAAGGCCTGGCTGAACCAGCACGTCAACGATCCCTGGGTCAAATTGGCCCAAAAGGAAGGTTATCGTGCGCGTGCGGCCTTCAAACTCAGGGAAATCGACGAGACCTTCCATCTCATCAAGCCCGGGTACTGCGTGGTGGATTTGGGGTGCGCGCCCGGTGCCTGGAGCCAGTACGTGCGTCGTCGCTTGTCGCCGACCGGGGCAGCGGTTGGTGAACTCAACGGCACCATCATTGGTCTGGATCTGTTGCCCATGGACCCGATCGAAGGCGTGCATTGCATACAGGGCGACTTCCGCGAAGAGGCCGTTCTGGCCGAACTGGAGGCTGCGCTGACCGACGCACACGGCGTGCAACGCATGGTGGACACGGTGGTTTCCGATATGGCACCCAACCTGTCGGGGGTGGAGTCGGTGGACGCGGCCCGCATCAGCTTGTTGGTCGAGTTGGCGGTGGATTTTTCGAAAACCCACCTGAAAAAGGACGGCGCTTTGGTGGTCAAGTTGTTTCATGGCAGCGGATACCAGGATTTGGTCAAGCTGTTCAAAGACACTTTCAAAGTCGTCAAACCCCTCAAGCCCAAGGCCTCGCGCGACAAATCCTCGGAAACCTTTTTGGTAGGAATCGGTCTCAAGGCATGAAACAACGGTGGGCGCATCTTTTCTATCCCTTTGATTGACACGGATACGCCACTTCCGTACCCCCTCAGGACTTGAAAGTCCTAAAATGGGTCCCAATTACACAAACACAGTTTTGCCCAGGAGCCCTTCTTGAACAACCAATGGTTTTCGAAAATTGCGGTGTGGATGGTCATCGCCATGGTGCTGTTCACCGTGTTCAAGCAATTTGACGGCCGCTCCAGCACGGGAGCGGGCTACATTGGCTATTCCGAATTTTTGGATGAGGTCAAGGGCCAACGCATCAAAAGCGCCACCATCCAAGAGGGTGCTGGTGGCACCGAAATTGTGGCCGTCACCACCGATGACCGCCGTGTGCGTACCACCGCCACTTACCTGGACCGGGGATTGGTCGGTGACCTGATCGAAAACGATGTCAAGTTCGATGTAAAGCCGCGCGAAGAGGGTTCGCTGTTGATGACTCTGTTGGTGAGCTGGGGGCCTATGCTCTTGCTGATCGGTGTATGGGTTTATTTCATGCGCCAGATGCAGGGTGGCGGTAAAGGCGGCGCTTTCAGCTTTGGCAAAAGCAAAGCCCGCATGCTGGATGAAAACACCAACAACGTGACATTTGCCGATGTGGCTGGCTGCGATGAAGCCAAAGAGGAGGTCAAAGAGGTGGTGGATTTCCTGAAAGACCCTTCCAAGTTTCAGAAATTGGGTGGACGCATTCCTCGCGGCCTGTTGTTGGTCGGCCCCCCCGGCACTGGTAAGACGTTGCTGGCCAAGTCGATTGCTGGTGAAGCCAAGGTGCCTTTTTTCAGCATTTCCGGTTCCGATTTTGTGGAAATGTTCGTGGGCGTGGGCGCAGCCCGTGTGCGCGACATGTTCGAAAACGCCAAAAAGAACGCGCCTTGCATCATCTTCATCGACGAAATCGATGCCGTGGGTCGCCAACGCGGCGCAGGCCTGGGCGGCGGCAACGATGAACGCGAGCAGACCCTGAACCAGATGCTGGTCGAGATGGATGGTTTCGAGACCAATCTGGGCGTGATCGTGATTGCAGCGACCAACCGCCCCGACATCCTGGACGCGGCTTTGCTGCGCCCAGGGCGCTTCGACCGGCAGGTGTATGTCACGTTGCCCGACATCCGGGGTCGTGAGCAAATCTTGAACGTGCATATGCGCAAGGTGCCGATCGGTACCGACGTGAGCCCCGACATCATCGCCCGTGGTACCCCAGGCATGAGCGGCGCCGACTTGGCCAACTTGTGCAACGAAGCCGCTTTGATGGCAGCACGCCGCAACGCCCGCGTGGTGGAAATGCAGGATTTCGAGAAGGCCAAGGACAAAATCATCATGGGCCCCGAGCGCAAGTCCATGGTCATGCCCGAAGAAGAACGCCGCAACACGGCCTACCACGAATCGGGCCATGCGTTGATTGGGCGTCTGTTGCCCAAGTGCGATCCGGTGCACAAAGTCACCATCATTCCGCGCGGTCGGGCGCTGGGCGTGACCATGAGCCTGCCGGAAAAAGACCGCTACAGCTACGACAAAGAATTCATGCTGAACCAAATCAGCATGCTGTTCGGTGGCCGCATTGCCGAAGAAGTGTTCATGAACCAGATGACCACCGGTGCCAGCAACGATTTCGAACGTGCCACCACCATCGCCCGTGACATGGTGATGCGTTATGGCATGAGCGATGCTTTGGGCCCCATGGTCTATGCCGAGAACGAGGGCGAGGTGTTCCTGGGCCGTTCGGTGACCAAGACCACCCACATGAGCGAAGACACCATGCGCAAGGTGGATGCTGAAGTGCGCCGCATCATCGACGAGCAGTACGGGTTGGCCCGCAGGTTGATCGAAGAACACAGCGACAAGATGCACGCGATGGCGAAAGCCTTGCTGGAGTGGGAAACCATCGAATTGGAGCAGTTGGACGACATCATGGCCGGTAAACCGCCACGCCCCCCCAAGGACTGGACACCACGCAACCCGCCCGCTGGCGGTGGTGGAGGCACGGGCGGGGACAGTGCGCCTACGGTCAAACACGACCCCACGCCCACAGCGGCCTGATCGCTGCATTGCTTTGCACCACCGGGGCCAGAGGCCCCGGTTTTCATTCAGGCCCACGTCATTTGCCATGCCAACACTCCCTCCGACCATTTGGCAGACCAGCCGTTTCGACATCGATTTGAACCGGCCCAGGATCATGGGCATCGTTAACGTTACCCCCGATTCTTTTTCAGACGGTGGCCGCCATGCCGACACCCGCAGTGCGTTGCAGCATGCCGAACGCTTGATGGCCGCCGGAGCGGATATCCTGGATGTAGGGGGTGAATCCACCCGACCGGGTGCTCCTCCGGTTGCGTTGGAGGAAGAGCTGGCGCGGGTGTTGCCTGTGGTGCAGGCCTTGGTGCCGTGGGGCGTGCCTGTTTCCATCGACACCTACAAGCCAGAGGTGATGCAAGCCTGTTTGGATTCGGGCGCCGACATGGTGAATGACGTGTGGGCTTTGCAAAAAACGTTTGCCACTGGGCAAGGCACAGGGCTGGATGTGGTGGCCCGACACCCCAAGTGTGGGGTGTGTGTGATGCACATGCACCTGGACCCACAACGCATGCAAATCGCACCCATGGAAGGTGACGCGGTGCCTCAGGTGGTCGCTTTCTTGGCTGACCAGGCGCACCGATTGGAGCAAGCAGGCGTGGCCCGCAGCCGCGTGGTGCTGGACTGCGGTATCGGTTTTGGCAAAACGGTTGAGCAAAATTTTGCCTTGTTGTCGCGTCAGGCCGAGGTGCTGGCTTTGGGCTATCCCTTGCTCGCCGGGTGGTCGCGCAAGTCCTCTTTGGGCCGCGTCACCGGGCAAGGCGAAGCACACCATCGTGTGGCGGCCAGCGTGGCCGCTGCCGTGCTGGCGGTGGATCGGGGTGCCCGTGTGGTGCGGGTGCACGATGTGCGCGAAACCGCCGATGCGCTCAAAGTATGGCAGGCGATGCAGGGATAATCGGGCTTGTCACTCACAAAACAATACGTATATGACCCGCAAATACTTTGGCACTGACGGTATCAGGGGTACCGTTGGGCAAAACCCCATCACCCCAGATTTCGTACTCAAACTGGCCCATGCGGTGGGCCGGGTGCTCAAACGCACCGAAGCGCATCCCAAGGTGTTGATCGGCAAAGACACCCGGATTTCAGGTTACATGCTGGAGTCGGCGTTGGAGTCCGGCTTCAACTCTGCAGGGGTGGACGTGGTGTTGCTGGGCCCGGTGCCCACGCCAGCGGTGGCTTACCTCACGCGCGCCCAACGCGCCAGTTTGGGGGTGGTCATCAGCGCCAGCCACAACCCATTTGGCGACAACGGCATCAAGTTTTTCAGTGCCCATGGCACCAAATTGTCAGACGCCTGGGAGCTGGATGTGGAAGCCGCTCTGGAACAGGCACCCGTGTGGGCCGATTCGGCCAGCCTGGGCAAAGCCAAGCGACTTGACGACGCCGCAGGTCGCTACATCGAGTTCTGCAAAAGCACGTTTGGCAATGACCTGACCCTCAAGGGCATGAAGATCGTGGTCGATGGTGCGCACGGTGCGGCCTACCAAATCGCACCCAAGGTGTTCCATGAATTGGGTGCCGAGGTGATTGCAATAGGTTGCAGCCCCGACGGGCTCAACATCAACCACGAGGTGGGGGCCACCCACCCCCAAGCCTTGGTGCAAGCCGTGCAGCAACACCAGGCGCATGTGGGTGTGGCCTTGGACGGCGATGCCGACCGCCTGCAAATGGTGGACGCCCAGGGGCGGCTGTTCAACGGCGACGAGTTGCTGTACCTGTTGGCCGTGGATCGATTGAACAAGGGCGAGTCGGTCCCTGGCGTGGCCGGCACCCTGATGACCAACATGGCCGTGGAAGTGGCCCTCAGAACCAAAGGTGTGCAGCTGGTTCGAGCCAAGGTGGGAGACCGCTATGTGCTGGAAGAACTGGATCGCCATGGCTGGCTGCTGGGCGGGGAGGGGTCGGGCCACCTGCTGGTGCTGGACAAACAAACCACGGGTGATGGTCTGGTATCCGCCCTGCAGGTTTTGCAGGCCTGTGTGCGCAGCGGGCGGTCCATCGCCGAGTTGCTCCAAGGTGTGACTTTGTACCCGCAAACCTTGGTCAATGTGCGCTTGCAGCCGGGTCAGGATTGGAAAGCAAGCACCGCCTTGGCCGATGCCACGGCCGAAGCGGAAGCCGATTTGGCCGGCCACGGTCGAGTGCTGATACGGGCCAGCGGAACCGAACCTCTGGTGCGTGTCATGGTAGAGGCGCAGGATGCCGGCAAGGCCCACGGCTGGGCACACCGTTTGGCCGATTGTTTGCGTCCTCACCCATGACGGACGTGCTGGACATCCGTGCGGTGGATTACACCCACCCCGCAGATGCTGCTGCCCTGGTTGCTTTGCTGGACGCCTATGCCAGCGACCCGGCAGGCGGTGCTGCACCCTTGACCGATGACGTGAAAGCCCGTTTGCCCGCCGAACTGGCGCAGCGCCCTCAGGCGTTCAGTGTGATTGCATGGCATGGCAACCAGCCGGTCGGGTTGGTCAATGCCATTGAAGGGTTTTCCACTTTCAAGGCCCAAGTGCTGGTCAACGTGCACGATGTGGCTGTGCTGCCTGCTTACCGGGGCCAAGGTGTGGCAGCAAAGATGTTGAAGGTGGTCGAACGCTTGGCCCGCGAGCGCGGGGCCTGCAAGCTGACGCTGGAATGTTTGGACGGCAACCGCCCGGCCATGGCGCTGTACCACCGCTTGGGCTTTGCAGGCTACGAACTGGACCCGACCATGGGGCAAGCGCGGTTCATGCAAAAGTGGCTGGACTGAACACGTCACCAAAGTTTCACTGAACTGCCTCTGTCCTGAAACCTTGCCTGCCCAAACTGGGACCCGTTGCGCCATCGCGTGTGATGCAACGAGTTTTAACCCAATGGAGCAAGCAATGTTGAAAAAATCTGCCCTGGCCTTGGCCATTATGACCCTGGCTGCTGGCACCCAAGCCGCTGAACTCAGCGCGGGCAAGGACACCAAATTTGAAGTGAACGTGGAAGTGGGGGCCTACCACCTCAGCAAAAAAGACGCCACGGGCGTTGCCCAAAAGGA
>JACCDQ012132960.1_pt1 | contig 14471 bp, 24 predicted proteins | sample 7446031 | NCBI WGS metagenome assembly JACCDQ01 (sample SAMN15323442, study PRJNA562643) | freshwater metagenome | isolation source: river surface water | place: USA:Blue River Watershed | collected 2017-08-17
CCGGTCTCCCCACCAATTTTGTGGCCATCATGCGCGATATTACCCACATCAAGCAGGCCGAGCAGGGGATTCTCACTGCCCTCGACCAAGAACGAGAACTCAGTGAACTGCGATCGCGTTTCATCTCTATGGCTTCCCACGAGTTTCGCACTCCCCTGGCCATTATTGCCTCTTCTACCGGCATTTTAGAAATGTATCAAGATCTTAAACTTTCCAAATCATAAAAAACCAGCATTTAGGACGGGGAATAATGGCCCACCGAAAAGACTGGCGATTTTTTATTAAAAAAGCAGAAAGGCGATCGCAATTTTCATTTCCTTTTTCATTATCCCAAAACCGAATAATTAGACAGTTTTTTTCTACCTGATAAAAATATTGAAAATCGGACAAATTAGAAAGAAAATTTCGGAGCATTTTTTCACCTCTCTATTCTTCTAAATTATAGCATTTTAGCGAGTGTACGCGCTATAATAGAGAAAAAAATAAAGGGGGATTTTGATATGAAAAACGCATTTTTTTATGATTATGGGCAAGAAGTTCCCGCCAAAATTATCGGCAACGCAATTTTCCTAAAAAGCGAAGAACACTCCAGTCGCTATATGAATACATGGTTATTCAAAGGATATGTAAAAGATTTTGATATTCGACCCTCTAGCACAGGACGATTATTAATTTTTGACTTTTAATGCTCTCCGCATTTGATCCCCCCTTCCCCCCCTTAAAAAGGGGGGCTACAACCGCCAATTTATTTGTGCATATTTAACAAGCGCAAGGATCAATCTAACTTTCCGCTAAACCTCATGTTCATTAATAATCTCCCTAACTTTTTCCCGGACTAATTCACGGAAATTAGGGATTGCTTTAAGTTTTTGCAGGTCAGAAGGAGCAAAACGAAAAGTTATGGCCGCCGAACAAGACTCCTCTCTCTCTGTAGCGTATGAATACTTTTTTAGGTCTGGGTTTCCCCCAGGTCTGCCACTAGTCTTAGTTCCAGCCATAAAACACTACCCTACTCTAAGCTCTTTTCCAATATAGCATGAGTACCTGCTAAAAACTTTTTGAAAAAGCTTGATTTTTGCAGGTGTACACGCTAAAATAAGAGAAGAAGCGGGAGAAGGCTGTGAGTCTCGTGATCTGAACTAGCCGGTAGCGGTACTGGTAACCGCAAAGTTGGAGCAAGCCCAAACCAAAGAAATCCTAGGCACTTTGGTTTCCCGCCTTCTACTAATCACTTACCCCTATTTTAACCATGAAAGAACTACGCCAAGAAACCAAAAACGACTTATCCCGCGCTCTTTACGGATTATGGCGAGAAGCAGAAAACGAAAACTTTTCCCCTATTTTTCCAATCATTGAAGCCGCTTTTGAGCTTTTGAAAAAAGGCAAAGACTTTGCAAACTTTCAAGAGGCAATGAAGGAAATCAAGCTGGAAATTGAAACAAGCACAGACTCAGACTTTAGCGACTGGGTAACAGAATAAAACAAACTAGGCCCCACTATGGGGCCAACACAAATACTCAGGAGAATTTTACCATGCTGAAAAACAAGACAACAGAAAAGGTTACGGAATTAATGGATGCTTTGAAATACGAAGCAATTAATATCTATCAAAATCCATTAATTACTGTGACTATGCAATTTCTTTATCTGTTACGGGAAGCCTCAGAAAATAGCCTAAATTTTCGCAATTATGAGGAAGTTTTAAGGATTATCGAAACCCGTTTAGATGAAAAAAATGACGAAGACTGTGAAATGCACGAAGAAACTAATCAAAGCATTTTATCTTGGCTTCAAGAATTTTAAATAGTCTAGGCCCCACTATGGGGCCACTTATCCCCTAGTAACTTTCGGAGCATCAAAGATGAAAAGTATCAAGTTTGCAGGCTTAAACGGAAAAATTAAGGAGTCATCCCCTCATGGTAACTACTTAGTTGTAGAACTCTCAAATCGTGTTACTGTTTGCGGAACTTTTAGCAATCAATGGCAATGGGATGAATCCCATGATCTCGATTCAGGTTTTGTAAGTTTTATTACCTATGTCGGTATTAATGAAGACGAGTTATCAGAAATTACTAATCTGGTGAAAAACTTAGGCGGTTACTTCAAAGAAAAAGAGGATAAACCACGAAAAGCTAAACGAGTCAAAGGTTTTTCCAAAGAGCTTAAAATCCGAGGCTTGCACCCTGACTATATCGGGGAATTTGTAAATTATGGAGAAGTTTAGCTATGGTTAATCTTCCTAATCTTCCACCACCCCCAAAACATCCTAATCGCTTACTAGAAGAACTACTAGAAAAGCGTGATCGCCTAGCTAAAAAAGCTCAAGAACTACTAAATCGTAAACTCGAAAATTAAGGAGGCATGGGGGAGGAAACTTCCCCTAGTAAAATTATGAAACTAGCCGAAATTCTCGAAAATTTAAAGACTCCTATCCCCAATCGGTTAATGAGCAAAAAAGCTACTTTTAAAAATAAAGTAAAAACGGGAGAAATCGAATATGTTGCCTGGACTGATTTATGCGACCTATTAGACGATCTCTGTGATTTTTGGGAATGGGAGATCAAAGACGTTCAACAAATTGGGGAAAATTTAAGCCTTGTCGGAGTTTTAACAATACACGGAGAAGATAAATCCCTAACTCGCATGGCCACAGGAATCGAGGAAATTAACTGTAGTTCTTACGGTGATCCAAGTTCAAACGCTGAAGCGATGGCCTTACGGCGATGCTGTGCAAAGTTTGGCCTAGGGCGCGATTTATGGCGAAAAGAGAACAAGCAACGATCCAGCAATTCCAAACCCTTAGAAATTGGGGAAAAGCCCAAACCTTTACAAATTCCTGAAACTGCACCGCTACCCAAAGGCACAGTATCACGCGAACGATGGCTACAAATAAAAGCCAGCCAGAACCAATAACCCGATCGTCTTTTATCCCCTAGTAACCGCTAGGGATTTTTTTTACACCAATTTTCTTAGAGCAGGTTCAAGGATTGATCTAAATAGAGTAATGGCAGATTGACCCGATTCCTTTAGATATTGATCCACCAAAGGATCTAAATCCTCACTTAATCTCACCGCCCGACTACGGCCCAATCCACTAGGCTCTATTTCACCTGTAGCAGACCGCTTAACATCCTTTAAACCCCGGCTAGGCTGAGTTTTTGCCCTTTCTAAATCCCACCCATTAGCCAAGCGACGATAAAAGGTACTGGTAGGAATCCCGTTACTTTCTGCGATCGCCAAATCTTCAGGACGTACTTTGTAGTGTGCCTTAGCCATAGTCTTAACTTTTTTTAAATTATCGTGTTTTTATTTATATCTTATCACTGAAATTGATATACTAAAAAAGAGTCCTGCTACTTTTCGACGACAACAGGACTACCACCATTATATGACACGCTTTTTTAAGCTCACAAGCGAGATGTCTGATTTTCTACGGGAAAACCTAACGCTGTCTGAGTGGAAGCTATGGTCTTACCTTGTGACCCTCGATCCCTTTGGAGACCAGTACCAATCACTCCCCCCAGTCTTAACCATCCTAGAAAAGTGCAACATCTCTAAAGCCACCTTTTACCGAGCGATCGCCAAATTCCAGGATCTTGAATTATTTGACTTCCAAGAGCGTGGCATTGATTTTAGGAATTTATACGCTGAGAAAGAAGTCTCACCGGTGAGACAAGAATCTCATGGATGCGACAAGAATCTCATGGATGAGGCCCAAAGTCTCAACAATGAGACTTTATCTATATGTACAGACTTACAGACTCTCTCAGACAAGAGCGAAAAACCAGATAAAAATCCGGAAGACAGCCAGAACGGCCAAGGGGAAGCGATCGCCACTGGTGAAGTTACAGAAGTTTTAGCGGAAAAAGAGAAACGTTCCGAGGCGCGTACTAACAAAGTAAAACAATGTAGTTTTAATTGGCTACCTGACGGCCCCTGGAGCATTGACGGCAAACTTGACCCCAATTTCCGAGACTGGTTAGCCCATGCCTGGCTGAGTCAATACGGTGGAGATATTCACCGGCGACGGGCAGACGTGCTGAGTCATTTCAAGAAAGATCCTGCTAACTTGCCGATTCGTTGGGAGCAATACCAGAGCGAGTTCCTAAACCGTTTCGAGAACGCTCAAATTTTGGTCAATAACGGCGTTGAGATGGGGCCTGACTATGAACAGACCTTAATTGCTAATCAAAGGGCAATTACGCAATCCCTACCGCAGGAGATGAACCCGATCGCCCCATCTCCCTACACCACCATCGAAACCCTACCCCTTACCCAGGGTGTCCAAAGTGTCGAACTTCCGGAAACTCCCCAGGCGATCGCTCCTGTAACGACCCCCGCCTATGTGCCTATCCCAGAAAACGGCGAAAACTGGCAAGCCTACAAACTCTTTAAACCCAAGCCTGTAGAAGAAGCTCCTATCACCCCGGAACAATGGGAGGAAACCCGGAAAAAACTGGCGGCCTTGACTGGGAAATTTAGCTTTGGAAAACCAGCACCTAAACCCCTGGACAATTCCCTCGAAAGCCTGAATCGGCAACTACACGATCCAGCACTACGAGAAGCGGCGATCGCCTTTGCCAAAAACTCACCCGATTTTAAATACTGCCCAAATTCCAACGAGATTATTACTTGTGAGGAGTTCTAGCTATGCCTGAACTGCTGATGACTCCCTTGGGAACTGTCTTCCTACAGCCTAATTTTTGGGAAACAGTAGAGCTATCTCGTCCAGAAAAAACTCCTGACTTATCCCCTAGTAACTCCCGCAGAAAAAAAGGCGATGGTAGTGGTTATATTCAGTTACGTCCTACTAAGCAAAAGGGCAAAATTTATAACCAATACTACTATCACTATGAGATTTGGGAGGGAGGCGATCGCTTAATTAAATCCTGTGTCTATATCCCTAAAAGACTACTAGCAGAAATCGAGGCGATGGACAGAGAAAAAGAGCCTGTAATCAAGATACTGAGGGCATTAGGGAAATCTGTCTAGTGGCTGATTTACAGTGTCTATTGCTATAATTGATAAGTAACAAACTGTCAAAATAGCTAACTTTAATTTCTTAACGGTTACTAGGGGATATGAGAAAACGAAGACGGAAAAGATTACAAAACTATTCTCCTGATTGGCCCGTTATAGCACTGGCAAAGAAACAGGCCGCAAACTGGACTTGTCAGGAATGTGGCCGAGTTTGTTTACAGGGAAAAAGTAAGCTCTCGATTAGTGAAAGAAAACGGTTAGAAATGGCTGTTCATCATTGGGATGGCGACCCTTTGAATAATTCTCCTGATAATCTCATTGCCCTTTGTACTTCCTGTCATCTTAGGAAGCACCAACGACGACGAGGGAATATTACTCCTGGGCAGTTGAAGTTACCCCTGAGTTACTAGGGGATATTCTCACTAGACACTGTAAATTCTAAAATAGACAGTTTCTAAAAGCCTTGCTGTAGCTTGGTTGTAGCGGTTACTAGGGGATAAGTTTGATAAGTTTTGTTAAAACGGCGATCACCCTCCTAGTTTTTAGTGTAAAACCAAGAATGTTAGGCTTCATTCCTATAACCACTCAGAAAATAGTGTTAAGTTTTTCTAGTGACTTATACTGATTACTTTTACACCAAAAAAATTAAATTTATAAATCATAGAATTTTTACACAAATAAGTCTAGAAATAGTATGAAAGTTTGCAATAAATGTGGATGCACTAAAATAATCGAAAAAAGAATAAAGCGTACTCATCTTGTTCCTGAACCAGACAATCTAGGTTATGCGATAGATATGACAAAACATATTGTTGGTGGTGGAGCAATAGTCGGAGTTACTGTTTTCGCCGCAGGATTATTTGCCGAAGCATTTGGGGTAAGAGTGGGAGGAGTGGGGAGGCTTGCGAAAGAGACTCTTATTGATAAAGCCCCTAAAAAAGGAGTAAAGATGATAAATCAAAAATACTATGACAAAACTAATGTGTGTGCGGAATGTCAGAAAAAATGGACTTTAAATGAACAAGATGAAATATTAGTATATTCGGAAAATAGTTTGGAGATCAAAATTGATTTAAACAGTAAAAAAGATAGAGATATATATCTTGAGGCCGCAAAACTTAAAAACAATAAAGATCGCCTAAATTCTTTGCAAATCACTTTTAAAAAATCTATTGATAGTGTTACTAAAGAAATTGATGAAAATTCTAAAAATAAGTATGCCAAGCTAGAAATCTTTTTTTATGCTACAGAAGGCCTGTTAGTAACATTAATATTTTTATTAAGTTTTGCAAAAATATATCATTCAACTCTAGTAGTATTGTATACTTTACTATTTGCAGTTATTATTTTTCATTTCACTCAAAATAATCACAAAAAAAGAATGTTAAAAAAAGAAAAAAAGATTATTAGTAACTTATTAAAAATACAAGAAATAACGATTCATAATAACCTATTTACAGAGAAAAACATCGAAGATATAAAAGATAATATAAAAGACATTGAATCTGATATTTACAAAACTTTTAGTGGCAGAATAAAAACGGAAACATTAAAAGTTTTATCAAAAAATATAAATAACCTATTAGAAGCTAAGGTTTTATATTTTAGAGAAGTAGAAAAATTTAAAAATAACTGATCTTTGCCTTAATGACATTCCAAGTTTTTCCAGAAGTTCTATCCGAAAAATTGCTTTTTCTCTTATACCAAATTTCAAAATAGACGACATACTCGATCCGCTCACCGTAAGGCTTTGACCTAGCTTATCTATAACAAAAGTTTTGAAAAATGGTATTACTATGATAGTTCATAAGCTTTAGGTAATGACTTCTGTTACAGTTGGGGTCACAACGTCACAACAGCAGTTGCACGGCACATGGAAAAAATTTATGTCTAAGATACATACAATGCTATAATCTAAAAAGTTTTTTATTCGGATAAAGCTTATGTCACAAAAATGGAAATTTTATAATACTCATAACAACAAAGAATTGACTAGTGAACTTATTGCATACTATCAACTTCAAGACGATTCCATAACTGATGGTCATACCCCTGAAGATATAACAGCTTATGATTTATTCTCTATGTGGGTTAATCGGATAGAAGAAAAATGTCCCAATCAGTTAATTTCTATCAGTTGGGGATTTTATTTGTCTCAATCATATGAAAATATACCATATCAATTTCCTCATGAAGGTTATGAGGAAACTGAAAATTTTCTGAAATATTTTACATGGCCTGTAGATAATACAACAGGAAAAAAACTCAACTGGTTAAGCCTTCCAGTCGCAGATAAACAATGGAATTCTAAGGGTGCAGATAAAGGGGGCTTCATTCAAGAAATTACCAATTGGAAGCCATCAATTCTACAACCATTTGTTTATTTGCCAACACTCTTAATGGCAAAAGAATTAAGTGATTCTTAGGTGATATTTAATATCGCCTAGTCTTACCCTTAGTTGGCATTGGTCTCTAAAACAGGGATCACTGCCTGAGTTCCTGATGCAGAATCGGTTTGCAGGTCGGAGAGAAAGAAAGGGCGTAAACCCTTGCCTAGTAGGCGTTCCCGTATTATATCCATCGTTAAAAGACCAGTGCCCTTTAGTTCGGAACATAATTATCTGTGAACCGAGCCGTTTATTAAAGCCACTCGATACATTGATTGATTGAACAGTTAAAATATGTTATACTGTTTTTTTTTAATTATTCTAATGAATAGACTACCTGTTTTGCTTTTGCTCGTCTTGGGTTTATCAGCTTGTGGATCAACACAAACAAATACTGCACCTGCTGGCTCTAAAATTCAAGATTTAATAATAGGGAAATGGAGATTGACAGAAACTAATAAAAGAAGAACGAAAGATGGGCCTTTAGAAGTTGTCCCAGTCATTGATTCTACTAACATGTATGTTGAATATTTTAAAGACAATACTTTTTTGAATACCAGTCTGATAACAAGTCTGGACGATAGGGAAAAGCCAAGTGACGCTATCAAAAACGGAAAGTGGAGAGTTTTGAGTGATGAAACAATTGAAATAACATACGATTATTGTCAAACACGTACAGAACCAGTAGAAAAATGCGAGAAAAACACAGATACTATAAAAATAATTTTTCCAGATTCAGATACATTACTAGACTTCGGTAGAATTGCTCGAACTGATGTTGGGACTTATAGTGAATATGTGGAAAAATTTGACACATATAAACGAAAAAAATATTAGACTTCTGATGGTCTGTAATATCTGTACTTCCCCCATAGCCGATCGCCTATTTATCCCCCAACACCCCCAAAAACTCAGTCACTACCTCCCCCGTTCTCTCCCGACACTCCCTATCTGTAAACCTGACGGTAGGAATCCCCTCACGAAGCATTAGCCGATCGCCTGCGTAATCCCTCTCCCGTTGGCCCCTATGCTGAGGCCCGTCAACTTGGAGAATGGCACACTTCCCCTGATGGAAAACCAGAAAATCTAATTCTACCCGACCGTTAAGAAGCTCCTTTGAGACTGGCGACCCGTCGAGACTGTAACGACCCCGCACGTTGGCAAAGAATGTTACCCCCCGTTTATCTAATTCCTGGGCCACTTTCATCTCAACTTTTGACCTGAAATACATTCCCCCCCATTCCAAAGGCGCACGGACACCAGAGTTAGCCTGATTACTAGGGGAATTAGCAACAACGAGAGCATTACTTTTAGTCAACTCCTCGATCTGGGAACGGAGGCGATCGCCAAAGAATAACCGCCACCAGTGAGCCGTTCCGTGGCCATCCCTTTGATCGGCATAGGCTAAATGCAGAGCATCATTGAGTTCCATGTAGAACCCTGGGCGAGTGCGAGAATAAAGGAAGCTGTTTAATTGTTTTCTGGTTGCCTTACCGGGGAAGAGAGCCACCAGGACATCAAGCACTTTGCTACTTTGCAGTTCTAAGCTGTAGGGAAGTTTCCCACCGATTGGGGCGATCGCCGATTCGTTATTCTGATGTTCAATGCCCTGGAGTTCCATTAATGCCCAAACTGGAAAAGTGCGATCGCTGTTTATTCTACGCTCACAATCCCTATCTGATTTGTGCCGTTCACCCTGGGGGAGTAGATAGCGACTGCATAGATTTTCGGGATAACGGAAAGGAAGAAGATCAACCAAAGACTTTAGAGACTGACCCTTTTCTTATAGCGGAGGACTGTATAGACTTTCGGGCCTATGGGCTGGCAGAAGAATTTTGGAGTCCAGAGGGTTATGTCTGGTATGGCGACAATTTACAAACTATTAACCGATCGCCCCTAACGACTGAGCAACGGCTAGAGATTCTCAATACTCATCCCATCTTTACGGGTAAATGCCCAAGCTGTGGCCATGGGTTTGAAAACTATCCCCTGATTCACTGGGATTGTCCTAACTGTGGTTGGGTAGATGAATCCGTTTAAGGCGATCGCCAAAAATATCCCCTAGTAACTTTCTGAAATCCTTGCAAACCAAGACATTAAACAAGGTGTCTATTGGGTAATTTACAGTGTCTAGTCTATAGTGGACATACTAAATTACTCTAATTTTCTATGAATATCCAAGAACTCCGCGATCGCTACGGATTGAAAACCCGGCAATCAATTTACGACTGGTGCAAGGCGGCCAATATCACCTTGGCCAAGGATGACAAGAACCGAGCCTATGCCACCCCAGAGCAGATCGAACTGTTTGATCAACTTTCACAGCATTTAGCCGATGGAGGCACTTTAAAGAACTTTACCCCCGCATTGACCACCACTATCGAGACTGTCAATCCCCCAATAGACACCGCGATAGACACTGTAAATCACCCCCTAGACACCGCGATAGACCTTAACCAAGTTAATGACCTGGTGAATCTTGTCCAGGCGATCGCCGCTATCACCACCAAACCCGATCCGTTATCTCACCACCGAGCCTTAGAAGAGGCTGTTAAAAATCACTGGGTTCTTACCACTGGGGAGATTGAGCGGTTACTAGGGGTTTCCATTCGAGCCAAAGGGGAATATTGCGATCGCGGTTGTTGGCGGTTTACGAAGTCAGGCCGTATCGGTAGGGAACAAGGCTGGAGGGTTAGCAAAATTTAGTTACTAGACACTGTAAATAGACAATGACTGAGGCTGTCAATAGACACTGTAAATCGCCCAATAGACAGTCTGTTCTTAGCAGGTATTCAACAATTTAATTGACCTCCTCAGTAATATTATCTAGGAAATATTAAGAAATGTAAAAACGAATTTCGTACCAGTGACTAAAATCACTTGAAATTTTAGAAAAGCTTGGTAGAATCTTTCCAATATATGCTTGTCCCTCACAAAAAATTTTAAATTATGTCCTTAGAATCTACCCTAATTAACCCCACCGATTTAATGGCAGAACTAGGCATTAAAAAGGATGTGTACTATCTCGATTTGCAATTTTTAGGGATTAAAGCTATCAAGGGAGAAGACCGTAAGGCTTACCTTACCCAAGAGCAAGCAGACCGAGTTCGTGCGCTACGTTCCTATATGAACCAGACAGGTACTAGGGTAGGTTTTGATGACGGCAAACCGGTTAATGGACTGGCTGTAAAAGAGAAAAATGAGTTAGCAAACCAAGATATTTACACCAAACCCGAAGACCCGATCGCCGATCAGGATATGGGGCAGGTTTTGTTCCGAAAAGGGGCAGAACTGAAAGCCCGTGAAGTGGCTATGCCGGATTTAGTGGTCAGGGCGATCGCCGATCAGTTAAGTGAGGAGCAGTTACCCGAAGACCTTAAGGAGAAGGTGGAGCTTTGCCGGGAGGCCGCTAACCCAAAGTACACACCCGCCGACCTAGCCAGTCAGTTAATCGCTCGGTATGCAGTCGGTGGGTAAAGGAAGAAGACAAGGTTAAAATCCTTAATTCCATTCGGGACTATCACAACTGTCTAGTGTTGGGAGAAGCCGGACAGGGTTTAGGCGACTTAGCCCAAGATGTTTATGAGTCGTTACTAGGGGATAAAGCCCTGGCGATCGCCACTTATAAGGGAAGCCTGAAAAACTTGTTTGTCACCATTGCTTACCAGTTGAATATCCCAACGGAAAACGAGAAGGGGAAAGGTCTAAGCTGTGATGTTCTCAAGGATGAAATTCTAGGGAACGTGGGAGAGGACACGGTTTTAATTCTGCCCGAAGCTCAGAGGCTCCCAACTTCCGTTAGGTACTGGTTAGAAGACTGCCATTCTCAAGGTGTCACCCTTGCGATGTTTGGCACTCATAACCCTAAGCGAGACATTTTCCTGACCTGCGGGGAAATTAACCTGGGACTGCCAACAGATAACCATATCCGGGAAATTATGAGGGAAGAGGCGATCGCCCTGGGTTTGAATATCAGTGATAGCAGACTGGCCAAACTACAACCGTTAGCAGGACGGAACCCCCTACTGGCCCGCAAGGTGATCCGCAATGAGAAACACGGCTTAAACAAAGAACCCCAACATACCCAATATGTAACCGTCATGCCGATTGTGATCGCGGCCCTATTTGCCTTTGCGGTAGTGCGGTTTATCGGTATGGGAACGAATAACAAGGGAATGTATATCATGGGGGGCTGTTCCTTAGTCGCGGCCATGGCCTTAAGGCAGTTAGGCGGAATCAAAGGCTCCAGGAAGGTATTAGGGCAATGATGACACTAACTCACTGTGCGATCGCCGCCGCCTCAACATCTTTACTACTCTCAACTTCCGACCCTGTTACCCTATCCCTGGCTTGTTTAGGGGGAGTCTTACCCGATCTGGATACCAGCACAAGCATTTTAGGTCAGATACTTTTTCCCGTTAGCCGATGGATTGAGGCCCGTTATCCCCACCGCTCTATCACTCACTCTCTGTTAGCAACCGGGGCGATCGCCGTTGTTTGTAGTGGTATCGGTCTGTTACTAGGGGATTGGCGAATCATGGCGGTTCCGATTGGGCATTTATCGGCCTGTTTTGCGGATTGTTTCACCGTTCAAGGGGTTCAGCTTTTTTGGCCTAATCCTGCTTGGGCTATCTCAGTGAGTAATCCCAGACGACGACTCAGGACGGGAGGCACTGGGGAATATTGGGTTTTAGCGATCACGGTAGGACTGTTAGTTATGGGAATTTTTCTGGCTAATGGCGGTGGACTCTCTAGCCAAACGGGACAGCTTCTAGGACTGCGTGACCAGGCGATCGCTGATTATCAAAAGGGCAATCAATGGGCAGAAGTAGATGCTCAGAACTCAGACCGTAAACCCATCAAGGGGATTTTTCCGATATTGGTTAGAGAAGGCAACGAATTTGTTTTGTTAGCCCCTGACCCTGTTAATACGAAAGACTTATTTGTAAAATCCCTAAAACTGGTTAACCAACCTGGGAGAGTGACCAGGGAAACCGTTAGTTTTGAGGATCAACCCTTTGGAGTTACTAGGGGATATTTATTAGGCGAGTTAGAGATTGACTTGCCAGAAGATTTACCCGAACAGGCCCCCAAACGCTTATCTATGTCAGGCAAGACGGTTAAGTTTAGCTACACCGCAACGGACGAGGCGATCGCCTATCTGAAAAATCAATATGTAACGGGACAAGTGGAGGTACTGCGTTTTGTGGAAAATTAGCGCAATCCTAATGATCACGGTTTTGGGAGTGATGGTTAACCTTAAACCCCAAGAAATCACAGCCCAACAGAAACAAGAGCAACCCCCGGAGAAAACGGAGGAAACGGTTAACCCCCGTCGTCTCTCGATGACGTTTCAGGTTGAGTCTCCCCAAGAAATCCTGGTTAAAGATGGCGATCGCCTGGTAGCGGGCCAGATTGTAGCCAGTAACCAACGGCTTAAGGCTGATTTAATGGCTCAAAAACGGGAAACTCAACTGGCCCTAAAGATTTTAACCAGTCCCTTATCCCGTCCCCCCGCACCACCCCAACCGAGTTATGCCAATGAAAAAGCGGCGATTGATTCGGCCAAGGCGGCGATCGCCTATTGGGAGAAGTTACCAGAGCCAGAGTTTAAGTTTGCGGATAAGGATTTAGTCACGACCTTTGAGCAGGATATTTTACAGAAACGCCAAGAAAATGCTAGACGGAAAATGCAAGCTCACTTTACTTTAAATACGGCGATCGCCAACTTACAGGAAGCTGAGTCAAATTATCAAAAGGAACTTTACAACCATCAATTAAAGTTACTGGAAATTGACCAGGAAGAACGGCGACGGTTAACTGAGGCGATTAGTCTGAGGGAAAAAGTAGCAACCTTAGATAAAGCTCTACAGTCTGCTGATTTTAAATCTCCCTATTCTGGGAAAATTCGTAAAGTAAGAATCTTAGGCCAAAATGGGAGGCTCCTCAATGTCGAAATTCTGGTTATTAATCCCAATCCTACTGATAACAGCCTGTAATCCTGACCCCCAGCTATTAGACGATGCTTCAGGGAATCCGAGAGGCGCGACTAACTGGGAACTGAAAGCGAAAAGTGTCTATGATGGTGATACTTTCCGAGTGATTAATTCTGAAACAGGCGAGGAGCTTAAGATTCGACTGGCCTGTATAGATGCTCCTGAAAAAAAGCAAGATTTAGGCATTGCTTCTAGGGATTATTTACGCTCTTTACTCAATCAGAATCCTAATAAAATTATTTTGGCGATTGCCGAAAAAGATCGGTATGGTCGGAGTGTTGCTGAGGTTTATGTCCCCAATCCCAAAAATCCTAATGAAGAGTTGCCGGTTAATGGAATGATGCTCAAGGCCGGTATGGCTTTTTATTATGCTCAATATGCCAATTCCTGTAAGGATAATGCTCAAATCTACGAACAGCTAGAGAAGGAAGCACAGCGATCGCGTATCGGTGTGTGGAAGTCTGCCAACCCGATGAAGCCCTGGGAATACCGCAAGAAAAGCCGTCATTAATTCTATGTGTGCATATAGTTTAATGACTATGTATTAGGCGTGGGTAAATCCCGACTAATACAAGGGAGTTGTATTAATTGCCGGCTGCCGAAAAATGAAAGACTGTCCAGGTAGCGGTTACAGGCTCTAATTCCGATAACTCCAATTCTAGGACTAAAGAGAAAATTAGGCTTGCCAAGCGATCGCCCTTTTTCAAGAACAGGTGTCACTGGGCTGGGATGTCCTCGGTTTATTGGGTTCGGCAACCACTGGGTATCGCGCCATTACCCTATCCGATGTCCTAACCGCGATCGCCGCCCCAGACCCCGCCCAGCCTATCTCCCTCACGGAGATGAGCCATCCCTGTCCTCCCCCCCTTCCCCTCTCCCACATTATGGGGATAGACACCCTCCTCCACGCCTTTCAGCACCACCACACCACCTATCTCCTCATCCAAGCCGATGACCAAACCCTCGGCTATCTCACCAATGCCCACCTGGGACGGACTCCCCCCCTCACTGCCCAACGATCGCCCGGCTCTGTCCTCTCCTGGGACAACACCCAAAAACTGCTCCAGACCCTCGCCCGCACTACCCCCGGCCTCATCTATCTGGTGGA
>JACCDQ012222209.1_pt1 | contig 14471 bp, 7 predicted proteins | sample 7446031 | NCBI WGS metagenome assembly JACCDQ01 (sample SAMN15323442, study PRJNA562643) | freshwater metagenome | isolation source: river surface water | place: USA:Blue River Watershed | collected 2017-08-17
GGGATGAATATCATTCCATTCGCCTAAGTCGATGGTTGTTGTTACAGCTGTGTTAGGAAGTGTCAGGGCTTTGTTTTGAGCTTCCCGTAATCTTGCCCAATTACTTTCTGTTGGTGTGTAGTTTACTTCTTGAAAATTAGCTAATTGTACCACAAAAAACGGTAACATTTCATTCTTCCAAAGGCTTCTCCAATTGGTGATTAAGGCAGTAATTAGCCCATCGTATTTTTCTGGAAAAGTCGTACTACTTTCTCCCTGATACCATAAAAAACCTTTGATAGGCGTTTGTAATACAGGGGCAATCATAGCATTGTAAAGTGCAGTTGGTTGGTTTTGATTAACGAAACCACCGCCACTAAATCCACTCCAATTAATTGGCTGATATGCTTCGCCAACTTTATATTTCCATGTTCCTTTTAGGTCGATTTCTTCACCGTTGGCAGTCATGTAATAAGGTTTGTCGGGTACAAATCCTCCTTTTCCCATTGTATTGGTTACTCGAATGACAAAGGTATTTTTTCCTTCTTTGAGTAAATCAGCAGGGATTTCGTAGCGTCTTGGAGGATATTGATAGGTGATATTGCCAATTTTCTTTCCATTTACGTACATCTCATCGGCATCTACAATTCTTCCCATATAAAGTTTGACCGCTTTTCCGAGCCAACTTTTAGGGACTTCAAATTCTCTTCTAAACCATACGACTCCGTTTAAATCCTTTATCCCTTGGTCTTCCCAATACCCAGGGATATTGAAATTACGCCATCCTTTTTCTTGATAATCAGGCTTTTCCCAATGTTCAATACTCCCTAAGTCTTTCACGATTGGGCGGTTGGTAGAGCCTGTAACGAAACGACGATTCAAGGAGTTGACATAATTAGTATCCTTATTCTGAGCAATGATTTTCTGATAATCATCCATTTTTTTGAAGCCTTCTTCACTAATCCAAGCCTCAATGGGCGTACCACCAACCGAACTATTAATCATGCCGATGGGTACTTTATATTTTTCGTAAAGGTCACGAGCAAAGTAATAAGCAATTGCACCAGTTGAGAGAATATTATTCGTAGTAGCTGTTTTCCATTCTCCCAATGGAAAATCTTCTTTAGGCGTATTTAAGTCTGTAAGGGTAGGTACAAAAAAATAGCGAATAGCAGAGTAATTTGCGGAAGCAATGTCTTCAGGAAAACGCTCTTTGATGCGTTCCATCATCACGGTCATGTTACTTTGCCCACTACAAAGCCAAACGTCACCAAAAGCTATATTTTTGAGAGTTAGTTCGTTTTTTCCTTTCAAGATTATTTCAACATCCGTTCCTGCTGGTTGGGCTGGTAAAGTAATTTCCCATTTACCAGCGTCGGAAGTAGTGGTTTTTAGGCTTTTATTTTTAAAAATGAGGGTAATTTTTTCTTTTGGCGAAGCCCAACCCCAGATTTTAATGGGTTGGTCACGTTGCAAAACCATATTATCCGAAATGAGCTTAGGTAATCGGATTTGTGCCATGCTCGAAAAGCAACAGGTAAAACAAAAGAACACTAATAGTTTAAATAATCTCATGGCTGAATTAGACAAAAGTTGAAAAATCTCTCTCATAAACAGAATTACCAACTTTTGAAGAAGTTGGTAATTCTAAGATTTCTGAAATTATAGGCAAATAATTTTAACGGTAAGGCTCAATTGTTTGTATCTTACCCTCTGCATCGTAATTAATTTCGGTTACTTTAATGCTACGGAGATGGGTAACGCCTTCAGATAAGCTCGAATCGTGGTAGAAAAGATACCATTTACCATCGACTTCACAAATGGAATGGTGAGTAGTCCAACCAACGACAGGGTTCATAATACGTCCTTGATAGGTGAAAGGGCCATACGGATTATCACCCGTTGCGTAACATAAGAAATGCGTATCGCCTGTTGAATACGAGAAATAATATTTGCCTTCGTAAAAGTGCATCCACGAAGCCTCAAAGAAACGACGGTCATTATCGCCTGCTAACAATTCTTGTCCATTTTCATCCAAAATCAAAATCGCTTTTGGCTCTTCGGCAAATTGAAGCATATCATCTGTCAACTTTGCTACCAAAGGACAAAGAGCAGGTTCGTTGGCTGCTGGTTCTTGATTACTTTCTGAATAGATATTATTGCGATAACTTTGAAGTTGACCTCCCCAAAGACCGCCAAAGTACATATAGTAAGAACCATCTTTATCTTCAAAAACAGCAGGGTCAATCGAATAACTCCCCTCGATTGCTAAGGGTTCTGCCTTAAATGGACCAACTGGAGAATCGCCAACAGCAACTCCGATTTGGAAAATCCCATCTGCTCTTTTGGCAGGGAAATATAAGTAATATTTACCGTCTTTGTGAGCAGCATCTGGAGCCCACATTTGGCGTTCCGCCCATGCCACATCGCTCACGTGAAGAGCAACTCCGTTGTCTACGGCTTCGCTATCGACCGAGTCCATTGAAATAACGTGGTAATCTTCCATCGCAAAATGACTTCCTAAGTCATCGAATGGAATACCCGCCTCAATGTCATGTGAGGGGTAAATATAAATTTTACCGTCAAAAACATGAGCTGACGGGTCGGCTGTATAAATGTGTTTTACGAGCGGTTGCGAAATAGCTCGACTGTTTAAATCTTGAAAATCAATGTGTTCTACGCTTTCTTCTGGCATTTTTTTATACTGATTACTTTCTGAATTAAATACTAAACCTGTATTGAAAATAATTTTGCTTAAAAGGATGAGTGTTGGCGTATATTAACACCTAACAAGCAAACCCATAGCTACTTATTTTCTTCTTTCTTTCAATTCTCTTTCGAGTTTCAATTCCATTGCTTTATCAATTTCATAACCCATCACTAAGATTGCTCCGAGAATAAAAATAACGCCTGGATAAACGCTCACTGCCATTTTAATACCCGAAACAGCTTCTACGGTTTGATTAACTTGTTCGGCTACGTAGCCATAATTGGAAAGTAAAGCCGCTCCGATAGCACCACCAATACTTAAACCAGCCTTCAAACCAAAAATCATCGCAGAGAAAATAATGGCAGTTGCCCTACGGTTATTTTTCCATTCGCTATAATCCGCTACGTCAGCAATCATCGCCCAAAGTAATGGAATCGTTACACCATAGGTAAATCCGTGTAAAATTTGCGTGATGAAAACAATACCGATAGCATCTTTTGGATAAAAATTGAACATGATTAAACACAAAGCCGAAAGCGTAAGGAAAATAGCAAAAATGTTACGTTTCCCGAATTTATCCGCTAAAGGTTTAGAAAATATGATACCTACAATCATAAAGATAATTCCGCCTGCGTTGAATAAACTATTGGCTGAGGTTGGAGCGTCTTCTGGCCATTCAAATTTTCCTAAACCTAAGCCTGTGATGGTTTGATTTAATCCACCGATAAAGCTATTGAAACCAATACTTTCCAGAAAAGTAGCCTGTGCTTCTGGATTCAAATAATATTTGAAATAGTAAATGTACATTCCGCCTTTCAAGGATAATGTAATGAAAACCAAGATGGTAAGTAGAAGCATAACCACCCACGGACGGTTTTTTGATAAATCAGAAAGGTCTTGTGAAATACTATTTCTTTCGGCCGCAGGTGGAACAATCCGCTCTCTAGTTGTAAGAAAAGTGGTGATAAAGCAAATAACTCCTACAATGGCAAAGAAGAACATCACTTTTTCAAAACCAACCGCTTTATCGCCATGTCCTAAAGAAAGAGCTAAAGGCAATAGTAAGGACTGAATAATGAACTGTGCTACCATCACGGCCACAAATCGGTAAGAAGATAAGCTATTTCTATCAGCCATATCTCCTGTCATTACGCCACTCAATGCCGAGTAGGGTAGGTTATTGGCAGAGTACACCAACACTAACGACAAATAGGTAATTAGTGCATAAATCACTTTTCCTGTTTCGCTAAAATCAGGAGTTGAAAATGCCAAAAGAGAAATCACCCCAAAAGGGATAGAAGTCCATAAAATCCAAGGGCGAAATTTTCCCCAACGAGTAACGGTTCGGTCGGCAATTAGTCCCATTGCGACGTTAAAAAAAGCACCAATAATTCCCCCCGTAAAAATAATTAAACTTGCTTTTCCTGCGGGAATTTTATACACATCGGTATAGAAATACGCCAAGAAAGTCATTAGCGTTTGAAAAATTAAATTGGCGGCTAAATCGCCAAGACTGTAACCAATTTTCTCTAAAACAGAGAGTTTTTGTGGTGTTTGTTCCATAATAATAAAGGAGCTTTTGCTATGTTCGTTATACTAACTGATTATGTTTTTTTATATTAATCCGACTCAATCAGGAAATTAAGATTTAATTGAAATTTACTGATTCGTTCATCGTGTCTTCACTAGTCATCTGATACTAGCACAAGAACGGTATTTATTAATTATTGATAATAATGGTTGTAACACTTGCGGCTGGAATATCCAGTTCTACCACATTATTTGAAACAGCTAATGTAGTTTTGGTTAACGTTGCGGTTTCTGTTGTTTGATACGAGGTGGCAGACTTAGGAGTTAATCCGTTCAACTGTACTGTTTTTACAGCAAACAATTCGGGATTAATAATCACCACAACGGTCTGATTATCTTTTTTGTACGCAGTAATTTTCAAGTAATTATTACTTGGAACATCAACACCAAATCGTACAAAACCAGGTCTCACAAATTTTGAAAAATGTGAAAATCCATAGCCACGCTTTTGTACCTCTCCATTTATTGTATTTTGTTCTCCATCACCAATAAACGAGTAATATCTTTGTAAATACCACCAAATATAGGCATTCCAATTGTTAATCATTGCATCATGAACGGAGACTAACATCTTGATTGATTCCGCCCATTTAGCTGTTTCAGAATAAGTACTCCATGCGGCAGCCCCTGCATTGCCAGTGTTTAGATTTAAGAGAAATTCAGTCATCCAAACTTCTTTATTTTTTTGTACTGCCAAGGGAAAAGGAGCTAAGCCACCGCCGTAGATATGTCCTGCCACAATGTCAACGTTTTTCGCTGCGGCATCGTCCGATAAAATTGCATTCGTCATACTTTGGTTAAAGTTTAACGATTCGGGTGCTGCTACTTTTGCTCCTACAATTTGCCCAGGAGCTTTCAAGAAATTGATAAAATCATCAGCCGTATAATCACAAGATTCATAAGTTGGCTTCCAATCTGGCTCATTTTGAATCGAAACAACGTCAATTTTAGCTCCATTTTGGGTCATGTATGCAAGAAATTCGTTGATATAATCTTTAAATGCTTTATAGTTTTCAGGTAGTAAATAGCCTCTCACATCGCTGTTATTGCTTTTAAGAGTTGCTGGTGGTGACCACGGGGAAGCTAATACTTTTACCCCATTTTTGTTTGCTTCTTTTACGGCTTCAATGATAATTGGCCACTCGCTTTTATTGGAAGAAAGTCGTACTCTAAAAATGCTTAGCCCCAATTCATTCTCTCCTAAACCAAAAGCTTTTGTTGCTTCGGCAGGTTTAAGTGATTGAGTTCCCCACATTCGGTTTGCTCCTCCAAAACCCGAAACAGTTTGATAGGCCGTTTGTGGATTAAGCGTCACTTTAAAAGGATTCGTCTTTACAACTACGGGCGGTGTTACGGGGTTATCGTAAGTATTGCAAGAAGAACAAATAGAAAAGATAATCAAGGAGAAGATAAGCGATTTCAATAGTCGTTTCATTAGAATAATATTGGTTTGGTTTAATTTCGGAAGACATTGTTTATAAATCAAAAATGATTTTAACCTAGTTTGACTAGGTAGTGAACAATAAGATTATAGACGATAATGGCTTTCGATTCCAGTCCTCCCGAGAGTATGGTTTTTTCATAAGAATGTTAAATATGATTGTTTTTGTAATTAGTTTAAACTTATTTATATAAACACTGTTTTTAACGCTGTAAAGTAAATTGATACGGTAAAAAATCAATAGCACGGATTATCAAATCTATATACCTAATGTTCAACAGTCTTAAATAAAGGCATTTTGTACCTACTTTATTCCAATAAAATAAGTAATTAACGTGTTCGTGGATTGTAAAGAGCATAAAATCCCCCAACATTATGATAATGTGGGGGATTTCGCTATTAAGCATAAGGAATATCAAACTAAATGAATCGGAAGCTTATTTCATGTTTGCTTTGATGGCTTCAGCAACATAAGAATAAGCACGTTTTCTTACATACTGTTGTGTCCAAAGTCCGATGGGTTCATCTGCTCGCCAGCTTGAGTTTGCAGGACTGTCTAACGGACTCCACATCGTAATACCATATCGTTGAGCCGCAGGGATAATTTCAAAATATTTATCAATTACATATTTATACATTTCTGCCTGTGCCATGTACTGTTCAGGAGTGGCATTAGCGGTTTTTACATTACCTAAACCTATGTCTAATTCAGAGATTTTAATCAATTTACCTGTTGCAGCAAGTAACTTAAACATATCCACTATCTTAGTTTTGTCAGATTTAATGTCTATATGCATTTGCGTACCGATACCATCAACTTTAGCTCCCTTACTTTCGATATAGCTTGTGTAGGCAATAAGACCCTTACATTTATCCAAGCTATATTCTAGGTTATAATCATTTATGAAAAGAATATCGTTAGGGTTTCCATATTTTCTTGCCATTTGGAAAGCCGTCACGGCATAATCTTTACCCATATAGTCTTGCCAATAAAACTCATCACCTGCTAAGGCTCTTCCTACACCTGTTTTAAGCTCATAAGGCTTGGCATCGTCCATTGGCTCGTTTACTACATCCCATGCTTTCACATAAGGCTTGCTCACCGTCAACATACCAGCCATCCATTTATCCAACGCATTGGTAATGATTGTCTTTTTTACCTCTGGTGCTTTTTCTTTTGTTTGAACACTCCCTGTAGCATTATATTTGGTTAAGGTAATGTTATCAAAATAGTAGGTAGTCGCTGTTTTACCAAGATTAAAGGCAATAGCACCACAAGTAGCCATATCCGCAGTAACAGTAATCTCTCTAGTATAGGTAGTCCAAGTTGGAGTAGCCGAAATCGTACCAAAGAAGTCCCAGTGTTTGTATGCACCTGGTGTTACGTGTGCCTGAGTTGCATAAGATGCAGGAGCATCTGCTCTCACATCCATTTTGAGTGTATATTTTTCTCCTAAAACAGCCGCAGGAGCAAACCTTACGAAAAATTGTGTTTCCCAGTCATTTGCACGCACACTTGCATTTGTTACTTTCAAGGCTCTACCAACTCCGTTTACGCCACCGCCTGCGGCAGTGTAAGATGTCACAGCGTTGGCACTCCCTTGAAAACTAGTTGTAGCATCTGTTTCAAAATCAGCACTTGCGATTAAATCCCAACCTGGTCCAGTTGATGCCGTGATGTCAGGAGCAATGATACTTTTCAAATAAGTCGCATTTTGATTGGCATGCCAGCATAATGTATGTCCGTACACCGAAGTTCCTGACGCTTTTGCGTTTTCCAGTAATTTAGTTACGTTGTCAAGCGACAAATTTCCATTTGACTGAACCACCGCACCATGTTTCATTTCGTAGCCTAATACAATTTCATCGAAATTTTTATTAGCCAAACGATACATTACATTTTTGTTGTTATAGTCGGCCAAAGAGAGAGCAACCCCAAATTTAAAGTTAGGATTTGCCGTTCTGTTGATATACGATTTCAAGGCAGGATACGAATCTATATCTTCTTGAATTATAGCGGTTTCTGGTTTTGTTACGCTATACTCAAGTGCCTCGTATTTGGCACATGAGGCCACCAACAAAGAGGTCAACCCTAGTACTACTTTATATATCTTGTTCATGTAATTAAAAGTTATAAGTATTTAATTAACTGATTACTTTGCGATTGGAGAAAACGTTTCAAATGTCACAGCACGATCACGCATTACTAGAGTATCGCTTGAGGAAACATTTATTCCAGCAAGATTGATGTCATATTTTAAATAAAGAGCATCTCTGTCTTTATTTCCCCAGCTCTTTTTCTCGCCTTTTTTAACAAACGCTCCGCTACCTGTTGCTGTATAACCGCTTGTTCCAGAAGAGATAGTACATTTTCCAGTTTCGTCAAACTTTAAAACTAAGGTTACTGAAAGGTTTCTACCATCTTTGTCTTTTACGGTTACCGGAAAATTCAATTCGTTTAAAGACTTAGTTGATAGTTTGTTGATTTCGTCCTGTTCAACATATTGTGCATGACGAACAATTGTTTGATTGACAGTACCAGAAACAACATCACGTCCACGTCTCAAATAATTACCGTGCCAAGGATTAACATACTTAACCGCATATAGAATAAAATGCTTTCCATTCAAAATTGAATCTGCACCTGAGACGCTTGTCATTTTCAAAGGAATTACATACGTATTCTTGATTGCTTTTGGGTCTGCGAAAAATGAGTCCGTTAGTTGTACGTCAATACCACCAGCCAGCGTCCCATTTGGAATCGCAATTTTATCTGACGCTAATGTGTAGTATTCCTTTGGCATGGCAAGTACTTCATTACCAGCACTGAACAATAAACCGTTTCCGAGTAATGTATTATCAACTTCTACCTTGATAGATACGTTATTTTTACTTTCATAAACACCTCCAGTTGCCGCATAGATTTGGCACTTTTTGGCGTTATCCAAATCCGTATTTACAAAAGCATCTTCTCCTAAAGTAATCGTTCTAACTGGATACTGATAGGCAAAATACACTGTTTGGTATTTGAAATCAGGAAATACAGCTTCTTGGTTACAGGAAATAAGACCTATTAGGGTTATTGCCAACATTAAAACCACTTTTTTCATATATAATATTTTTTAATAGTAATTTAATAAGAATTTAGTTCCAGCCTTGATTTTGTTCTAATGCTGAATACTTCAAAATTTCAGAGTATGGAATAGGGCCGTATTTCATAAAATTTTGATACGACCTTGACTCCACCGAAGGAATAATCGTGTAAACATTACCGTTACGAATACTCACGCCTTTTGCACTTTCTGTTAAATCACTATTCCAACGACGTAAATCCCAGAATCTAAAACCTTCAAAACATAGCTCTAAACGTCTTTCGTTACGAATTAACGCACGCATTGATTCTTTACTATTTTTGGCAGTTTCAAGGTATTCATCGTTATTAGTCAAACCAATCCCTGCTCTTCTACGAATCGCTTTAATCACATCGTATGCTGAGTAAGAATTACTTCCTGTTGCCGTTGGACCAAATGCTTCGTTGGCTGCTTCTGCATAATTCAAGGCAATTTCAGTATAACGAATATGTGGTTTGTAATGACGCTGATTGGTAGCCGATGTTGGGTTTAAGTTGACATCCTGACGTAACAATTTTCTCAGATAATATCCCGTTCTTGTCGATGTTGCCGCAACGGTTAAGCCATCGTTGGTTGGGCTATCAGCAGCGGTGTTTATCGCCGTGTTGTTTACCCCCGAAGTTTGTCCATTTACCAATATAAACATTCTCAAACGTGGGTCACGATTAGTATATGGGTTATTAGCAACGTATCCACTTTTAGGGTCACTTATTGGATAACCATTCAGCATGGGAAACGCATCTACTAAATTTTGTGTTGGATTAATTCTACCATTTCCGAATAGGGTTGGCGGAAAGTTCGCTGTTTCTAAATCTCTATTTTCGTTCCAGTTATTACGCCACAACACCTCTGGAGGATTAGCACCATCTTTCAATGTTCCAATTTCTGCCGTGTTTGAATACCATGTCAAACCGCTTGCTGCACTAGGAACAATAGCACTTAAACCTCCATTTAGGTTAAGAACTGCTGCTGAATAATTAGCAGCATCAGTCCATTTACTTGCATTACCTGCATTGAAGGCAGGACTGGCAGCCAAGAGAGCAGCTTTTGAGCGAATTGCTTTGATGATACGTCCAGCTATCAAACCACTGAACGTGATTCCAAAAGCACGGTTGTATTGTTCGATGCTTACTTTACCATATTTAGATGGAATCAGGTTTTCTTGCCCTGGAGAAAGATTGATATAATCTAAGGGAAGTTTAGCTTCTGCACTATCCAAATCTTGATAAATCTGCTTCATGCAATCATCAAATGATGCACGGGGTAAATTATAGCTATCAGAAGTAGTTTGAGCCTTCGTCAAGATGGGTACGCCCAACATCGCTCCATTTTTGCCAATGCCCCCATGTGACTGAAGTAAATTGAACAAAAACAATGCTCGTAATCCGTAAGCTTCCCCTTTGATACGAGTTCCAAATAATTTACTTGCACCAGCATCAGCTACCCATTGAACTTTGTCCACTTCTCCTAACATCAAGTTTACGTATTGGATTCCTGTATAACAGTTTGTCCATTGGTCTGCAGGGTTGTTAGCAGGAGTCCACTGACCCGTAGCAATTCTTAGATAACCATTTGCTTGGTCGTTGGTTACGGCATCGTCAGTAGCAACGTCATTAAATGACCAAAAATTTGTTGGAATTCGATTATACCCATTCATTAAGATACCATAAGGAAAACGTGCATCATTGGGTAAGTACGCAGTTTCTTCCAGTTGTCTATTGTTTTCTTGGGCAGGTTCGATCAGGTCTTGGCATCCGCTGAGGAAGACCGAGACAGACACCAGCATTAGTAATATTCCTTTTATTTTATGTGACATGATATAATATTTCGACATTAGTTTAAAATTTAGAAAAGGGCTTTTACGCCTAAGTTAAATAATCGTGTTTGTGGAGCACTTCCAACATTCAATTCTAAAATTTCCCTTTGTGGTGAAACTGTTAGTAAATTAAACCCATTCACATATACACCAAATTCTTTAACCAGTGATTTCGTCTTTAACAAACTCGTCAAATCGTAAGAGATTTGTACTTTCGTCAAGTCAAATCTATCGGTTTTATAAATCCAAAAGTCGGAAGAGCGGAAGTTATTAGTTCCTGCTAGAGTCGAAAGTCTTGGGTAAGTAGCAGTTGCTTTCGTGGCTTCTGTCCAGCGGTTTCTTACTACTTCAGAATACTTGTTTTCTCCTGATACCCAGAAATATGAACCCTGACGCATCGCACTTGCACCAAATCTACCCGTACCTTGTGCGAAGAAGGTCAACTTTCTCCACTGTGCCGTAAAGTTTATCCCAATGGTCGTTGGTGTACCAAAAAAGCCACCTTTTCCTAAGAAAACTTCATCACGTTGATTGATTATACCATCACCGTTTTGGTCTTTGTACTTAATGTCACCAGGTTTAACTGGTCCAAGTGCCTGTTGTGAAGGAGAGTTTTGAATATCGCTTTGGTCTTGGAAGAAACCTAAGTTTTGTAAACCCCACATCGCATCAAGTGCTTTACCCTGACGATTCTGATACGCATCTTCGTATATTTCTGCTCTTTTTGTTGCTTTTGTATCGTAATAAGTACCATTCAATCCCAACGACATATTTAACTCGCCAACTCTTTTGTTAACATTTACTCCAAAATCAAATCCGATTCTTTCATCTTCATTATAATTCACGTAAGGAATAAACGATGAATATAAAAATCCGCCAGGCTGACCTGTTTGAAAATAGCTTGGAAATAAGATACTCGATTGGATAATATTTCCTTTGATTTTATTGTAGAAAAATGAGGTGTTTAACGTTAATAATTTCTTAAAAAACGAACCTTCAATTCCTAACGCTAACTCTTGTCTCTGTGGGAAAACCATGTTTGGATTATCGCCTCTACGAGATACCGTTGATTGAAAACCTGTACCGTCTTTCCAGCCATACCAATCTCCTAAATTTGTGTAAATTCCTTGATATAAAAAATAATCGTTTATATCCAAGTCTGTGTTTAGAATACTAGCTGATGCTGTTAGTTTCAAATCGTCCACTACTTTTGAGTTTTTCAAGAAATTTTCTTGACTAATTCTCCAACCCAATGAAAGTGAAGGAGATAAAGCGGCTCTGTTTGCTTCTGGCAATTTGGCTGAAACCGCATATGCAGCACTAAAATCAGCGTAGTATTTATGGTCAAAGTTATAAGTTGCCAAGAAGCCTAAGTTTGCATTACTCGTTCTGTGATAAACTGCCGATGCAGATTGTTGAAATCCGTTCGCCAACAAAACTGCGGTCAGATTATGTTTTTCGCCAATTGATTTCTCATAGTTTAGTTGACCAGAAAAGGCAATTGTTTGGCGATATGTATTGTTACTTACATTTTGTGTCCCTGATTTTGTATCTTGTCCATACACGGTAAGACTACTGATTAGGTCTGTTCCACTGTAGTTATTCCAAGTAGGAGCAAACGTTGCGTAAGTATAATTATAAGCCAACGTATAAGAAGTAGCATAGTCAACAGAGAAATTAGTTTTGAAACTCAAGCCCTTTAATACATTTCTCAAATCAGCCTTGATACCTGTCGTAAACTGAAACTGTCTGTTTGCACTTTGGCTATTTCCTCCTGCATAAGTTGTTGCAATTCCGTTAGTTTGGTCTAACTGTGTTCCTCCAAGAAAATATTTTCCGTCTATGATATTGTTACTGTTTCCTAATAATATTTGCGAAGCAGCATCTTCTTTTTCAATTAAATCAATCGGAATCAAAGGAGAAAATCTATTCGGTCTTATGGTAGCAGCATTATTCCAATGATTTGTATTTACCCCTCTTGCTGTGTTAAAAATAGCGGCAGCGTCTGCATTCAGTGTAATAAATTCATTCAAGTTTACGTCAATATTTCCACGAAAATTTAAACGGTCTGAAGTATTATTAGCTTTTGCCTCTCCAAAGTTTAAGAACGAACCTTGTGTAGCATAACCGATATTGGTATAGTATCTTACTCGCTCATTTCCTCCTGCAATTTCAGCCGTAGCATCATAGCGACCGAAAGAACTTGACAGATATTCGGGTGAATAGAAATCTACATTCGGATAACGATACGGGTTACGTCCAGAAGAGAAGTTATATATATCATTTTCTGAGTATGAATTAGTCAATCCATCATTTCTTCTTGCTTCGTTGTATAGCGTCATGTACTCGCCAGATCCTAAATACTTTGGATAACTTTTTGGAAGATCAATACCGCTGTTAACTCGAAGATTCAACGTGCTTTTTCCAGACTTTCCTCTTTTAGTAATAATATTTACTACACCTTTTGCTGCACGGCTACCGTACAAGGCCACTGCATGAGCCCCTTTAAGAAATACAATTTGGTCAATTTCCGTTGGTGCTACGTTTCCAAGTTCACGAGGTACGCCATCAATCATGAACAAGTAACTACCCATCCCCCAATTACTGTTACCATTAAAGCCGGGAACTAGGGTTTCCATTCCATCAAGAGGAAAGGTGAAATAGTTTTTATTAATTAACTCTTTTACATCTACTTGTGATACTCCACCCATCAGGTCTCTTTTTTCAACATCATGGAATGGTAAACGAACATAGTCAGCTTCTTGTACAACCTGCATGACAATTTCACTTATCTGCTTTATTACCGTTACGTGGTAGGTTTGGTATCCCGTTGCAGATACGGATAATACTTCATCTGCTGGAACGTCTATCGTGAATGTTCCTTGCCCATCTGTAATGGTTGATTGACTGTTTTCGGCAGAGCAACTTACTGTAGCTCCACTAATGGGCTTCTTATCAAGTCCCAGAACGGTAGCCTTGATTTTGAAAATCGAGACATCTTGTGCAAAGCTGTTAGCATTTGATAAAGCTAATAGCGTACACAAAATCGTTAGTATTTTTATAAACTTCATAATTTTCGTTTATCTGTTTGAGTATTGAATAGTAGTGATGGTAGAAGCACTCTCTACCATCACCTTATACATGTTAGATGCTTACCATCCTGGATTCTGCTGGAATTCCAAGTACAAGTTTACATCATTCGTCTTCAATGGTAACCAGTAATGCTTGGCTGTAAACTTACGCTCAAGGATTAATGTTTCTCTAAAGTTCAGCACTTTGTTATCCTTGTCACTTTTTGTAGGATCAAGAGGAGCTGCTCTATCAAACTCAACAGCTTTTTTAAGAGTGTATGGACTTTCTGTCAATAATAACCAGCGACGGAGGTCATTGAAGCGATGTCCTTCAAAAGAAAGTTCAACTGCTCTTTCACGTCTTACTTCTCCCATAAAGGCATCTATATTACCCAAAAACTGTGTAGCAACTGGGCCAGCTCCTGCTCTTGTTCTAAGTACATTGATGGCCTCTACCGCAGTTTTAGCATATCCTGAAGCTTTTCCATTCGCTCCACCATACGCTTGTGCCGCAGCTTCTGCATACATTAGATAAACATCAGCAAGTCTCATGTAAGGGAGATGGATGTTTAAACTTTTATCATAACTGTATCCCAAGTCATACTTATTGGCTGATCTCGGAACAAATTTATAATTCAAATAGCCTGTTCTACTTCCAGTTGCAACATCTCTATACGTCCCTTTTGTATGTAAATTTGCATACCTGTTGATGGTTTCTGAGGCATTAGGAATA
>JACCDQ010776052.1_pt1 | contig 14468 bp, 15 predicted proteins | sample 7446031 | NCBI WGS metagenome assembly JACCDQ01 (sample SAMN15323442, study PRJNA562643) | freshwater metagenome | isolation source: river surface water | place: USA:Blue River Watershed | collected 2017-08-17
AGCAGGCCGAGAACGGTTTCAGTCATGAAAGAGCACCTCCAGTGCATCCGAGGTGTTTGCATCTACCTTGGCAATGGCTAATTCATCGGCCTTGGTTGGGCCGATGTTGACGATGATGATTGGTTTTCCGGCCTTGTGGGCCATTCTGGCAAAGCGCATACCTGAGTTGACCGCCAGTGAAGATCCGGCAACGACTAGTGCATCTGCTGCTTCAACCCAGGCTGTCGCTTCGTTCACTCTCGCAAGCGGCACCTGCTCGCCAAAAAACACTACGTCGGGCTTTATGGTGCCTCCGCACTTCTTGCAAGTCGGCACAACGAACGTGTCGGTCAGCAAAACCTCGGCGTCGCCGTCTGGCGTAAATTCGATGCTTTCATCGCGTTCGATAGTCGGGTTTAGCTCGGCTATCCATACGTCTACCAGAGCACGCTCAAAAACCTCGCTGCATTTCATACACACAACTTTGTCGAGGCGACCATGCAAGTCGAGCACTTGCGAAGAACCAGCAGCCTGATGTAGGCCATCAACGTTTTGGGTGATCAAACCAACCAGCCGGCCAGACTTCTCGGCCTTTGCAAGGGCAAAGTGACCCTGGTTCGGTTTTGCCATGGCGATTCTGCTGAAACCGACGAAAGAGCGCGCCCAATAACGCTGTTGCGCCTCTATGCCGCTCATGAACGAGTCAAAAGTCATTGGGTGCCTAGCGACCCGGCCCGCACCACGGTAGTCCGGAATTCCAGAATCGGTGCTCAAACCTGCACCAGTCAACAGAACAGCCTTGCCGTCCGACAGAATCTCTCTGGCTGCCGCGAGCGCATACAGTGCTGCACTGCTGAGACGCTCTTCTGGCTTATTCACTAGTCAAGTGTAACTTTGGAGAGTGATTAAGTATCTTGGCTCGAAGCGCACGCTGGTGCCGCTGCTGAATCGCATCCTGGAGCAGTCGGGGGCTACCACCGCTAGCGACCTATTCACCGGTACTACGCGCGTTGCAAGGGGATTCAAGCAGGCTGGCGCTTTCGTTACTGCTGTCGATACGGCTTCATACGCTCATGTGTTCGCGAAGACCTTCATTGAACTTGACGCCAGCACCTTGCCTGTCGCAGAGCTAGCCGAAGCCATCGAGCGTCTAAATGCATTGAGCGGTAAACACGGATACTTCACCGAAACCTATTGCGTCACATCCCGCTATTTTCAACCAGCAAACGGCGAGCGCGTAGATGCCATTCGTGACGTCATCGAGTCTGACTACCGCGATACCTGGCTGTACGAGCCACTAATTGCCTCGCTATTGCTCGCAACAGACAAAGTCGACTCGACAACTGGAATGCAGATGGCTTATCTGAAAACCTGGTCAAAGCGGTCTTACAACGACATAAAGCTACTACTGCCAGATCTGCTCAACGGGCAAGGTTTAGCCCTTCAGGCAGACGCCTTAGACGCGGTGAGAGGGCTTGCCGAGGTACAACTGGCCTACCTAGACCCGCCTTATAACCAACACCGTTACTTCGCCAACTACCACATCTGGGAAACACTGGTTCGGTGGGATGAGCCCTCTACCTACGGCATAGCCAATAAACGCTTGGATGTTCGCACCAAAGATCACCGCAGTGCGTTCAATAGCAAACCAGCCATGCCATTAGCACTTCGAGAGTTGGTAACAGAAGTGAAAGCCGAGACCGTTGTGCTCAGCTACAACAACGAATCATGGTTATCTCGCGATGAACTACTCGACATCTGTAGCGTCAAGGGCCACGTCGAAATCATTGACGTCGATTTCAAGCGCTATGTCGGCTCTCAAATTGGTGTTTACAACAAGGCGGGGGAGCGTGTCGGTGAACCGGGGGCCAGGCGCAACACCGAGCACGTGGTTATCGCAGGCGAAAAGTCTATGATTCAGCGGCTCATGCAGGCGCTCCCTCATTAGCAACCGACACCGGGCATCAAAAAACCCCCAATCTTTCGACTGGGGGTTTCTTAATAAGCTGTCTCAAGCTTCGTGTCCGAAAGGGGACTTGAACCCCTACCCTCTAACGAGGACTAGCACCTCAAGCTAGCGCGTCTGCCATTCCGCCACCCGGACTTGTGTGGTGCAACGGTTAGTAACTCTACCACGAAACATTTGACGAAGCCCGTGTGGTGCTGGTCTAAGAACAGACCTAAGGGTAAGTTAGGGCTATGGCACTTGATCCGAGACTCGCACTGCAACAATTCATCGCCGCGCTCGAGCGCCACCACGAGGTAGTGGTGTCTAGACGAGGCGAAGACGACCCGGCTGTAGAGAACGCTTACGAACTTCTAAAGAACGCGTTTCTAGATTATGAAGAGGCACTCGAGTCGGCCCACGGCGAGTGGTTGCCCTTCGAAGAAGCCGAAGACAGCGAACAGTAAGCACTGATCGTTGGATTTTTTCTCAGCAATCCTTCTGGGCCTAGTTCAAGGCCTAACCGAGTTCCTACCTATTTCCTCGAGCGCACACGTTCAAATCGCGTCTGAGCTTCTAGGGCTCAATGTGAGCCTGACGAAACCAGAGCTCACCGCGTTCATTGCCACCATCCAACTTGGCACCGAAGCAGCGGTTCTGATCTTTTTCTGGCGCGACATCGTGCGAATTGTGAAAGCTTGGTTTGCTTCCTTTAGACGGGCCAGTGGCACACCAATCTCATTCGATGCAAAACTCGGCTGGCTCGTGATCATTGGCAGCCTGCCCGTGGTCGTTGTCGGACTGGTGTTCAAAGACGCAATCGAGAATGGTTTGCGTTCACTCGCTGTAATCGCTTGGACCCTGATCATATTTGGCATCGCCTTGGGTGTCATCGACAGATTTGCTAAGAACTCGAAGCCAATCACCGAACTCACCACCGCCCACGGCATCGCTTTTGGAATCGGTCAGGCATTGGCCGTTATTCCTGGTGTATCTAGGTCTGGCGGAACAATCAGCGTTGGCTTGGCGCTTGGCTATACCCGAGAAGCCGCCGCCCGATATTCGTTCCTACTCGCAATTCCAGCGGTTATAGCCAGTGGTCTGTTTGAGTTTGTGACCAGCTTTTCAGATCTAAATCAAGACCAAATCTGGGCGATTGCGATTGCCACCGTGGCTGCTTTTGTATCGGGTTACCTAGTCATCGGATACTTGCTCAAGTACCTTGCCAAGGGCTCGTTTATGCCCTTTGTCATCTGGCGCGTATCCGTGGGTGTTTTGCTACTCATCGGGCTTAGTGCCGGCGTTTTGACCGCCCAAATCTAGGTCTAGGGCTTTTCTGCGTCTTCGCTGCCCGCGCTGCCATCGACATCATCGTCGGTCTGGCTTGCGAGAAAGCGTTCAAACTCCATCGCCAATACATCACCACTTGCAGCTTCACTGTCTGAGGCGTCACGCGACTGTTCCAGCTGCTCGATGTAGCTAGCCATTTCTTCGTCATTCTCGGCCAATTCATCGATGTTTCGCTCCCACTGAAACGCTTCACCGGCCAAGTCTTTTTGGTCAAAAGAAACCTTCACGTAGCGCTCAACTTCGGCCACGAGTGCCAGCATCGCCTTAGGTGATGGACCGTTTTGAACATAGTGGGGGATGGACGCCCAGAGCGCAATCGTAGGGATGCCCAAGCGTTCAAGCTCAATGGCCAAAACTGACTGAATGCCGACCGGCCCCTGGTATCCACTACGTTCGGCTCCGGTTTGAATTCGAACCAACTCGTTTTGCGAATGCGCAACGACCGAAATTGGTCGAGTGTGTGGGCTGTCTGCCGGAATCGAACCCAAAAAGATGACTGCCTGAATGTCTTGGTCTGTAATCAGCTCGAGCACCTCGGCTACGAAAGCTTTCCACCGACGGCTTGGTTCTGAGCCAATCAAGAAATAGAGGCGCTCCATGCTCGGGTCTGCTGCCAAATCTGGATTCGGAGCGTATAGCTCGGCACCTGGCCAAGTCACCTGCCGTTGCCCGTCCTCGTCAAGCGTTACCTGAGGTCTTGAGAACAAGAAATCATAGAAATCTTCTGGGTCAACCAGCCCAACTAGCTCAGCTCCAGACGAGAGCGCCATGAAGCGAGCAGCTCCGCTTGCGGCATCCGCGCTGTCACTCCAACCGTCGAAACCAACGATCAAAGTGCGGCCGCTAAAAATGTCTAGGTCAGTCAAAATGTTCCTCGGGTTGTTCCTGCTAAAACTCTAAGCCAAGGCGGCAAAGGTAAACTCACCACTATGTTCTTTTCGAAATCTGGGCTGAAGGCCGTGTTGTTTGACATGGATGGCACCATCATCGATTCAGAGCCATATTGGTTGAAATCTGAGCAAGATCTGGCCGCAGAACACGCCGCAGAGTGGACCGAGCAGGATGGCCACCGTATGATCGGCCTGAGCCTGACCGAGAGCTCAAAACTCATCAAAGAACACCTCGGCTCAGAACTTGAACCAGACGAGATTGTTCAACGGCTTACCAACTCGGTAAACAGCCAACTAGCCAAAGAAATACCTTGGCGTCCGGGTGCTCAAGAACTCATTCGTGAACTGCGTCGAAAGAACATCAAGACGGCTTTGGTGACCATGTCGATGCGCAGAACAGCGCTGCAGGTAGTCGAAGCGATGCCGTTTAAGGCATTCGACGTTGTGATTGCTGGCGACGACGTGGTGCACGGCAAGCCGCACGCTGAGCCCTACGTGAAAGCCGCGGCAACACTAGGCCTGAAACCTTGGGAATGCATCGCGTTTGAAGACTCCATCACGGGTATTCTCTCGGCAGAGGCGGCCGGAACAGTTGCCATTGGCGTTCCAAACATGATGATCATTCCAGCACGTCCAGACCGCAATCTGTGGCCGACTTTAGAGGGTGTCACCGTGAAGCAACTGAAGGCATTCCACACCGAAATCACCAATCGAAGAAAACAGGATCAAAATGACTAAGCACCTCAAGCGAGGCCCATTCATCGAAGGTGACAAGGTTCAGCTAACCGGCCCAAAAGGTCGCATGAACACCATCACATTGGTCGCGGGTGCAGCATTCGGCACGCACCGAGGAGACCTTCGTCACGATGACATCATCGGCAAGCCTGAGGGCTCGGTGGTGCAAAACCAATACGGAGTTGAGTACTTGGCACTGCGCCCTTTGCTGACCGACTTCGTTCTATCGATGCCTCGCGGTGCCGCGATCGTTTACCCCAAGGATGCTGCGCAAATCATCGTAGAAGGTGACATCTTTCCGGGCGCTCGAGTTGTTGAGGCCGGCGTAGGCTCTGGTGCTTTGAGCATGTACCTATTGCGTGCCATCGGCGATCAGGGTGCGCTTTTCTCATTCGAAAGACGTGAGGACTTCGCCGAAATCGCGCAAGCAAACGTGACTACCGAAATGGGCGTTCGACCAAGCAACTGGACTGTGACTCTCGGCGATCTGCAAGAGCAGCTTCCAAACACGGTCGAACCACACAGCATCGACCGAGTGGTTCTCGACATGCTCGCACCATGGGAATGCATCGAGGAATCTGCCGAAGCGCTAATCGCTGGAGGGCTATTCATCGGGTATGTTGCCACGGTCACACAACTATCGCGTCTTTCTGAAGCTCTGCGTCAGAGTGGTCACTTCACCGAGCCACACGCTTGGGAATCCATGGTCAGGCCTTGGCACCTTCAAGGGCTCGCTGTGCGACCCGAGCACCGAATGATCGGGCATACCGGATTCTTGATCACCGCAAGACGTCTAGCGCCCGGCACGGTACTGCCTGAATTCAAGACCAAGCGGTCAAAGGGAGAGTTCACCGACGAAGACCTGTCGGTTTGGAACCCTGAGCACCTTGGCGAAAAGCGCATCAGCGACAAGAAGATGCGCAAGAATCTGCGCAACGCACAAGAGTCAGCAGCAGTCAGTTCGAGTCGCAATCCTGACGAAGACTAACCCCGTCACAACTACACTTAGAGAAAAGCATTAAGGACGAAATCTTGCGTAAATCCCTAGCATTTGCAACTTCCATCGCACTGGCCCTGTCGCTAGCTGGTTGCTCGAGCATCGACTCTGAAGAGGCCATGTTCGCAACTCTGAAGGCCAACTGCGGTGACGCCGTTGCCGAGACTAACGCTCAGAGCCCAGTGAAGAACGTCAAGGTTACCGTCGGTGGTGAAGAAGCCAAGGTCGAGTTTGAGACTCCGCTCCAGGCCGCAACCGCAACCAAGTCAGACACCGCAGTTCTCGAGGCTGGCACCGGCCCGGTAATCACCGGCAACCAGGTGGTTGAACTTGAATACATGGGTATCAACGCTGGTACCGGTGAAGTGTTCCAGCCATCTGCCTTAGATGGCAGCGGAGCCACCGGTCAAATGCTAAAGCCAGGCGAAGACCCGCTATTTTGTGAAGCTCTAGGCGGCATCCGTGAAGGCAGCCGAGTTGCTGTTCTTTACCCAGGCGAAATCATCCACGGCGGTGCCGGCATCGAGCAGCTCGGTCTTGGCGCAGACGATGACGTTCTATTCGTCTTCGACATTCGCAATGTCTACTTGCCGTATGCCGTAGGTAACGAGAAGGGCGCTCAAACTGGTTTCCCAACCGTCATCCGTGCTCTAGATGGTGTGCCTGGTGTGACCATTCCGGTGGATTCACCATTCCCTAAGGCTTCTAAAGACGGTGCCGAAACCACCGCCCTTGAAGTGCTGATTGAAGGTGCCGGAGAGACCGTAAAGGTAGGTGACGAAGTTCTTCTTCACTACGCCGGTTACACCTGGGCCGATGGTGCGCAGTTTGACTCGTCGTGGGAAAAGGGCCAGCCAGCTAGCTTCGTTATCAAAGAACCCGGCCTAATCACCGGTTTCGTGCAGGCAGTTGCCGGTCAAAAAGTTGGTAGCCAGATTGTTGCCGTCATCCCGCCAAGCCTCGGATACGGCTCTGAAGCCATGTCGACGATTCCAGGTAACTCAACCTTGGTTTTCGTGATCGACATTCTCGGCATCAAGGGCAAGTAGTCAAAGCGTCATTGGGGCTATGACAGGCGAACCATTGGGTGAAGGTGATTGGCAGAAAGAGCCAGACACCAAACCCGAACGCCTGCTCAGCCTCACTCTTGCCCTACTGAGCAACTCTGTGGGCTTGAGTAAAGAAGAGCTTTTTCGAAGTGTCAGAGGCTATTCGCTAGCCATTGAAGATGGCGTCAAGCCCGATGCACTGAACAAGATGTTCGAGCGAGACAAGCAGTCTTTGCGCGACATGGGTGTTCAGGTCGAGACCTTCATTCGCGACTCTGACATGGACGACAATACAGAAAGTCGCTACTTCATACCGGCAGATACTTTTGTCTGGCCAAAAGGTACCTCTCTCACCCCGAACCAGTTGCGTTTGCTCGAGTTGGCGGCCAAAGTTTGGGCTCGAGCCTCTTTCTCAGCCGAAGCTTCGAGAGCGGTTATGCGTCTAAAGGCTCTCGGTATGGCGAGCGAAGGTTTGGAACTGGCGGGCTTCGCTCCAAGAATTTTGACCAACGAGCCAGGCATTTTGCAGCTAGAAGAGGCGGCCCGCGATCGACTCGAGGTAACTTTCGAGTACCGAGCACCCGGGCGCAGCGTTGAGCGCCGAGTCGTTCATCCGTGGCAGGTACGTCACGTCTCGGGGCAGTGGCTTTTGGTTTGCTGGGATGTAGAACGCCAAGACGTTCGAAACTTCATGCTCAAGCGAATCGTTAGCCGAATCAAGCCGACCGGCGAGCAGTTTGAAGCCATCACGCAAACCCAACTCGAAGATGCCATTGAGCGTCTTCGCGTGTTCACCTCGCAAAACACCGCCGTGATTTCGGTCGTGCCAGGCACCGAGGCATGGGTGCATTTCGAAATGGATTCGCACTCACACGGCGGTTCGACAACCCATGAGTTTAACTTCATGGATGTTCACCTTTTGGCTGAGCAACTGCGCGTTTTTGGCGCTACCGTGACGGTTCACGAACCGAGCGAGTTGCGTGACGCCATTCGCAGCGGCCTCGAGAAGGTGGCGAACGCGCATGCCTAAGCTCAAGAACGTGCTCAGCGGAGACGACCAGTTCAACTTCTTGATTGCACTCATCGGTTTGATTCACCGCGAGGGCGAGATTCACATCACGGCTGCTGCCGAACGCTTGGGAATGAGCGTTGAGGCTGTTCGCAAAGCGATGAGCACGCTCGTCGTTGCCGGGCATCGAAAGCCAAGCGGTGCAGAAGAGATTCCATTCAACTTCGATTGGGAGCTATTCGACGAAGAGCAGATTCTTCGATTCTCAGACTCAGACATCATTCTCGATGCGCCGAGAATCTCAACTAGGCAGGCAGCCGCAATCGCCGCCGGTCTTTCATATTTGAAGAGCTTGCCAGAGTTTGCCAGCGAATCCGATGTCGATAGCCTCATAGCTTTGCTAGCTTCGACACAGCCCACCGCGAGCCCTCCAACCATTTTTTTCGAGGTCGGAACCGTGGGCGCTGACGTTGGACTGCTTCGCCGAGCCATTCTCGCCGAGTTGCAGATTTCATGCAGTTACACGAATCAACGCGGCGAAGAATCTGTGCGCAGCCTAGAGCCATTCAGGCTCGACCCACGCGGCGCAGTTTGGTACCTCAAGGCTTACTGCCCGATCAGTCGCCAAATCAAGTCATTCCGCTTAGATCGCATGCGGCAAATCGTGCTTAGCGAACATCCGTGGTCTGACACTGCCAGAACCGCCTTTGAAGCATTCGACCAAGAAGAAGATCGCCTCTATGTTCCTGGAGAGTCTGACACCGATGTAATCGTCGAAGTAGACCCAGAGGCCTATGAGCTTGTTTCTGAGTTCACCACGATCAGCGAACCAAACTCTAGCTCTAGCGGGGTAATTCAAGTAACCATCAAGGTTGGTCACCTGCCGAACCTAGGTCACTTGATTGCGAAGTACGGGGGAGCGGCAAGAGTTATCGCACCACCCATCGCTAAAGAGATGGTCAGAAACTACGCACTGGCTGCGTTGGGGCAAAGGGCTAACGCTTACGAAAGAATCGAGGATGAAGACTAATGGGTTTCTGGTTTTGGTTCTTCATCTACCTTTCGATAGCTTTGGGCGCTCTTGCGCTCTACGCCGTGGTTGGGCTTCAACTGCTCCAAAAACTGAAGGCGTTCGAAGCGCCCGCAAAGAAGCTTGAGCAACTCGCGGCGAAGCTTGAAAAGACTTCTAAGGCAGAAGTTTCGGTAGAGTCACCTGTGGCCGCCCTGGACCAAAGCGAGCAGGCCGTCTCTCGTCGACAGAAAGATATCGCAAAGGCTCGCAAGGCAAAAAAGGAAACCAAAGAGCGTAGGCTTGTAGACAGGCTCAAGCACTTGGATATTGATGAAAGTAGGCTGCGCAAATGAAGCTAAATGGTTGGGAATGGATCATCATTCTGGTTATTGTTTTGTTGTTCTGGGGCGCTCCAAAGCTTCCCGGCCTGGCAAAAAGCCTCGCGCAGTCGATGAAGGTCTTCAAGAAAGAAATCAAGAACCCAGAGGATGCAGCGAAGGCAGACAAGCCTGCCGAAGACTCTTCTTCTGAAAAGTAGTGGCCAGGCGCAAAAACCCCGAAGCGAAAATGAGCCTCGGTGGTCATTTTCGAGAACTACGTAAGCGGCTTTTCTGGTCTGCGCTGTTTATCGGCGCTGGTGCTGTAGCCGGATGGTTTTTCTACCCTCAGTTTTTCGAACTTCTCATGTCGCCGTTGAACGACATCGCATCGCGACGAGATGACGTAAAAATCAACTTCTCAGGCGTAATGTCTGCCTTTGATCTACAGCTTCAGGTGTCGATTTTTCTGGGCGTCATGGCGGCTAGCCCGGTGTGGTTGTTCAACCTGTGGGCTTTCATAACGCCGGCCCTGAAAAAGCGAGAACGCAGATATACGATCGGGTTTCTCGCCTCGGCTTTGCCACTGTTCTTTGCGGGCGCATGGCTAGCCTGGGTTTCTCTACCTGCCTTTATGACAACCCTGATTTCTTTCACGCCATCATCGACCACTAACTTCATCGTTGCCAACGATTACATCCTTTTCGTTTTGAGAATCCTGCTAGTTTTCGGCTTGGCTTTCGTTATGCCGGTTGTTCTGGTCTTACTCAATCTGGCCGGTTTGATAACAGCAAAGAGCATTTTCAAGTCTTGGCGTTTGGCCGTATTCGTAATCGCAGTCATAGCGGCGCTCGCCACACCAACGGCAGACCCGCTATCAATGTTTGTGCTCATGGCTCCACTCACAGCCCTGTATTTCGCGTCAGGCGGAGTCGCCTGGATTACCGACCGCCGCAGAAGAAAACAACTCGGTCAAGATGTCGAATGATTTCGAAGAACTGTCTCCAGCTGAGCGCTACGCTCGCGCAAAGAAATCTGCGCCAAACAAAAGCCTGAAGGCCTTCACCGACCTTCTCGAGTTTCCGCTAGATGACTTTCAGCAGAAGGCCTGCCACGCACTGTCTGAGGGCAAAGGCGTTCTAGTCGCCGCCCCGACCGGAGCCGGAAAAACAATCGTTGGTGAATTCGCGATTCACCTGGCTATCGAACAGCAGCAGAAGGTCTTCTACACCACCCCCATCAAAGCTTTAAGTAACCAAAAGTACGCAGAGCTGGTAACCCGCTACGGCGAAGAACGTGTCGGTTTGCTTACGGGTGACACCAATCAAAACGGCGACGCTCAAATAGTCGTGATGACCACCGAAGTTCTGCGCAACATGATTTACGCAAACTCCGATGCCCTAATGAGCCTCGGTTACGTGATCATGGACGAGGTGCACTACCTAGCCGATCGCTTTAGGGGAGCGGTTTGGGAAGAAGTCATTCTGCACCTTCCAAAAGATGTTCGCGTGGTTTCGTTGAGCGCAACGGTCTCGAACGCCGAAGAGTTCGGAGCCTGGCTAGACGAGGTGCGGGGGTCAACTGAGATTATCGTCTCTGAGGTTCGGCCTGTTCCTCTCACCCAACACGTGCTGTTCGGAAACGAATTGTTAGACCTTTTCGATGCAACCCCAGGTGCTCCGAGGGTGAATCCGGAACTATCACAAATGCACGCCAACAAACTTCGTCAACCGGTAAACAAACCGGCGAAGGGGCGTGGCGGGAACAACAACTGGCAAAAACACCAGGCGCGCATCCCCAAGATCGCCAAGCCACAGATAGTCGAGCTGCTTGAAGAAGAAAACCTTCTGCCGGCCATCTTCTTCATCTTTTCGAGAGCAGCCTGCGAGGCGGCAGTCAAAGAGTGTCTGCGTTGGAGTCTGAGACTTACCACTCAAGAAGAACGCCGCGAGATTCGCATGCTGGTTGAGGAAAAGTGCTACAACATCGCAGACGAAGACCTCGCGACGCTTGGCTACTTTGAATGGTTGAGCTCACTCGAGAGGGGAGTGGCAGCCCACCACGCCGGCATGCTTCCCGCATTCAAAGAAGTTGTTGAAGAGCTGTTTTTGCGAAAGCTAGTCAAAGTTGTCTTTGCCACCGAGACACTGGCTCTCGGCATCAACATGCCTGCCCGAACCGTAGTGCTCGACCGTCTAGACAAATTCAATGGCGAGAGTCGAGTTCAGATCACGCCGGGGGAGTACACCCAACTCACCGGGCGCGCTGGTCGTCGAGGCATTGACGTAGAAGGGCACTCGGTCATTCAGTGGGCCGCTAATCTCGACCCTCAGGTTGTCGCCGGACTCGCATCCAAGCGCACCTACCCGCTCATGTCATCGTTTAGGCCGACCTACAACATGGCAGTGAACCTAATCGAGGCGTTCGGGCGTGACCGTGCCCGTGAAGTGCTCGAGATGAGCTTTGCCCAGTTTCAAGCCGACCGTTCAGTTGTAGGGCTCGCCAGGGGCCTGCGTGACCGTGAAGACTCGCTCGCCGGCTATGAAAAGTCGATGGCCTGCCACCTCGGCAACTTTGTCGATTACGCCGCTATGCGACGGCAGATCAGCGATCTAGAACGTGAAATGTCGGCCGGCAAGGTTCGTCACGAACGCGGCAAGACCATTCGTTTGTCACGCGGTCGCCGCGACAAAGAGCAAGAGCTATCTGACCTAAAGCGGCGCATCAGGCAGCACCCATGTCACGGATGCTCTGACCGTGAGGCCCACGCACGTTGGGGGGAGCGCTGGCACAAGTTACGCAAAGAAACCGACAACCTGCTTTCGCAAATTGAAGGTCGCACAAACCAAGTCGCCAAGGTTTTTGACCGCATTTGTCTTCTGCTGATTGAGCTTGAATACCTGAGCGAGGCCAGCGGTGAACTCGAAGTTACCGACGCCGGCAACACGCTGGCAAGAATCTACGGCGAGCGCGACCTTCTGGTTGCCCAGTGCCTTCAACTAGGCGTTTGGCGCGAAGCCGACCCGGCAACTCTCGCTGCCATCGCCGCATCGCTGGTCTACGAAGCCCGTCGCGACGACGAAGATCTCAACCCCAAGGTTCCCCGGGGTAACTTTGCCGCGATCTATGAGCAGACTCTGTCGATCTGGCAAGACATCGAGATTGCCGCTAAGGGTTACAAACTGCCACCTACCAACGAGCCAGACCTAAACTTCACAGTGGCCACTCACCGCTGGGCTACCGGTGCTCGACTTGATGCCGTTCTGGGTGAAAGTGACATGCTCGCCGGTGACTTCATCAGGTGGATGAAGCAGATTGTCGACTTGTTAGATCAGATAGCGCAGACTGCCCAAGACGAAGTTGCCGACACCGCAAGAACGGCTATTGACAAGATCAAACGTGGCATCGTTGCCTATTCCTACTATGGCTAAAACATCTAGGCTGGGCTTGTGAGCAAACATCTAGACTCCGTTTACCTGAGCTCGCGACTAACCCTTGCCGTCGCATCCGGCTTATTGAGTTTTTTCGCTTACCCAAAGCCTGGCCTATGGCCCCTGATCTTCGTCAGCGTTGCTGGTCTGCTTATCTCGGTTAGGGGAGCGACCATTGCACGTGCTGCATTGGTAGGTTTCGCAGGTGGCTTCGCGTTTTATGCCTCGCAGTGTTGGTGGCTTAGCCAATACCTTGGCCCGTTGCCTTTGGTGGCTCTCTCTTTCATTCAGGCACTCTGGGTCGGTTTAGGTCTAGCTGTTTATGCCCTAGCGCGACGCCACACGAAGTCAATCTTTGGATCGGCCATTTTGTTTGCGTCACTCTGGATGGCGCGTGAATGGGCCAGCACTCACATTCCCTATGGTGGATACCCGTGGTCTCGTCTGGCCATGAGCCAATCTGAATCGCCGCTAGCTGGTTGGGTTTACTTCGGTGGATTCAGCCTGCTGGGTCTAGTAATTGCCCTACTAGCCGCCTTGGCAGTCGAATGGATTCCTAGCTTCTGGGCTAAGCGTCGCGATGGTTTGACTTCTCGCCGATCCTTCGCTGTTCCTGTTCTAGTTCTGTTGGTCGCGGTTTTGGTGCCAGCTCTACCTCCAATCGCCAACGCAAAAGCCCAACTCGATGTCGCAGCCATTCAAGGAAATGCGAACGCCGGTCTTTTCGCCAACACTCGCCGTGGCGAGATTCTTGAAAACCACTTGGATGCCACCTACGAACTTCTGCGCAACGAACCGTCTCGCAAAATCGACTTGATTGTTTGGCCAGAAAACGCCTCGGACCTTAGCCCCATCGTTGACGTGCAGGCGAGGCAGTGGCTAAGCAACTTGGTGAACGTCGACGCTAAAGCGCCCCTAACCTTCGGCACAATAACTTCGAACGGTAGCGACCTATTCAACAGCTCGTTCTTGTGGGAGCCGGGAGTGGGCATCACAGACCAGTACGACAAGAAGAGACCGGTGCCGTTTGCTGAGTATGTTCCTGACCGCGAGTTCTGGAACCAGCTGGCACCTGACCTGATCGGATTGATTTACCGCGACTATGCGTTCGGCACGCGCGATGCAATTTATGAAGTGAATGGTCAAAAACTTGGCGTTTTGATTTGCTTCGAAGTGGCCATCGATGAGATTTTCTACGAACTATCTGACCAGGGTGCCACGGCGATTCTGTCGCAAACTAATAACGCCGATTTCGGGCGCACCGATCAGGCATGGCAGCAGTTGGCTATTGCAAAATTGCGCAGCATTGAAACCGGACTCGCGCTGGTCAACGCCTCAACGGTTGGGCCCTCTGCCATCTATGACCGCGGCGGCCAAATGCTCGACAGTTCAGGCGCGTTCGAGCGCGACTACCTGGTAGCTCAAATCGGTCTAACCGACTCCAAGACACCAGCAATGATTTATGGCCGCTACCTCGACTACGTCAACTTAGGCCTGCTCGGTTTGGCATTGGCTTGGATGCTCGTGCGAAAGATCCTCGAACGAAGAAACCCGCGTGCCTAAATACTTAGTTGTTTTACCGACCTACAACGAACTCGAAAGCCTGCCCGTTGTGCTCGAGCGCTTGTTCGCACATAACCCACAGGTGCACGTGCTCATCGTCGACGATGCGTCACCAGACGGCACGGGCGAGTTGGCAGACCGCTTGGCCAAGGCGGATGCGCGCATCCAAGTGCTGCACAGAGAGGCGAAGA
>JACCDQ010355706.1_pt1 | contig 14466 bp, 8 predicted proteins | sample 7446031 | NCBI WGS metagenome assembly JACCDQ01 (sample SAMN15323442, study PRJNA562643) | freshwater metagenome | isolation source: river surface water | place: USA:Blue River Watershed | collected 2017-08-17
CTACATAAGCGAGAAATTTAAATACATTCTAAATAAGGCTTTCTGACAGTTTTATGACAAATTATTTAGTTGAAGAATGCAACTTTGTGGTTCAGATTAGAGAAAATTCAGAGGTGTTAGAACAATTCAACATAATAGCGTTCACGCATAGAAACCTAGATGTCAATGATGTCGGGCTTTTGCACATAGATGATAGCAATCAAGAAGAGCGTTTAGGAAAATTAAAAGAAGCGTTAAAATTGGATGAATTGATGTTTTTGTCAACGTGTAACCGCGTTGAATTCATCTTTTGTACCGAGCAAGAAGTCGAATTTCATTTCTTGATGAAATTTTTTGAGACCTTGTATCCATCTTTTTCACGTGATCAAATTGGTCATTTTGCACACAGAGGCGATATTTATAAAGGAATTTCTGGCGTAGAACACATGTTGGCCGTAGCATCTTCCATCGATTCAATGATTGTTGGAGAGCGCGAAATCATTACGCAAGTGCGCAACGCATTCGATGCAAGTAAAAAATTGAATTTAACGGGCGATTTCATTCGTTTGGTAATTCGTCACACAATCGAAACAGCAAAACGCGTGTATACAGAAACAAGCATTGCTACAAAACCGGTATCGGTTGTTTCGTTGGCGTATCACAAATTGCGCGACATGAACATTCCTTTGGATGCGCGAATCTTGATTATTGGAGCTGGAGTGACGAATACGAACATGAGTCGTTTCTTGCGCAAACATGGTTTCAAGAAATTTGTGGTGTTCAATCGTACCTTGGAAAAAGCAGAATCCCTAGCAAAAGATTTGAACGGAATAGGTTTGCCTTTGACAGATTTGGCAACTTATTCTGAAGGATTTGATATCATAATCGCTTGTACAGGAGCAGATACGCACGTGATTACACCAGCGTTATACAAACAATTGTTGCAAGGTGAAGAAAGTCGTAAAGTGGTGATCGACATTGCTTTGCCACAAGATTTACATCCGCAAATTGTGATTGACCACAAAGTGACACACATTTCGGTGGACGTGTTGCAGAAAATTTCAAATGCGAACTTAAAAGAACGTTCCAAAGAAATTCAACATGTAGAAGAAATCATTGCCGAGGCGATTTATGAATTCAAGCACATTCAAAAAGTGCGTACTGTGGAATTGGCGATGCGCGATGTTCCTCAAAAAGTGAAAGAAATCAAAGCAACAGCAATCAACGAGGTTTTCAAAAACGAAATGGCGACCTTAGACGATAATTCAAAAGAAGTACTCGAGAAGATTCTTGGCTACATGGAAAAGAAATACATGAGCATGCCGATGTTAATGGCAAAGGAAATTCTACTTAAAAAATAACACATGCAACACATTCGAATTGGTTCTCGCGGAAGCGATTTAGCTTTATGGCAAGCCAACCACGTTAAACGTCAACTTGAGGAATTGGGTTGTTCGGTAGATATCACAATTATTACAACGCAAGGAGATGCGATTCAACATTTGAGCTTCGATAAATTGGAGGGAAAAGGGTTTTTCACCAAGGAAATCGAGCAAGCTTTGTTGGACAATACGATTGATTTAGCAGTTCACTCGCACAAAGATTTGGAAACGAATCAACCTGAAGGATTGAAAATTGCGTGTGTTTCTGAACGCGAGGATCCAGCTGATTTGTTGCTTATTGCAAAAGGTTCGATTGATGCTTCAAAAGTATGGAACTTAAAGGAAAATGCAATTGTAGGAACGTCTTCAGCACGCAGAAAATCACAGGTATTGCGTTTTAGAGATGATGTTCAAATTCGCGATTTACGTGGAAATGTACCGACGCGTATTCAAAAATTACGTGACAATCAATATGATGCAATTTTATTAGCGAAAGCTGGAGTTGACCGTTTGGAAATCGATTTGTCTGAATTTGACGTGTTCGTGATGGACCCAACAGAATTTGTTCCAGCTCCTGCACAAGGTGTTTTGGCCTTGCAAATTCGTGAGTCGGATGCAGCTTTGTTTGAAACTCTTCAAAAGATGAATCATCCAGAGGTTCAAAAACGCATTGCTGTTGAGCGCAAAGTGTTGAATTTAATGCAAGGCGGTTGTCAATTGCCACTTGGTGTGTACTGTGATGAGAATGAAATCGTATATGTTTCATATTCTTCCAATTGGGAAAATGGTTCGAATTGGTATGAATACAGTACAGATAATTTGGACGATTTGGCGGAAATAATCGTGGAAGATTTGAACGCTGCTGCACAAGAAGACCTTGATTAAACGCATTTTTATATCAAAAGATCTTAATGAATTAGCGCATTTGCCTGCATTTTGTGCTGAACATTCCCTTGAATTAATTGCGCAATCGTGCATTCAGTTTGCTCCACTTACATTTGTAGTTGCTTTACCCTATGAAGTCGTTTTTTTCGGAAGTGTTCGTGCTGCATCTTTTTTTCTGGCTCAGCACAAATTGATGGATGGAGTGGAAGTAGCGTGTATCGGAGAAACGACCGCCACTAAATTGCGCGCCATGAATTTACCTGTTTCTTTCGTAGGGGAAAAAGCTGGAAATCCAGCAGAAGTGGCTGATGCATTTAAAACTTGGTTGGGAACACGACGTGTGTTGTTTCCACTTTCTAGCGTTTCGAAAGAGTCGATTGTGCAAGAAATCCCAGCTGCGCAAGCAGAAAAAGTGGTGGTGTACGAAACACGTCCAAAAGAGCAACAATTCAATGATTTCGATTTGGCTGTTTTCACGAGTCCATCCAACTTGGAAAGCTTCTTGGATGCGAAAAATACCCTTCCAGCGTTGACAATTGCTTGGGGACAAACAACGTATCAAGCGATGTTAGAACGAAATATTGCAGCTTCGTATACATTGACAACATCTTCAGAAGTTGAATTGATCGGCGTTTTAAACGACTTGATTACTCAATAATCCAAGGCAAAACGATTTGTGACTTTCCATTCGTTAAGCGTAAGAAATACATTCCTTTACTTAAGTTTTCTGTTGAAAGAAGCACCATGTTTTTTCCCATCGCTGAAGAAACTGTGTGTGATTGAACTAGAGTTCCATCGATTGCTTGAATTTCAATGCGCGAATTAGCCGTATTGCTCAATTCGAACAACAAGGTTGCTTCTCCGTTACTTGGGTTTGGATACAATTGAAGATTTGAAATTTCTTCATTTTCAGGAAGTCCAAGCACGATTTCTTCAGATGGTTGTCCTGCATACAAGTTGATGTCATCCAAGTAAAAATTATTTCCATAATCACTTTTAAACTCAAATTTGAAACGGAAATTTTCTACAAAGTTCGATGAAGTAATATTGGTAACGTGAACCGTTGTCCAATCAGAACTGCTTGATGGCGTCCAAGATGTACTCGAAACAAGATCGGATAAATTGTTACCATGAATTGACTTGCGTTGATCCCATGAATCGCCACAGTTGTCTGAAACGAAAATGCGCAACCATTCTTCATTCGCTGTATTTTTCTTTCTGTAGGCATAGCGGAAACTCAAGGTTAAATCGTCTGTGACCGCCAAGTTCGACAAATCGATTGCGCTTGAAGAAAGTTCATCTGTACTCAATTCTGATTGATTGAAATTCATCAATTTAGCACTTCTCGTTCCTGTGTGACCAGCATTTGTAGCGATTTCAAATGCAGCGTTAGTTTGATAGTTGCCGATGATCCAATTTGCTTCGTTTGCAAGCACCGAAATATCTTCAAACCCTTCATAGAACGGCAATGATTGTGGACTTGGTAATACAGTGATGTATTGACTTTTTACTTCGTTTAAATTCGTAATTCCATCCGTTACAGCTAAAGAAATTTGGTATTTACCTTGAGTAAAGAATTGAATTTTTGGATCTTGAGAAGTTGCTGTTGTTCCACCGATGTAAGCCCAATCAACATTAACTGTTCCAGGTGAAACGCTCCAGTTCCACGAGTTAGGGTTGTGGTAAGACAAATCAGAAAAACGGATGGAATCGCCTGTACAAATTTGAAACTGATCTGCTTCAAAATCTGCAAAACACAACACTGCAGGGGCATTGATACCCGTTGCTGTTATGTTTTGTTGCGTTACCATGTTGGCTAAGAAAGTAATATCGATAAAGTTTTGTTGCATGATTGCAGCTTGATCCATTGAGAACATGTTTTGGCATTCGTTGTAACTCATGTAATTTTCAATTTGATCCACAACATCATAGCCGTACGTGTCATTCAGAGGAACATCGTTACAACTGTTCCATGTTTGCGAACAACTCCAATTTGCTGCAGCTTGTGGTGGTGTATCACAACAGTAATCGCCGTTTGAGTTACAATCCGCAGTGTGACACCCAGAAGTACCATTCCAACCGGCATCAAAAATGTGTTGTAAGCCAAGTAAGTGACCCATTTCATGTGTTAAAGTTCGTCCATCTGCGTTGGCAGCGGTTTGAATTGTTCCGAAAGCATCATGACGAATCAAAATCCCGTAATTTGCTCCATTTGGCCAATATGGCAAATAAGCATAACCTAAAATTGTTCCTGCACCTGAGTTTTCAATGCTGTTAACCACCCAAATGTTCAAGTATTGATCCATCGGCCATTGGTCTGAACCACCATTCATAGTGTATTTGCAATCGTCGTTAGCGTTGTATGTCAACGATGGTGCATTTACGCGAATAATTCCATTCGTACAGTTTCCATTTGGATCCAATTTTGCCAATTTAAAATGAACATCCATAACTCCAGCTTGCGCTTTAAAAGGAGCATTTGTTGCATTTCGTGTTTGTACTGTGTCTGGATTTAAACGATTGTAATCTTGGTTCAAAATTCGCAGTGCGTCATTGACTTGTTCGTCAGAAATGTTTCCAATTCCATTGTCGTGGATAATGTGAACTACCACTGGAATATCCAATGCAACTTTTTCATGTGCTCCTGTTTGATTTATCCAGCCAGTTGCTGCTTTTAGCATGCTTTTGTGCATGGTTTCTTTGAATTGCGGGTTTGCCAGTTCAAGATCATGTTGAATTTTATCCGTTCCGCACCAATTGTTTTGAGAAAATAGGGCAGTAGGCAAGGCTATTAAGCAATAAAAAAGTATAAATCGAAACATATGTTTAGGGTTAAAAAAAAAGGCCTCCATAATGAAGACCTTTTCAAAATTAAGGTTAATTTATTTAACTACAAATTGTAATACTTTTTGAGTTTCTCCAGCTTGAATCGCAACAAAGTAAGAACCAGCAGCAAGATTTTGTGTGTCCATCAAAACTAAGTTTGATCCAATCGCCGCATTGATACTGTGATTTTGAACCACTTTGCCACAAACATCTTGAAGTTGGATTGTTACAGTTTGAGCCGCATTCAACGAGAATTGAAGATTTAATTCGCCTTCAGTTGGGTTCGGGAACAAGTTCAACTGTTCGATATCGCCCATATCAGTTAACCCAAGAACGATGTTATCTGATGGAGCACCGCTGTACATGTTGATATCATCGATGAAAATGTTATTACCATTTGCACCTTCAAATCTGAATTTGTAACGGAAGTTATCGTTCCAGTATTCAGTTGTAACATTCGTCATGTGAACAGTTGTCCAATCTGCTGCAGAAGATGGTGTCCAAGAAGAAGAAGATGTCAATGATGATAATTGTGAACCACCAATTGTTTTACGTTGTACCCAGTTGTCACCGCAATTTGATGTGATAAAGACTTTCAAGTATTCATTATCAGAAGAAACTTTTTTGTGGTAAGCATAACGGAAAGTTAAGGTCATTCCAGTTGCACTTGTTATAGAAGATAAATCAACAGGCGCAGAAATTAATTCATCCGTATTTGTTCCTGTTTGTCCGAAATTCGTTAGACGCGCACATTTTGTACCTGTTCTACCAAAGTTAGATTCAAGTGTAAATGTGTTGTTGTTGTTCGTGTTAACAATTTCCCATTGAAGAATGTTGTTCAAAGTTGAGTAACCTTCAAATCCTTCGAAATAAGGAATTGTAGCTGGAGCTGGAAGTACACGAATGTATTGAGTTTTTACTTCATCATCAGAAACAGATCCATCAGTTGCACTCAATGTAACTTGGTAAATTCCTGGAGTGTTGTAGGTAATCAATGGATTTTGTTGTGTAGATGTTGCAGGAGTACCTCCTTCAAAAGTCCAGTTCCATCCTGAAACTGCGTTGTATGATTCATCTGTAAATTGAATTTGACTACCTGGACAAACAGTTGTGATATCTGCACTAAATTGTGCTTTACACAAATAAGTAACTCCAGTTGCTCCGACAGCCGTTAAGTTAGCAGTAGTCCATAAGTTATTACGCCCACCCGTTGAAGAAGTGATAGCATTTCTCATTCTTGTAACTTGTCCTGCAGTAAACATTTTCGAACAATACGAATAATCCATGTAGTTTTCTACATTGTCACGCATTGCTTGTCCCCAATAGGCATCGTCAGAGTTACATGTATTTGAGTTGATATTGCATGAAGTAACACCAATACAATTTGGGGTATCTTGAACTGCATCATCCGTTGAACAGCTGGATGCATTTCCAGGATTGTTGTTTCCTCCCCACGTATGATCTAAATTTAACCAGTGACCAACTTCGTGAGTTAGCGCACGACTTGTTGAAACAGAAGAAGTACCAATTGAACCAACGTAGTTGTGCAAAATCCAGATTCCATTGTCCATCACCGTACCAATAAAGTTTGAAGGTTTCATTGTGTAACCTGCAGCCCCACCAATTTCAGCACAAATGAAAACATTCATGTATTTGTTTCCAGGCCATTGACCATTGTAAACATCATTTCCTGCAACAATTGCATCAACCTGTGCTCCACCATCGGAACCGTCAAATGAAAGAATGTTAGCTGTTCTCGTAATTCCAGAAAAACACGTTCCGTTCGGCGCTTTTGTTGCTAAAACAAATTCTATTTCAACATCTGATGGCATTCCTTGAAAATCTGCATGAACGTTATTCGCATCAGCATTTTGTAATCGGTAATCACGGTTTAAAATCGCTAATTGATCTAGAATTTGTTCGTCAGAAATATTCTCAATTCCATTGTTGTGCAACACGTGAAAAACCACTGGAATTTTGTAAATAACACCTTTTTGTTGAGGATTATTCGCTTCTTTTTGACGAATGATCTCATCTGCTTGTAATGATTGAACATAAGCAGGATTACTCATTAATTGAGTATGTCTTTTATGTTGCGTACAATATTCAACAGCTTCACCGTCGCGTGTGTTTGTTAGATCTATTTCACGCTTTTGAGCAAAGCCCGAGAGCGAAGAAATGAGGGAGACACCTAACAGTATTTGGGTAATTTTTTTCATAGTTATAACAGTTTAACCTTGTTTAAAAACGTTCCAAATTACGAAAGAGTTTGCTTTTACAGGCATTTTTTTTTGTGAACGAAGGATATTTGTGATGAACGGTTTGATTTCTAACAGCTAGTCAATGTCTTTAATTGAATAAACAACATGTGTTTTGTTGGATGTATTTAATAGCTTAACAAGCTTGTTTACAACAATATTAGGGTCCAATAGTTCTCCTTTTTCATGCAATTGAACAAAATTGTCCAAGCTTGAAAAGTCAAGTGATGAACTTATTCGTATTTTTTCCTGCATTTTGCTGTCAACAACACCGGGCGCAACCGAAAAAACGCGAGTTTGTGCCTTTTTTTCATCTTCCTCTAATTGTAGACTTTCTGAAAAGCGATCCAAGGCAATTTTTGAAGAACAATATGCTGCCCACGATGGAATTGGTCGATTGGCCGCACCTGAACTTATGTTCAAAATCGTTATTTTCTTTCCGGGATTTTCTTGAAGTACTTTTTGACACAGAAGCATGGGTGAAATAGAGTTCACGGTCATTACCTCGGCAATGTCGGAGCTGGTTTGTGAAGAAATGCGTTGAATTGATCCAATTATTCCTGCATTGTTGATCAAAAGAATTTCTTCAGCATCACTTTTTAAAGAAAGCGATTGAACCTCGTTTAAATCTGCTAAATCACAGTTTAAAAATGAATAGTTTCCTTCAATTGTTGGTTGATTTCTTCCAATTGCTGTGATTGTTAACTCTTGCGAAAGAAAATGTTTTAGAAAAGCGAATCCAATTCCACTTGAAACTCCAGTTATAAATACATGCATGTTTATTCAATAAAAAACGGTTCAAATGAATGAACATCTGAACCGTTGAAATGGTTTAAAATGTATTATGCTAAAGCATTTGTGATGTCTTCGATTAAATCTTCAACATCTTCAACACCTACACTCAAACGCAATAAATTATCTACAACGCCTGCTTTTTCACGCTCTTCTTTTGGAATAGATGCATGCGTCATTGTTGCAGGATGATTGATCAACGATTCAACTCCACCCAATGATTCTGCCAAGGAGAACACTTTGAATGAAGAAGCAACTTTGAATGTATTCTCAATTGATTTATCTTTTAATACGATGGAGATCATTCCACCAAAATCACGCATTTGTTTTTTTGCAATTTCGTGATTTGGATGTTCTGGAAAACCTGGCCAATATACTTTTTCAATTTTTGGATGATTTTTCAAAAACTCAGCGATTTTTCGCCCGTTGAAACAATGACGCTCCATACGTAAATGCAAGGTTTTAATACCACGCAAGACAAGGAAAGAATCCATCGGTCCAGGGTTTGCACCTGAACTATTCAAAACGAAATACAATTTTTCGTGAATTTCAGGGTTGTTTGTAATCAATGCTCCCATCACCACGTCTGAGTGTCCACCCAAGTATTTTGTAACTGAATGCATCACAATATCTGCACCCAAGTCCAATGGGTTTTGCAAATATGGAGAAGCAAAAGTATTGTCAGCCACCATGATGATATTGTTTGCTTTTGCAATTTTTGCACATGCTTCAATATCGATGATTTGCATGGTTGGATTCGTTGGCGTTTCAGCCCAAATCAATTTTGTATTGCTGTTGATGTACTTGTTCAGGTTTTCAGCATTCGTCAAATCAATGAAGTGAAATTTAATTCCAAATTTCTCATAGATTTTTGTGAATAAACGATACGTTCCACCATATAAATCGTCACCTGTGATCACTTCGTCACCTGGACTTAATAATTTCAAAACGGCATCCGTTGCTGCAACACCACTACTAAAAGCAACACAATGTTTTCCATTTTCCAACGCTGCCAAAGCATCTTGAAGAGCTTCACGCGTTGGATTTTTCCCACGTGCATAACCATATCCTTTGTTCACACCTGGTGATTCTTGAACATAGGTTGATGTTTGATAAATGGGTGTCATGATCGCACCTGTTGTTTCATCTGGATGCACTCCAGCATGAATGGCTTTCGTTCCGAATTTCATATTTTTCATTTTTACGACTCAAATGTACTATAAATCCCTTTTTCGTGGAGAATCTAGCATTGATTCCTTATTTTTTCTTTGTTTTAACAGGTACAGGATCTGCTTTGGTAACAATAATATCTACACGTCGATCCATGCGTTTTTGTTCAGCAGTGTAGGATTCTTTCTGAAGAGATTTTTCTTCTCCATAGTAATACAAGGTTATCTTTTCCTCGTCAATACCTGCGTCGATTAATTTGCGTTTAACTGCTTCAGCTCGCTTTTTTGAAAGAATGAGGTTATAATCTAAACTTCCATCTCGATCGGTATTTCCAATGACCATTAGGTGAATCTCTTTTTCATTTTTAATGGCATTTACAAAGGTTGCGAAAGACTTGTTTTCTTCTGCAGTGATCGAAGCTTGATCTGTATCAAAATAAATGGCGTGCTCTTTCAAAACTGTTTTGGATGACATGATTTTGTTCATTTCAGCTTTAGTAGTAATGAAATTGCGAATCGTATCGTTGTTGTTCAGTACTTTGATTTGCTCAGCAGTATGGTTTGGATCTAGTTTTTCTTTTTGATCTTTCAAATCAATTTTATTGATGTTTCCTTGGTCGATTGGACAACCATTGTTGTAAACAGAACCTGCGTGATCAGGACATTTGTCCACCTTATTCGAAACACCGTCGCCGTCATCGTCCATACAACAACCTGGATTTTCGAACGGACATCCATTGTTTAATTCAATACCTGGAACGTCTGGACATTTATCCGCAGCGTCAATTACACCATCAAAGTCAGAATCTGGACAACCATAATGAACACCTAATCCTTTTTGGTTCGGACACATGTCATTCATATCGATGATTCCATCACTGTCACTATCAGGACAACCTTTCGTTGATTTTGGCCCTTGATCATAAATACAATAATCTTCTTTATCTGGAATCCCATCACCATCAGTGTCAGGACAACCATCTAAATCCAAAAGTCCTGGATCATACGGACAATCGTCTTTCGCATCTGAAACTTTATCAAAATCAACATCAGAAGGAACTTTGTGTAATAAATTCACAGTAACTCCAGCGAAGAAATTACGAGTCAATGAAGATTTTTTACCGAACAAAAAGGCCATGTTATTCGAGCCTGCAAAGAAGGAGAATACTTTGTAATTGAAGCGTCCAGCTGTTCCAAAATAGATTTTCCCTGTTCCTGTTTGAGAAAGAGGAAGTAGAATACTATAGCGTTCCGTTTCTACGCGAGGTGTGATAGTATGAATGAAAATGTTGGATACTTTGGTTTTGTCCCAAGCCCCAATCAATGGCATCGAAAAATTATAACTCACATACATGTTACGTTTAATGTTGTAATCAACGTTTCCATGCAAAGTTGTTGGCAAGGACATTCTGTATTTGTCTTTTTGATCCGATGATTTTACGGCTCCATTCGTTGGTGATTGAATGGAAGTATTGATGTAATCAAAAGGACTATTGAAAAAACCATAGAAATTTGGGTCTGTATTGTAGAATTTGTTTGCTTGAATTTGAGTTGACGAATTTGTGAAATTATAAGAGTTCGTGTCTTTCATGAATTTGATAGAACCAATATCAGTAATCGAAGCAGAAAATTTCCACGTGTATTTATTCATGTTATAACGAATGATGTTCTTTTCACCATCCATATCATAATATTGTTTTTCATAATACGGACGAATTTCATAGGAAGCACCTATATCGAATCCTAAACCTCGATTTTTATAATGTAATTGATTCGAAGTGTAGTTTTGACCGAATTCAGCATCAACGTTTGTTAAGGTTGCAATATCGGCATCTGGAAATTGAAAATTGACACTTCCACCATTGGCATAAAAGTAATTTCCATTCAATCCATTCAACAATTTGAAGGAAGCACCTGCTTTTAAAAAGGATTCTTTTTTATCGAAAATGACACGTGCATAGGTGAAAACATGTTCTGTGAAATTCAATTGACTCAATGACATTCCAGTAATATCGTTGGAAGTATTGATTGTGTTTTCAGCATAGTTTAAGGCAGCATTTTCATTCCAAACATTAGGTATTCCTTTTTGATTGAAGTAAGTTCTACTGCGAAAAGTATAAGCAAGCGCATTTTGGTGATTGATTTCGTATTTGAAATTGAAAACATCAAAGTTCATGTCAGAGTTTTGATAGCCTTTTCTTTTTCCATCCAAAAGCTTACCGTTGAAATTGCCGTACATGGCATAATCTTTTGCGAAAAAGTTACTTGCTTGGTTTAAGTTTACATTCGTCGTAATTGCCATTTTTGATTTGGAATCTACGATGAAAGATGGATTGTACGTTACAGAGTTTGAACTGAAGTAATTATCATTGACTAAACCAGTGTTAACCGTTTGTGCGAAAACAGTAGTGAAAGGCAACAGTAAAAACGCTAAAAGTTGAGGTTTCATATGTAAATTTTTGATAAAGATAGAATACTTTTCAGTTTCAATTAGCTTCTGGGTTGTTTGTTCCGTTGGTATTATTTGTCTTTTTGCGGATTTGACTAAAGAAAGAAATAGAAGTTTTCTTAATTTTAGAGCGGTGAGCGAAAGTGCGAAACATAGAATAAAACAATTATTGATTGAAACAAGTCAGTTCAATTCGAATGATTTGTTGGTGAACTGCCAACACGCAATTTTTCCTGTTGATGCTGGACAAACAAGTTTTATTTTTCCCGCAGAAAAGGATTTGAAATCGTTGGTACAAACTGCCACGAAAACGAAAAAAGAACAAGGTATTTTCCCTCTTTGTTTGGCCAAAGGTATTGTTGAATGGATGTACAAAGGTGAATTGGTACACACGCCAATAGTGTTAGTTCCATGTTCCGCTGAAGCTGTAAAAGTTTCGAATGCATTTAAAATCAATGCGTTTGAAGAGGAAGCATTTGTAAATCCATTTTTAGCCAATCGATTAATTGAAGAGTTGGAAATCGATAAAAATTTAGTAGTTTCTTCAGACATCGAGAGAAATTTGATTGAAAAAGGATTCAAAGTTCTTCAAAACATTCCAGCTTATTTAGGAAATTTTCATCATCACCGTTATGAGATTGTCAAAGAATTGGAGGAACTTGTTTCATGTTCTTTGTCTTCAACGCTTGCTCAATTATTAGGTGATGAGCATGTTTCAACTACTAGTTCACTCACACTTGGCAATGAACTTTTATTTCATTCCGATGCAGATCAATTAAACGTTTTTTCTGCGTTTCAACAAGGAAATACTGTGGTTCAAGGTCCACCAGGAACCGGTAAATCACAAGTATTGGCGAATTTACTTGGTAAGTTATTGATCAACCAATCTTCTGCCGTTGTTGTTTCCGAAAAACGTGTTGCCTTAGAAGTATTAGTAAAGAAACTGGCGCATTTTGAATTGGATGCTATGTGCTTCATTGCAACATCTGAAACTTTATCAAAAGATGTGTTGGATGAATTGAAACAAGCGTGGATTACATTGGAATCTGCAAGCAATCAAGGAATTGAATCTAACCTACTGCTTTCTGAGCAGTTTCGAGATCAGTTGCAATTTTCGTTGGATGTTTTAAATCGTTCTGACTTAATTGGTGGATTGAGTTTTTCTGAATTCAATCGCTTACTCGATCAACGTTCATTGGAAGCTTCCGCTTATTCAAGTGACTTGCCTGAAGTGAAAGAACTGCTTCAGCATAAAGCTGTTTTACAAGGTATTTATGATGCACAGCTCAATGTTCTTTTAGGAAGTTGTAGTTATGGAAGCATTCAACAGGGAAGTTTTCTGAAAATTGATCAATCGATAGCAGAGTGGAAAAAGGATTTGTTAGAACTTAAAAAGTTGTTCAAATTAGACGTTTGGTCCGATATTCATCAGGCAATGAAATTGGCTGCATTGAGTCAGAATTTTTCCAATCCTGTTGTACGCAAGCACGCTGCAATTCTAAAAGACGGCTCCAAGGAACAAAAGCGTTTTGAGAAATTACGTAAGCACTATTTAAAACTAGAACATCAACTAACATCTTATCAATCCGGACGTTCCATTTGGAAAAAAGAACCTTCGATTGTTGAAGTTGATTATTTACTGGAATTGCTTCAAAATTCTTCCTTGATTGGTAAATGGAAATTGAAAAAACAATGGTCAAGTTATTCTGTTTTACCACTTGAAAAAGCTGAAGATAGTTTACATCATTGGAAGCAATATTTAAGCTTAAACAAGTCATTGTCGCAAGTAAAAGTTGAATTATGCGAAATTGGAGTTGATGATTTGCCATTAGACCTTGAATTAATTCAACAACAATTGCATTATACGAGTCACGAAGAACGCATCAAATGGGAAGAATTATCACCCGAATTGCGTTTGCATTATGCACAAGAAAACAGTCGTTTGAATAACTTGTATGTTCAGATGAAAACAACATTTCGTTGGGAAGAATCAGAACCAATTTTGCAGTTTTTAGATGATTTTTGTAAATACTTTGAAGTAATTTCTAGTTTTCATGACTCGGTTAAAGAGCTTCCGGAAGTTTTCCTACGCGCACTGAAAAAATACAGCAGTTTTGAAGACTTGGAATTGGCTTGTTTTAAAAGTTCTTGGGTTCGATTTTCACTACAATTTCCTTCATTGGCTGCGTTTAATCCAAATGATTTATTGGAAAAGAGTCAACGAATTTTACACGAACGAAACAATGAAGCGCGTTTGCATGCATTAACGATAAAACAGCAACAATTGGAAAAATTCCAGGAATATCATGCTTTGTTGCAGACCGTTCCAGCTCGTTTAACAGAAGAACAAAAGGAATTACGCTCTCGATTGAAAAAGGGTAAAGCATTGTTGGTGAAGGAATTTTCTAAATCGCGCAATCATCCAAGTCTACGCGAATTATTTGCGTCCGATGCACGTGAATGGATTCAATTGTTCAAACCAATTTGGTTAAGTAATCCAACACAAATAGCGAAGTGCTTTCCAATGCAAGAAGGTTTGTTTGATGTCGCTATTTTTGATGAAGCTAGTCAATTACCTGTGCAAAATGCCTTGGGTACCTTGCAGCGTGCAAAACGAATTTTAATTGCTGGCGACCAGCAACAAATGGGTCCAAGTTCCTACTTCAAATCAGGAAGTACGGAGGTGATTGATGTCTTGCATCAAGCAAGTTTTTATTGGAATTCAA
>JACCDQ010435721.1_pt1 | contig 14465 bp, 16 predicted proteins | sample 7446031 | NCBI WGS metagenome assembly JACCDQ01 (sample SAMN15323442, study PRJNA562643) | freshwater metagenome | isolation source: river surface water | place: USA:Blue River Watershed | collected 2017-08-17
AGCCTGCGCTGACGACTTCGCCGCCAAACGCTTTAACGCCCAGCATCTTTGGCTTGGAATCGCGACCGTTGCGGGTTGAGCCGCCGCCTTTTTTCTGTGCCATGGTGTTTTACTCCTTAGGCGTTGATCGAGCCAATTTGCAGCTCGGTGTAATTCTGACGATGGCCTTGGCGCTTCTGGTAGTGCTTGCGACGGCGCATTTTGAAAATGCGAACCTTGTCGTGACGACCGTGGGACACCACTGTGACCGTGACCGTTGCGCCGGAGACCAAGGGCGTGCCCACCTTGATGTCGGCGCCGTTACCCACAGCCAACACCTGGTCGATCACAATCTCTTGACCCACTTCCGCAGCAATCTGTTCTACTTTAAGTTTTTCGCCAACAGCAACACGATATTGTTTGCCGCCGGTTTTTATGACCGCGTACATATGAACCTCAATTGACAATTTTCGGCGAACGGATTTCCACCGAACTTGGGATTATAGCAAGGCAACAACTTTGCATGCAAGGGCTCCATGCCCATCATGGCAGCAAGCCGAGCGCGTGCATGTAACGCGGCGACACCATCAAGCTGTCCCAGTCCGGGGCGCTTTGGGTAGGCAGCAAGCTCAAACGCCGTTGTTCGCTCGCCTCGCTGGGCGTCCAGCGGTCTTTGAGCAGCGCCTCGCTCATGCCGTCAATCCACGCGTCGAGCGGCGCACCCCCATCGACCAGCGACTGGTTGCACAACAACACCAGATCGCACCCAGCCTGCAAGGCGGCCACCGCTGCATCGGTGGGGCTGACCGTGTGGCCCTCGATTTGCCGGGCACCGGCCATGCTGAGGTCGTCGCTGAACACCGCGCCCTGAAAGCCCAGTTGGCGGCGCAACACGTCGTTGAGCCAGACGCTGGAATAACCCGCCGGCCGGCTGTCCACAGCGGGGTAAATCACGTGCGCGGGCATCACGCTGCTCAAGCTCGCGTTGAGCCATGCGTAAGGCTGCGCGTCGTCGGCCAGGATGGTTTCCAAGGGCCGATCGTCCACCGGTATGGCCACGTGCGAGTCGGCCTGGGCGTAGCCATGCCCGGGAAAGTGCTTGCCGCAGTTGGCCATGCCGCTTTGCAGCAGACCGTGCATCAAAGCCTGTGCCAGCAGGGTGACCAAGCGTGGGTCGCGGCCAAAGCTGCGGTCGCCGATGACGCTGCTGCTGCCGTGGTCCAGGTCGAGCACTGGCGTGAAGCTGAAATCCACACCGCAGGCGCGCAATTCGGCCCCCAGCACGTAGCCGGCTGCGGTGGCCGCGTTGCAGGCCTTCAAAGCCCCGGCCCCGGGGGCCTCGGGCCCGGCCTGCTCCACGGCCCACCACAAGTCGCCCAGCGCCCGCATAGGCGGCAAATGGGTGAACCCGTCTGTTTTGAATCGCTGCACCCGACCGCCTTCGTGGTCCACGCAGATGAGCACATCGGGGCGCAGTTTTTTGACCTTGCGACACAGCTTGGTCAGTTGCTCGCGGTTTTCCCAGTTGCGGCCAAACAATATCAAGCCGCCCACCAAGGGGTGCATCAGGCGTTGCTTGTCAACTTTGCTCAGGCGGGTGCCGGCAATGTCTATTACCAGGGGGGCGTGCAGGGTCATGCTAGGGTCTCCACCACCACAAAGCTGGCGGCGTAATCGGATTCATCGGTGATGCTGACGTGGGCTTTGAGGTGGCGCTGCTCGAACCAAGCTTTGAGTGCCCGGTGCAACACCACGGTGGGTTGGCCACTGGGCAGGTTCACGATCTCGCAATCGCGCCAGGTCATGGGCATGCGCATGCCCAAACCAATGGCCTTGCTGAACGACTCTTTGGCCGAAAAACGGGTGGCCAGGTAACGCACGCCGCGATCGGGCCAGCGTGCACCGCGCTGCCGCCACACCGCCAGCTCTTGTTCGCCCAGCACTTTTTCGGCAAACCGGTCGCCGTGGCGCTCCCAGCTGGAGCGGATGCGGCGCACGTCGCAAATGTCGTTGCCGACGCCGTAAATCATGCGCCACCCGGAGCCATAACAGCCAAATAGCTGTGCACCGTGGCGGTGTAACCCAGCTCCAGGGCATCGGCTATCAGCGCGTGGCCAATCGACACCTCGGCCACGCCGGGCACCGCCGCCAAAAATGCCGGCAAGTTGTCGCGGTTGAGGTCGTGACCCGCGTTGACTTGCAAGCCCTCAGCCTGAGCGGCACGCGCTGCAGCGGCAAATCGGTTCAGTTGCACTTGCAAGGCCGCCTCGGTGTGGGGCGAAGGCTGGGCCAGCCAAGCGGCGTGCGCGGCGGCAAAGGGCTCGGTGTACAGCTCTACACGGTCGGCGCCCAGCGCTCGGACCCCGGCCATTTGGGAAGCATCGGCGTCCATGAACAAACTGACGCGGGCGCCCAGGGCATGGGCTTGTTCAACCATGGGGCGCAGCCTCTGAGCGTCTTGCGGGAACAACCACCCGTGGTCGCTGGTGAGCTGCCCCACGCTGTCTGGCACAAACGTCAACTGGTGCAAGGGCAAACCCCGGCTTCGCAAACCCTGCGCCACTTCCATCAAATTGTGGAATGGGTTGCCCTCGATGTTGTATTCGGCCTGCGGCCAGCCTTGCATCAACGCACCCAGGTCCCAAACGTCGCTGGTGCGTATGTGGCGCTCATCGGGCCGGGGGTGGACCGTGATGCCTTGGCAACCGGCCTGCAAGCACAGGGTGGCCGCCCGCACCACGCTGGGTATGCCCAGGTGTCGAGTGTTGCGCACCCAGGCCACTTTGTTGACGTTGACCGAAAGTGCGGTGTAGGGTGAATTGCTCATGGCTGATACCGACAGGGGCTGTGCAACGGTTTCTGGTTAAAGGGTGGCCGGCAACATGGCCAGGCGCTGGGCATCCACCATCAGCTGCCTGGTTTGGAACACCCGCACACCGCTATGGTAGTGCAGCAGTTGGCGCAAGGGCTCACGCAGCAAGGCCGCACTTTCAGCGCAGGCCAACAACAGCGACTCAAAAGGGGTATCACTGGCCAAAGCAACTTGCAAAGGTTGCCACAGGCGGCCCGGCAAACCGGCAGCGCCCGCCTGCCCCTCTGCACCACTGGCGTGCAAGCCGGCTTCTGGTTTCAAGCGGTAACAGGTCTCTGGCTGCAACGGAGACAGGCTCGCACCGTCTGCATCCAATTGGGGCAAATAACCCAACTCGCAAAGCAACAGCAGCTCAAACACCCGCAACACCCGGTGGGCCGGTTCTTGGCCTTGGGCCAAAGCCCGCACCGCTTGGGCATAGTGGTCGAACAAGCGGGGGTGTGGGTCGTCACGGGCCAGCAAACGCAGCAGCAGTTCGTTGAGGTAGGTGCCAGCCAGCAAGGCATCGCCCGTGGGCATGACATGGCCGCCGGCCCAGGTGGCGGATTTGAGGGTGCGCACCTCTGCATCGCCACCCCAGGACAGCCGCAACCCCTGCAAAGGCAACAACACCGGGCGAAACTGGGAAGAAGGCCGCTTCACACCCTTGGCCACCAGGGCCAACCGACCGTGGGCACGGCTGAACACGTCCAAAATCAAACTGGCTTCGCTCCAGTCGTGGCGGTGCAGCACGTAGGCGGGTTGGTCCTGTACCCGGGGCTGCCGGGGGGTGGCAGCAGGCATCGATTATTCGTACCCGAAAGACCGGACACGGGCTTCGTCGTCGGCCCAGCCGGACCGCACCTTCACCCACAGCTCCAAAAACACCTTGCCACCCCAGAGTTTTTCCAACTCCTGCCGGGCTTCGGTGCCTATGCGCTTGAGTTTCTCGCCCTTTTCACCAATAACCATGCCTTTGTGCCCATCGCGTTCCACCACGATGGTGGCGGCAATGCGGCGCAGCTTGCCGTCTTCTTCAAACTTGTCAATGATGACCGTAGAGGTGTAGGGCAACTCGTCCCCGGTGAGGCGAAACAGCTTCTCACGCACCATTTCGGCGGCCATGAAGCGTTCGCTGCGGTCGGTCAGTTCGTCGGCGTCGAACATCCAGGGTTGTTCGGGCAGGTACTTTTCGCAAATTCCGTAAAAGCGGGCAACGTCTTTTGCGTTTTTGGCCGACATGGGCACAAATTCGGCAAAGGCGTGGCGCTCCTGCATGCTGCGCAGCCAAGGTGCGAGTTCGGCGCGGCGGTGCACCATGTCGAGCTTGTTGGCCAGCAAAATCACCGGGATGTTGGGCGGCAGCAAGGCCAGCACTTTGGCGTCGGCTGAATTGAAGTTGCCAGCCTCCACCACAAACACCACCAAGTCTACGTCGGCCACCGCGCCCAGCACGGTTTTGTTGAGCGAGCGGTTGAGCGCGTTGCCATGCCGGGTCTGGAAACCAGGGGTGTCCACAAAAACAAACTGGGTGGCCCCCAGCGTGCGCAAACCGGTGATTCGGTGGCGCGTGGTTTGGGCCTTGCTGGAAGTGATGCTGACCTTTTGCCCCACCAGCGCGTTGAGCAAGGTGGACTTGCCCACGTTGGGTTTGCCCACGATGGCCACATAGCCACAACGCAGCGGACCGACTGGTTCAGGCGCAAGTTCTTCCGGGTCGGGGGTTTCACCCTCCGCGGCTCGCTTGTTCAAGGCCTGGGCCAGCATGGCCTCCAAGTCGTTGTCCACCACGGGAACGGGCGATGCAGAGGGTTTGCGTGAGGTCATGCTTTTTTGTTTTTCAAGTGCTGCAACATCGCAGCGGCGGCGGCTTGCTCAGCCGCACGGCGCGATCCGCCGGTGCCAGTTTGCACATCGCCCCACTCTTTCACTTCGCAGGACACTTCAAAAGTTTGGCGGTGGGCCTCGCCATTGGTGGCCACCACGGTGTAAACGGGCAGCTTCATTTTGCGACCCTGCAGCCATTCCTGCAGCGCGGTCTTGGCGTCTTTGCCCAATGCAAGGGTGCCGGGGTTCACGTCTACATTGCGGTACAGGCGCAACACCAAGGTCTGTGCTGCGTCAAATCCAGCGTCCAGGTACACCGCACCGATGATGGCCTCCAGCGTGTCGGCCAAAATCGATGGGCGCTTGGAGCCGCCAGAACGCAACTCGCCTTCACCCAAACGCAACACACCCGAAAGCCCCAAACCTTGGGCCAATTCAAACAGGGTGTCTTGCTTGACCAGGTTGGCCCGGGTGCGAGACAAATCGCCCTCGGGGTAGTCTTTTAAGCGCTGGTAAAGCAGGCCTGAAACCGCCAGACTCAACACCGAATCACCCAAAAACTCCAGCCGTTCGTAATGGTCTGCCGAGAAACTGCGGTGTGTCAGAGCGCGATCCAGCAGCGCAGGGTCTTTGAAACGGTAATCCAGGCGCTGCTGCAGCGCCAACAAATCGGCAGTCAAAACCCAAACGACCTCAACAACAAAGCGTCACAAGCAGGCATCACTTGGACCGGCCTGCATATTTCAAAACCAGGTAGGCCGGCCCTGCCAAATGGATTTCTCGCTCGTACGCAAACTCCACCACCACACGGTCGTTTTCTTTGCTGATCACCAAATCACGCGATTTGACCGAAGAAATATCGTCGATTTGGGCTGTTTTGTCGTACAGGCCACGAACCTCGGCCACCGTGGTGCCTTCCGCAGCACGGTTCACCGCTTTTTGGATGGCCTGGTATTCGATGACTGTGGGGGCCACTTGGGCTGCCACCACCGCCAACAACCCAACCACCACGCCCACCACCAATAAACCAAGGAAAGTAATGCCGTGCTGTTGGTGTTTCATAGTTTTCGAGGCTCCAAAAAATGCATTTTCAAGCGCATCTTAATCAATCAGAGGCAACAAATGCTCAATCAAACGAGCCGATCCGCTTCAAATCGCCAAAATTCATCCAGACAAAGAAGGCCTTGCCCACAATGTTGCTCTCGGGCACAAAGCCCCAATAACGCGAGTCCAGGGAGTTGTCGCGGTTGTCGCCCATCATGAAGTAGTGCCCCGCGGGCACCTTGCACACCACGCCCTCAACGCTGTACTGGCACTGGTCGTTGAACGGGAACTCAGCCGCACCTGGAATAAAAGCAGGACGATCGTCGTCGTTCAAGGTGTTGTAGGTTTTTCCGCCCTGTTGCTCCTGGAACTGCTTGGCATAGCGCATTGAATCGCTGTCAAAAAACTCGGGCTGCCCCACTTTGGGCACCGGTTGGCCGTTGACGGTGAGCTTTTTGTTCAGGTAAGCAACTTCGTCACCGGGCAAGCCCACCACCCGCTTGATGTAGTCCAGGCTGGGCTGTGGTGGGTAACGAAACACCATCACATCTCCCCGCTGGGGGTCGTTGTTCGCCAGGATTTTTTGGTTGATCACCGGCAACCGCACGCCATAGTGGAATTTGTTCACCAAAATCAGGTCGCCGACCCGCAAGGTCGGGATCATGGACCCTGAGGGGGTTTTGAACGGCTCGAACAAGAACGAGCGCAGCCCAAACACCACCAAAATCACCGGGAACAAGCCGGCGGTCCAGTCCAGCCACCACGGCTGCATCAGCAATTTTTGCTGCGCAGCTTGTATGTCCACCGTGTCGCCCCTGACGCCTTGGCTGGCCCATTGTGCGGTGCGGCGCGCATGCTCCGCGGCCAGTTGTTCGGCCGCAGCCTGGCGACGCGGCAAAAACACAGCGCGCTCCAGACCCCAATACACCCCGGTCACCACCACAGCCAAAAACAGCAGCATGGCGAAATTGCCTTCCACCATGCCAAAGTACCAGGCCGCCCCATAGCCACCAAACGCAGCCAGCACCACGCCAGTGACGGCGCTCATTTTTTGATCGTCCATTATTCCTCCACCTGCAAGATGGCCAAAAACGCCTCTTGCGGGACTTCCACAGAACCGATTTGCTTCATGCGCTTTTTACCCGCTTTCTGTTTCTCCAACAGCTTGCGTTTGCGGGAAATATCGCCGCCATAGCACTTGGCCAGCACGTTTTTACGCAAGGCCTTGACTGTTTCGCGGGCAATGATGTTGGCGCCAATGGCGGCCTGAATGGCAACGTCGAACTGCTGGCGGCTGATGATTTCGCGCATCTTGGCCACCACCGCACGGGCCCGGTAGGCCGACTGGCTGCGGTGCACAATGATGGACAGTGCGTCCACTTTCTCACCGTTCAACAGAATATCCACCTTCACCACGTCGGAGGCGCGGTATTCCTTGAACTCGTAGTCCATGGACGCATAGCCGCGGCTGACCGACTTGAGCTTGTCAAAGAAATCCAAAACGATCTCGCCCAATGGCAGTTCGTAGGTCAGCATGACCTGTTTGCCGTGGTAGGCCATGTTGAGCTGGACACCGCGCTTCTGGTTGGCCAGCGTCATCACCGCACCCACGTACTCCTGCGGCATGTACAAGTGCACGGTCACGATCGGTTCGCGGATTTCCTCGATCCGGCCCTGTTCCGGCATCTTGGACGGGTTTTCCACCATCACGATTTCGCCATCGCCCTTGACCACTTCGTAAACCACGCTCGGCGCGGTGGTGATCAGGTCTTGGTCGAACTCCCGCTCCAGGCGTTCTTGCACAATTTCCATGTGCAGCAGGCCCAAAAAGCCGCAGCGGAAGCCAAAGCCCAGCGCCTGCGACACCTCGGGTTCGTAGCGCAAGGCGGCGTCGTTGAGTTGCAGCTTCTCCAACGCATCACGCAACTGGTCGTATTCGCTGGCTTCGGTGGGGTACAAACCGGCAAACACCTGGGGCTGCACTTCCTTGAAGCCAGGCAGGGCTGCGGTGGCAAAGTCCAGGTTGGCGCCGCTGCTGGTTTTGACCGCCGTGATGGTGTCGCCCACCTTGGCGGCCTTGAGCTCTTTGATGCCCGCGATGATGTAGCCCACCTCGCCCGCGTTCAACGATGGCCGCGCTTCGTTGTGGGGCGTGAAAACGCCCAACTTTTCGGCGTTGTAGAAAGTTTCCGTGGCCATCAGCTTGATCTTGTCGCCCCGGTTCAAGGTGCCGTCAACCACACGCACCAACATCACCACACCCACGTAGGTGTCGAACCAGCTGTCAATGATCATGGCACGCAAAGGCCCATGGGGATCGCCTTTGGGCGGCGGCACCTGGGCCACCACCAGTTCCAAGATTTCATCAATGCCCATGCCGGTTTTGGCCGAACACGGAATGGCATCGGTCGCGTCAATGCCGATCACATCTTCGATTTCGGCCTTGGCGTTTTCGGGGTCGGCCTGCGGCAAATCCATTTTGTTGAGCACCGGCAACACATGCACCCCCAAATCGAGCGCGGTGTAGCAGTTGGCAACGGTTTGGGCTTCCACGCCCTGGCTGGCGTCCACCACCAACAGTGCGCCTTCGCACGCACTCAAAGAACGGGACACTTCGTACGAAAAATCCACGTGCCCGGGGGTGTCGATCAGGTTGAGGTTGTAGGTGTTGCCGTCTTTGGCCTTGTACTGCAGCGCTGCCGTTTGGGCCTTGATGGTGATGCCGCGCTCCTTCTCCAAATCCATCGAGTCGAGCACCTGTTCGCTCATTTCACGGTCGCTCAAGCCGCCGCAACGCGAAATCAGTCGATCGGCCAAGGTGGACTTGCCGTGGTCGATGTGGGCAATGATGGAAAAATTACGGATGTGGTTCATCGCTAGCGGTCTAACTCGGGTCGTCGCAAGGGCCGATTCATGGACCCTACGAAAAAAGGCGCGTCAGGGAATGACGCGCCTGGGGGCCGCCTGCAGCACACGCTGGGCTGGCAATCTGGGTACCGATTGTAGGCAAAATCAAATATTGCGTTCTGATTCGGCCCAGTCAGCACCGCAAAAGCTCATCGGTTGGCCGGGCGAACGATCAAATACCGCGCCTCACCCCCCCGGTAAACCAGCACGGCAATGGGTTTTCCCTTGTCGGACCGGGTCACAGCGCTCTCAAAATCCTTGAGGCTTTGCACATCCTGGTTGCCCACGGCCAAGATCACATCCCCCTCTTGCAAGCCGGCGCGCTCGGCAGGGCCCTCAACCGCCTCCACGCGCACCCCGCTCTTGAGTTTGAGCTCATCCCGCTTGGAAGCAGGGAGTTCAGCCAAGGTCAAACCCAAACCCTTGGACTGCACCGTGGTTTTGGGTTTTTCAGAGGGCGGCGGGTTTTTGGAAGCCACGTCTTCCGGCTCAACCTGGCCCACCGTCACCCGCAGTTCCTGCAATTTGCCACGCCGCCAAACCGCGACCGAGGCGCGGCTTCCGGGTTTGGTGTTGCCCACAATGCGCGGCAAATCGGCAGATTTTTCAATGGCCTTGCCATCAAATTTAAGAATGATGTCCCCAGGCTCCAGCCCCCCTTTGGCCGCTGGCGAGCCCGACTCCACACCCCGCACCAGAGCACCCTCAGCCTTGCTCAGCCCAAGCGACTCCGCCAGCTCTTTGGTCACTTGGTCGATCGACACCCCAATGCGACCGCGCGTTACCCGACCACTGCTCTTGAGCTGGTCGGACACCCGCACCGCCTCATCAATTGGAATGGCGAAGGAAATGCCCTGGAAACCACCCGAACGGGAGTAAATCTGGCTGTTGATGCCCACCACTTCACCGCGCATGTTGATGAGCGGTCCGCCTGAGTTGCCAGGGTTGATGGCCACGTCGGTTTGAATAAAGGGCAAATAGTCACCGGTGTCGCGCTGTTTGGCGCTGACGATGCCCGCCGTGACCGTGTTCTCCAGCCCAAACGGTGAACCGATCGCCATGACCCACTCGCCCACCCTCAAACGGTTCACATCGCCCACGCGAACCGCGTTCAGGCCTTGGGCCTCAATTTTCACCAGTGCGACGTCGGTACGCTTGTCCGAACCCACCACACGCGCTTTGAATTCACGCTTGTCGGTCAGCGTCACCACCACCTCATCGGCGCCGTCCACCACGTGAGCGTTGGTCATGATGAAGCCGTCACCACTCACCACAAAACCCGATCCCACACCCTTCGGGCGTTCTTCCTCTTGGCCGCGTTCCTGACGCGGACCGCGCGGGCCGTTGTTGCCTATGCCGGGCGGGATGGGAAGCCCAAAACGCCGAAAAAACTCCAGCATCTGTTCTTCTTGAGGGTTCCCGGCCTCGCTCTGGCGAACTTTTTCAACCGTGCGTATGTTCACCACCGAGGGCCCCACCAGATCCACCAAATCTGTGAAATCGGGCAAGCCGCGGACCAAGGGAGCGTTGCCACCGCCAGCCACTGCCGGAGCAGACGCGGTTTGAGCCCCCACCGAAGTGTGATTGATTCCCCAAATGCCAGCGATCAGACCCAAGGCCACCAAGCCGCCCAAGGCCAGTCGCTTCCAAGAACGAGCGGTTGCTACGCGGTTGTGCATGCGGTGTATCTCCAAAAGGTATTGCAATGTTCGTCTGAAAGTGGTGGCGTTGCCCCACAAATCAAGCCCTGCCGTGGATGACTCTGCTTCAGCGCTTGGGTTCCATGCCTTGTACAAATCGTTGCAATGTTTGGGTGGGCACCTCGCCCACAGCGGTCACCCAGTGGGGCCCCAAACGGCGTGTGACAGAGTGGGTGGCACCTTGGCTGAGTGATTTTTCCTGAGTGTGGCGCTTGCCATCAAAAGGCTCCACGAACAACGACACCGAAGCCAAACCATCGGAAAACACCCATTGCATGGCCGGGTTCTGGCTCATGTCAGCCCGCACTTGACAGCTCATGGATTGAAAACCTGGAACCTCCTGCTTCAGGCGCCAGCCTTGGGCCTCGGGGGTGGTTTTTTCGAGTTGCGGGTTGAGCACCTGGTAACCCTGTGTCTGGTTCATCTGCTTGGCCAGCGCGCCCATGCTCACAGGCGCATTCAGCTGCAATTCGGTAAAAGCCATTTGCTCAAGCACCTGTTGCCGCGCGTCGCGGGTTTGCAGCTTCACCACCAGACCGGTTTTTTGTTCTGTCCACACCCGGTAACCAAAACGCAAGGCATCGGTGGGAACAAAATCCACCACCTGCGCTTCAAAACCGGCCACCCGATCCGTTCCGACTGGGCGCACGGTGTACCACTGGCCCAGCGCTCCGGTTTGGGGTTTCATCGCGTCAGGGAACAAGCCCAGGGCGTCCCGTTTTTCTTTCACGGCCGTTTTGAGGTCGGGCAGCAAAGTCAACACCTCGTCGTTGCGGCGCAAAGTGGTGCGCGGGGTGCCCGTCAGGGTGTCGATCCGCTCCATTTGCTGGACGCCGTCGCAGATGTGCCAGATTTTGGACGACGACACATCATCGCCCGCCGACACCACAAAGGTGCCGGTGTAACTGCGCCGCCGCGACGCTTCATGCAGGCGATTGATCCACTGCTCAATGGTGGCCTCTGCCGGCAAGGCAACCGGCTTGGGTTCTTTGGCAAATGCGGTCAAACCGCCCAAAGCCCCGAACAACAGGCCCAAAAACAACAACCAAACAGGTTGTCGCGCAAGCGGCAAGGGGTTAACGCTGAGAAACTTCATAGGTCGCGTTGCGCATAAAACCGGCGGGCTTTTGCAGAGCATTCATGCCACCCTGCCCCCGGTGCGCTGCCAAAAAAGCATCCAATTGCGGATCCCGCAACACCACCAAAGCCGGCTCGGACCCCGTCGTTTGCCTGTCGGCAGAGGCCCACTGAGGTTCGCTGTTCATGCCGGTCGAAGCCGTCAACTGCCAAGCCACCGCAATCATCGACCCCAAGCCTGCAACGCCGGCCACCCAGCGCCAGCGAAACCAGGGTTCGTTGGCCGCAGCGCGAACCGCAGGCACAGCTTTCACCACCGGTTCTGCCTCCAAACGGTTCATCACAGCCGCCACAAAATCAGGGTCGCTGCGGCCTGGCGCTGCGGCCCCCTCTCGCAACACATCGCCCAGCCAGTGATACGTGGCCCATGCCTCGCGCGCCTGCACGTCATCAACATACGCCTGCAGAGCCTGCTCCAGGTTGGCTGATTCCGCCGCATGCGTGGGGCCATCCACCCAGGCCGACACCCATTCCCGACCGCAGACTGGAGCTGCGCTCACGTCTGGCGAGCTTATTTTGGTGTTGTTCATGTTCTTGCCTGTTCGAATCCGGGGCAGCAGCACCGTGTGCCGCTACCAGCGCTTGCCTGTTTGGCGGTCCAGCATGGGCTTGATGCGCGCCGAAACAGCCTCTCGTGCCCGAAAAATGCGCGACCGCACCGTGCCAATCGGACAATCCAGCGCTTGGGCAATTTCGTCATAACTCAAACCTTCAATTTCGCGCAGCGTCAAAGCTTGCGCCAATTCGGCAGGCAGCGCTTCAAGCGCAGCATTCACAGCTTCAGCAATCTCTTTGCTGGCCAGCACCGCCTCGGGCGTTTCGGCATGGGCCGCATGTGGGCTTAGTGCATCCTGGGCGTCAAAAGTTTCATCGTCTTCGTCGGATTTCAACGCGCTCATCAGCACCACAGGATCGCGTTTGAGAACCATGAGCTGCTTTTTGGCGGTGTTCACTGCAATCCGGTACAACCAGGTGTAGAACTGCGCCTCACCGCGAAAACTGGCCAATGCACGGTAGGCCCGGATGAAGGTTTCCTGGGCAATGTCAGGCACCAGGTCCACATCCCGCACCATGCGCCCGATCAAACGCTCCACCCGCTTCTGGTACTTGATCACCAGCATCTCAAACGCCCGCTGATCCCCCGCCAGCGTGCGCTCTACCAGCAGCGAATCACCGTCGGGCGGCGGTACAAAAGGAGGGGGTGCAGTCATATAGGGGGTGCACGGCAATATACCCTAAACAGGTCGCGCAGCAGCTCAGCGATGAAGGGCGCGCACCGCCCGGCGCACAGCGGGCCACAGCCCCTGCGCCGCCCCCACAGGGGGCTCCAGCCACACCCACCAACTCAACCCAGCGGCATTTTCGACACGAAGGAGCAACACCCGCTGCAGATCCAGCACACAGGTCAGCTGCTTAAGCGGCGTCCCACGCCGATAGGCCGGGCTGAACCAGATCCAATGCTCACCGGTCCAGCGCAACAAAGCTTCCACTGGGTGCTGTCGCTGCCACCGCTGCCAAATCAACAACAACCCGGCAAAAGCAGAACCGATCCACCAAGCCGCCGCCAGGGTTTCGGCATAAAACGCCCAGATCGCCTGGGAAACGACCCACAAGGCCCACAACACCCAGGCAAAGCGTTGCTCAAAAGCACAACGCCCCACCGGGCAATCTACCGATGGGGCGTTGTGCATATCCGTACCTGACCCGGCACCTGAAAGATCAAATGCGCTTGAACACCAAGGTGCCGTTGGTTCCACCAAAACCAAAGTTGTTTTTAACGGCCACATGGATGGTCACGTCACGCGCGGTGTTGGCGCAATAGTCCAAATCGCACTCAGGGTCTTGGTTGAAAATGTTGATGGTGGGTGGGCTTTTTTGATGGTGCACGGCCAACACCGTGAACACGCTTTCAATGCCACCCGCGCCGCCCAGCAGGTGCCCGGTCATGGACTTGGTGGAGTTCACCACCACTTTTTTCGCATGATCGCCCAGCGCCGCTTTGATGGCATTGGTTTCGTTCACATCGCCCAGCGGCGTGGACGTGCCGTGGGCGTTGAGGTAATCCACCTGGTCGGCGTTGATGCCGGCGTTGCGCAAGGCATTGACCATGGCACGACGCGGGCCGTCCATGCTCGGCGCGGTCATGTGCCCGGCGTCGGCGCTCATGCCATAGCCCACCAGTTCGGCGTAAATTTTGGCGCCACGCGCCTTGGCGTGCTCGTATTCTTCAAGCACCATCACGCCAGCGCCTTCGCCCAGCACAAAACCATCGCGGTCTTTGTCCCAGGGACGGGAGGCGGTTTTAGGGTCGTCGTTGCGGGTCGAGAGCGCCCGCATGGCCGCAAACCCACCCACCCCCAAAGGAGACACGGTGGCTTCGGAGCCGCCCGCGACGACCACGTCGGCATCGCCGTATTCAATTTTGCGGGCCGCTTCACCTATGCAGTGCAGGCCCGTGGTGCAGGCCGTGACCACCGCCAGGTTGGGCCCTTTGAACCCAAACCGCATGGACACGTGCCCCGAAATCATGTTGATGATCGAAGCGGGCACAAAGAAGGGCGAAATGCGGCGTGGGCCACGGTTCGTCAGTTCAGTGTGCGTTTCTTCAATCATCGGCAAGCCGCCAATGCCCGAGCCTATGATGCAACCGATTTTGCAAGCCTCTTCATCACTCAACGCTTCGCCGGTGGGCAAGCCGGCATCGGCCACGGCCTGAGCCGCAGCAGCAATCCCGTAGTGGATGAAGGTGTCCATGGTCCGCGCCTCTTTGGTGCTGATGTAGGACTCCAGATCAAAACCTTTGACTTCACCCGCTATTTTGCAGGCAAAGGCACTGGCATCGAACTTGGTGATCAAGTCGATACCGGATTGACCGGCGAGCAGGTTGGCCCAAGCCGCATCCACCGTGTTGCCCACGGGGCTGATGCAACCCAGACCGGTCACGACGACACGGCGGCGGCTCATCGGCTTATCAGGCCTTCTGGTGGTTGACCGCGTAGTCGATCGCGTTCTGCACGGTG
>JACCDQ011579182.1_pt1 | contig 14463 bp, 13 predicted proteins | sample 7446031 | NCBI WGS metagenome assembly JACCDQ01 (sample SAMN15323442, study PRJNA562643) | freshwater metagenome | isolation source: river surface water | place: USA:Blue River Watershed | collected 2017-08-17
CAAGGACAAGACAATGGAATGCACAGTCACCTGGACCGGCGCGGCCGGCACCCGTTCGGGCATGGGCTTTCTGGCCGAAACCGGCAGCGGCCACGTGCTGGCCATGGACGGTGCCCCGGACGCCGCCAAGCCTGAAAACGGCGGCCAGAACCTGGCCCCCCGTCCTATGGAAACGCTGCTGGCCGGCACCGGCGGCTGCACCGCTTACGACGTGGTGCTGATCCTCAAGCGCGGCCGCCACGACGTGCGTGGCTGCTCGGTCAAGCTCAGCAGCGAACGCGCCGAGACCGACCCCAAGGTCTTCACCAAAATCCACATGCAATTCACTGTGACCGGCAAAGGCGTGCCCGCCGCCGCCGTGGAACGCGCCATCGCCATGAGCCACGAGAAATACTGCTCGGCCAGCATCATGCTGGGCAAAACCGCCGAGATCACCACCGGTTTTGACCTGGTGGAAGTGGCCTGACCCTCAGCCCCCTCACACCCGGTGCGCCACGGTCGTCATGACCTTGGCCGCCAGCTTCATCAGCCCTTTGACCGGCCCAGGCAGCGCCACCGCTCCGGCGCGTTCGGCCATGCGGGCGTGCTGCACCTCGTCGTCCTTCATCTGCGCCACGATGGCCCGCGAGGCATGGTCATTGGCCGGCAGGCGGTCCAGGTGACCGGCCAGGTGGGCCTCCACCTGGCGCTCGGTCTCCACCACAAAACCCAGGCTCAGGCGATCGCCCCCCAGCTTGCCGGCGGTGTAGCCAATGGCAAAGGCCCCGGCGTACCACAGGGGGTTGAGCAGGGAGGGGCGGTCCTTCAATTCGCGCAGGCGTTCCAGCGTCCAGGCCAGGTGGTCGGTCTCTTCGCGGCTGGCCTCGGCCAGCTGGGCGCGCAGCGCCGGGTCTTGGCTGGCCAGCATCTGGCCGGTGTAGAGGGCCTGGGCGCAGACCTCGCCCACATGGTTCACCCGCATCAGCGCAGCGGCTTCGCGGCGCTCTGCTTCGCTCAGTGGGGCGCTGGGGGTAGATGGCACCGGGGTGGGGCGGCTGGCGCGGGGTTCGGCCAGCAGGGTGCGCAGGGCGCTGTCGGCCGCCAAGATCAGGGCATCGGGGTTCATGGGCGCCAAGTTTAAGGTTCTGTGACAAGCGGACCTTTGCGTTGGCGCAATCGGGATGCAGCGGTTTCTGAACTGGATTCTTCGAAAAGAGGTGGAAGTCGTTGATTGAAATGATAAAAATCATCAGGACCAAGGGCTGTCGGGTGCTCTGGATGGTCCAAAAGGGTGGATTTGTTGCAACGATGCAACGAAAAGCCCATTTATTGACCTGAATTCTTGGAATTCGGCGATTCGTCTGGTGGAATACACACAGCTTCCACAAATGGAGGTTGCTTCGGCGTCATGACAGGCAATCCCGCCGCTCTGATGCGTACCCTTCTTAAACCTTGTAGAAACTCGCAATGAAAAAGTCTCTGATTGCTCTGGCTGCCCTGGCCGCCACCGCTTCTTTCGCTCAGTCCACCGCCACCATCTACGGTACCGTTGACGTGGGCTACCAGTCTCTCAACCTCAAAGGCAACAAAGTTTCTGGCATCAACAACAACGGTGCTCAGACAACTCAGATCCACTTCAAGGTTGAAGAAGACCTGGGCGGCGGTCTGAAGGCCCTGTTCGACTCTGAAACTGACTTCAACCCCGTGCAAGCTCAGGGCAACACTGGCTTCGCTAACTCTGCTGCTAACGCTACTGCCAGCGGTGCTGGTTCTTGGATGAACTCCCAGACCCTCGTTGGCGTGACTGGTTCCATGGGTGAACTGGTTGGCGGCGTGGTCAACAACCAGCAACTGACCGCTGCTCTGACTGGTCAAGGTCTGGGCACTGGCATTGGTTCTGGCTACGGCAGCATCATCAAGGCTGCTGCTCTGACTTCCGCTGGCGCTACTTCTGTTGTGCGCTTCGACAACTCGATTCGCTATGTTTCGCCCGCTTTCAACGGCTTCAAGGTTGGCGGCTACTACGCTGCCAAGCAGACCAAGTCCAACAACGCCGTGCCTTTCAGCACCACCCTGGGCGCCTACGACCGCTCTGGCGTGCAAGAACTCAGCGCCATGTACAACAACGGTCCTCTGAACGCCATCGTGAGCCAGCAGACTGTTGATTACAAAGACGTGATCGCTCCTGCAGCTGCATCTGTGTTTAGCACCCCTGTTAATGGCACCACCGCTGCTAGCTCTGCTAAGGTTAAGATGACCTCTGTGGCTGCTAACTACACCGTGGGCGCTTTCACCTTCGGCGCTATCAACCAGACCAACAAGGACGACCAGGCTACTAACGCTGTCAACACCAGCGCTAACCTGCTGTCTGCCAAGTATGTCACTGGTCCTCACACCGTGAACGTCGTTACTGGTGAACTGAAGAACAAGATTGCTACTGGCACTGGTGCTGGCAAGAAATCGACCTTCACTGGCGTTGGCTACGACTATGCTCTGAGCAAGTCTACTTCTCTGTATGCCCGTTACGAAACCCTGGACGACCAGGCTGTGACCGTGGCTGCTCTGACCGCTTCTGGCTTCACTGAAACCACGACCAAGCGTAACCGCACTGGTCTGGGCATGTGGATCAAGTTCTAATTCCCTGGCTGTCGTAAGACAGTTTGAGATTTAGAAAGTAAAAACCCACCGTGGTAACACGGTGGGTTTTTTTATTGCCTGCGCTGTTGTGCTGGCGCAGCTATCAATCAAGCCATCGTCCAGCAACGGGACGATGAGACTCACAACATCAAATCGTCTGGTTGCTGGACGATCAGCGTGTCAGTGGCACCAAACATGGGTTGCCACAGCCCTGCGGCTACTGCCTCTGCCAGTTTTTGTTGCTGAACAGGGCGCCAAACGATGGGCGCGTCTAATGGCTGGACGCTGGGGAACACGCCAATGGCTGCGTTGGCAGCGAGATTGTTGGCACGCACCAGCATTCTCGACACAGCGACTTTCATCCCGTTCACACGTTTGGCAGCACGTTCAGCGTTGTCCGTGACAACAGGCATGCAGCTTCTCACCAGCCGCAACTCCTTGCCTATTTGGTAAAGGCTCTTGCTGCCTTGAACTTGCCCAATCTTGTAGGTTTGCGTGGAATCGCGCGATTCCCAGTGCATTTTCCATGTCATGTGGGCCAGTTGCAGCAAGTCTTTTCTGATGCCTGTGAACTTGGCCAGTGGGCGCTTGGCGCTGCTGCGACGCTCCACTTCTCGCGAAGGGTGGTCACGTAGGAGCTTTTTGACTTGCTTGACGATGGTTGCCTCAGTCAAGTTCAGTGGGATTTCCAGCAGTAAATGCGATGACATGCCTGGGCTCAAACGCATGTTCACGCGATCAAGCTCCCTGACCTCTGGCGGGGCAAGGCGTTCAGCAAACAATGCCTGCCCCTTGCTGCGCCACCACTGCTCAAAGTCCATGGTGAAAACATCCCCAAAGTCGCGATACATCGCCTTCAGCCTGGCGTCGTCAGCCTTGCCCTGGCATTGGCAAACCCACCAGTAGTCCTTGCTGAGGCGCAGATACGCCCACCACCAGTAATAGGGGCTTTGCATGGCGTCAGCCAGCAGAACTGGCATTCCCCCAAATCCATAGGCAGTTTGAGATTTAGAGACCCCAAAACCCACCTTGTTGCCACGGCGGGTTTGATCGGGGTGTTTAAAGAATCATTCGTCGCTTTCCACTACAGCTTGGACCTCACCCGTCGTGATCCATTTCACAATTGCTTTTGAAACTCCACGCTGCCTGCCTTCGAAGGAATGGCGATTGGCGCCGCCGCATACAGAGCCACTACTTCCACCGCCTTTGACGGTAACCAAGTTGCCGTTGGAGTAGTTCTTGACGATGAAGTAAGGCGTGCTGGGGCACTGGTCAGCTTCATGCGCGATGTTCAGCATGGGGATTTTGATCCTGTTCATGTCAAACCCAAGAGTTGAACTCGCCAGGCTTCCTGCCGTACCGTTCATGATGGATGAGTTGATGGTGCCCGCAAGTTGCTCAGGAATTTTGACCGAGAGCCAGCGAGTGGAGATGCCGCCCGAGCTATGCCCAAAGACGTAGAACTTTTCCAACTTGTATGTCTCTTTTAAAAATTGAATGATCTTGGAGAAGTCTTGGGCGTAGGTATCTGACTTTCGATAGCTGTCCATACACATGCCGAAGCTGCTCCACTCATCTGTAGGGCAGCCAGTGGCTACAAGCGTGATACCAGCGTTTTCAAAAAGATCTGCATTCGCATAGAGGTACTGCATGGCCCCCCTTGCTGGGGCAAGGGCTCCTCTCAACATGATTCGCCCTTCAGCCCCATCCGTTCCTGGAATCACAAGTAGTGCTGTTTTTGATTCTGATTTAGGCAAGAGCGTGACGATGTTCATCGTCACGCTTGGTCGGTCAGTCGGTATCAGATGAAATACCTGTGCGCTGGCCAACTGCGGAAGAAGCACGAATAGTAATGAAGTGAATGTCTTTTTCATTTCGTCTCCTGTATTTCTACATACTATAAGCGAAGTTCTTTTTGGACTAAGAACTGTCTGCGTGCATGCTGCTGGCGCAGTCTCTGGTGAGCATTAGAGAAAAGTCTACGGGCTGGATTCTGTGATTTTTAGAATTTATCGAGGGTAATCCCTATTTATGTACCAGGGTGTTCATTAATAATGTACCAAATCGGACATTATTAATTTTTTGGAGATTCCAAAATGTTGCAGGTCATCCTGCGAAGGTTGCTGGTGTCGGTCCCGCTGATCTTTGTGGTGACCTTTCTGACCTTCTTTCTCAACAGCCTGGCACCAGGCGATTTGGCCTCCACCATTCTTGGGGCCGATGGCACACGCGAACAATACCTGGCTTTGCGTGCGGAGTTGGGACTGGACCGCCCATTGATCATGCAATACCTTGGGTGGGTGGCCCATGCCTTGCGTGGCGATCTGGGTGTGTCTTACTTTACGCAGGAAAGCGTGCTGTCTCTGGTCAATGCGCGCCTGGGCGTGTCGTTGTCCATCATGGTGGGTGTGCTGGTGGTCTGCACAACGCTGGGGCTTTTGCTCGGCGTGGTCAGTGCGCTCAAAGGTGGTTGGGTCGGGCGCGTCATTGATGCGTTCTCGCTGGTTGGTCTGATCTTCCCCTCTTTCTGGCTGGCGCTGGTTCTGATTTCGGTATTTGCGGTCACGCTGCGCTGGTTGCCCGCCACGGGCTATGTGTTCTTCAGCGACAGTCCAAAGGACTGGGCCTTGAGCCTGGTACTGCCGGTCTTCTCAGTGGCGATGTATTCCATCACCAGCATTGCCAAGCAGACGCGCGATGCGATGAACGATGTCATGGGGCGTGATTTCATTCGGGCCTTGTATGCCTGCGGCCTGCCCGAGCGCAGCGTCATTTGGAAGCATGCCCTGCGCAATGCGGCGCTTCCGGTGGTCACGGTGTTGGGGTTGGTGATGATTGGTGCCATCAGCGGCACAGTGTTTGTGGAGCGTGTGTTTGTTTTGCCTGGCCTCGGGAGTCTGGCGGTGAGTGCTGCCCTCAACAAGGACATCCTTCTGCTGCAAGGCGTGACGCTTTACTTTACCTTGATGACCGTGGCGATCAACCTTCTGGTGGATCTCAGTTACGGCTGGCTCAATCCAAAGGTGAGGCTGTCATGAGCGCGGTGTCTTTGGGTTCGGGTGTTGGCTTTGTTGGGCGTCTGCTGGCTCGGCCGCTGGCTGTGGTGGCCCTGGCATGGTTGGTGTTGTTGTTGGTCTTTGCCTTGGGCGCCCCCTGGTTGGCGCCTATGGATCCGCTTGAACAGGACTTGCTGGCCATCAAACAGTGGCCAAGTGCCGAGCATTGGTTGGGTACCGATGCACTGGGCCGCGATGTGTTCAGTCGTACCGTGCATGGTCTGCCGCTCACCTTGATGGGGGTGTTTGAAGCGGTGCTGGTCTCGGGTGTGCTGAGCATTGCCCTGGGTGTGAGTGCGGGGTATTTTGGTGGGCGTTGGGACCGATGGGTGCAACAGTATGTGAGCCTGGTGCAGTCGCTGCCGACTATGTTGATCCTGCTGGCGGTGTTAACGGTTTTTGGCCAAGCCATGCTGCCAGCCATGGTCACGTTGGGCATCATGGGCTCTGCGGGAGTCTCGCGCGTTTTGCGCAGCGTGACGCTGGCGGTGCGCGAGGAACTTTACATTGCCGCGGCACGCATTTCAGGTCTCAGCGATGTCCACATCATCTTGCGCCATGTGTTGCCGCGCATTGTGGGGCCAGTCATTGTGCAGTTGTCCTTGTTTGCGGCCATTGCCGTGATCGTGCAAACCGGTATCAGTTTTCTGGGGCTGGGGGTCGCGCCTCCTGCGCCCACCTGGGGGGCTGCGATTTTTGAGGCATCGGCCAGTCTGAATGACTTTCCCTGGTTGCTGGTGCCTTCGGGCGGGGTGGTGGCTTTGACGGTGCTGTCTTTCGGTTTGTTGGGAGACAGTTTGCGCGATGCTTCTACGGAGTCTTGGTCTCGCCCTGCGGTGAGGCAAAAGGTGGCAAAACGCCGAGCCGTCGTGCCAACCGATGTGCCAGCCGACAGCTTGCTGTCGATGCGTGGTGTGACCATCTCAGCAGGCGAGAGCGTTCTGGTGCGCGGAATCGATTTCGATTTGAAGGCTGGTGAAACCCTGGGCATAGTGGGAGAGTCAGGCAGTGGAAAAACCTTGACCAGCCTGTCCTTGATGGGACTTTTGCCGCCTGGGGTTCAGGTGACATCGGGCACGGCCGTGGTGGACGGCGAGGTGATCGACCTCTCTGATGAGAAACGTCTGACCCGCCTGCGAGGGGCAACGGTCGGCATGATTTTTCAGGAACCGATGGCGGCGCTAGACCCTTGCTTTACCGTTGGCCATCAGCTGAGCGAGGTCGTCCGTTTGCAAGGCTTGCCTGTACAGCAGGTTCAAGCCAGGGTGATCAATTTGCTCGAACAGGTGAAGATTTCGAATCCAACCGATGTGGCTGCACGATATCCGCACCAGATCTCTGGCGGCATGGCACAGCGTGTGGGCATTGCCCGGGCTTTGGCCAGCGAACCTAGGATTCTGTTGGCCGATGAACCGACCACGGCGCTGGATGTGACTGTGCAAGCTGAAATTTTGGGGTTGCTGCGCAGTCTGAGTCAATCACGTCAGATGGCAGTGGTGCTGGTCACACACGACTGGGGTGTTGTGGCGGACATTTGCGATCGCGCCATGGTCTTGCGTCATGGTCAGGTGCTGGAATCTGCCTCGGTGGTTGACCTTTTCCACAAGCCACAGCATCCCTACACCAAAGCTTTGCTGGCCGCTAACCCGCACAGTGCACGACCCGGTGATTTGCTTCCCACGGTCGATGAACAGTTGATGAAAATGACGAGGTCCAAGATATGAGCCCTCAACCGTTGTTGCATGTGCAGGATGTGCGGGTGGATTTTTCGCAAGGCAAAGGCAAAGTGTTCCAGGCTCTCAAGGGTGTGAGCATAGACATACAGTCTGGTGAGACCGTGGGTCTGGTGGGCGAGTCAGGCTCCGGCAAGACCACCATGGGGCGCGTGATTCTGGGCCTGACGCCTGCAACCGCCGGGCGTGTGGTGTTTGATGGTGAAGACATTACCTATGCCAACACGGCACGCCGTCGGAGGCTGGGGCGCGACATCCAGGTGGTTTTCCAAGACCCTTATGGTTCGCTTAACCCGGCTCGAACGATCCACGATACGTTGGCCGAGCCTTTGTTGAGTGATCGCAGCCTGAGTCAACAAGATATTACTCGCCGCATTACCCAGGTACTTGAGCGTGTGGGCATGCCAGCCGATACGTCGCGGCGTTACCCAGGACAGTTTTCAGGAGGACAGCGGCAACGCATTGCCATTGCGCGAGCAGTGATCGCCGAGCCACGGTTGATTGTTTGCGATGAACCGGTCAGTGCGCTCGATTTGTCGGTGCAGGCTCAAGTACTGAATCTGCTCAAGGAATTGCAGCAGAGCATGGGATTGGCCATGCTGTTCATCTCGCATGACCTGACCGTAGTTCGGCATGTGTCGCATCGTACAGTCGTGCTCTACCGTGGCGACATTGTCGAGCAAGGGCCTGCGGCTCAGGTGCACGCAGCACCGATACACCCTTACACGCAGGCCTTGCTGGCCGCCGCCCCTGTGCCCGATCCCTTGATCCAGCGTGAGCGCCGTGTGCAGTTCGAAGCTGCTCGCAAGGCCTTGCTGGCGCAGGCCTGAAATTTTTCTTTGTTCTAGTCAAGACCAACCGAGGAGACTCCCATGAAACCATCCTTCATCACCCGTCGTCACAGCTTGGCATCTTTTGCCCTTGGGGCCTGCGCCTTAGGCCTTGGATTTTTAGCCAGCCCGATAGTGTTGGCCCAAAGTGCCAAGATCTTGACTATTGGCATGCCTTTTTCGCCCTTGAGCATGGATCCGGCAATGAGTGGCAACGGGCGCGCTGGGGTCCATCTGTCTCCAGCTTACGAGCCGCTGATTCGAACGCAAGCTGATGGCAAATTTGCACCTGGTCTGGCCACCGCCTGGGACATATCTGCGGATAGCAAAGAAGCAACCTTCACTTTGCGCCAAAACGCCAAGTTCAGCGATGGTGAACCGGTAACGGCCGAAGCAGTCAAAAAATCGGTCGAATACTTTGTGGGAAAGAAAGGACCGTTCTCGGCCAACCTGGCCACGATGACCAGCATCGATGTGCTGGACAAATACAAACTCAAGGTCAAGTTGTCGCAGCCTCAACCGGGCCTCTTATCGCTGTTTGATGCATATTTCAACAGCGGCGACATCATCAGTCCTAAAGCGCTTGAGAATCCAGCACAGCTAGGCACCGCGACATTTGGTGCTGGCCCTTATAGACTCGACACTGCCGCCACCATCACTGGTAAGAGCTATACGTATGTGCCCAATGAGCACTACTACGACAAGAGCCGCGTGAAGTGGGATAAGGTCGTGGTGCAGGTATTTGAAGACCAAAATGCTGGTATCCAGGCCATGAAGGCTGGGCAGCTCAAAGTGCTTGTGAGTGACCCTTTTACTGGGAACGCCAATGCGGCGAACTTGCCTGCAGATTTGCGCATCGTGTCTGACCCGGTGCAATGGACGGGGCTGATCTTGACGGACCGTGAAGGCGTCTTCCAGCCTGAACTCAAGGATGTGCGTGTACGCCAGGCGATCAATTACGCGCTGGACAGGAAACTCATCTCGCAGGCCTTGTTTGGCAAGATGGCGGAGCCAACGGCACAGCTACAAAGCAAAGGCTTCATGGGCTATGACTCTGAAATCGAAAAGCGTTATCCCTACAACCCCGAGAAAGCCAAAACCTTGTTGGCTGAGGCCGGGTATCCCAACGGATTTGAGCTCAAGTTGCAGTACGTCAATAACACTTTGAGCCGCTTCGTGACCATGGCCATCGCTGGGCAGCTTAAGAAAATTGGTATCCGCGTGGTGACAGAAGAGTTTCAGAATTTTGGGGCCATGAACAATGCAGCACGCAGTAAGAAAATCGGTGCCTTGATGTTCAACAGCAATTCAGGTGTACCGACGCTGGCTCGCTTTCAAACCCTCGACCCCAAAGGCAGCCTGAACTTCCATGGTTCCGAGGACGCCACGCTCACCAGACTGATTGCAGAAGCATCTCTGTTGCCGCTGAACAAAGCCGACACTGCTTGGAGGAAAGTCTATGCGCATGTGGCCGACATTGCCTGGTTTGCACCTGTTGTGGCCAGCCATACCGTCTACTTTGTCTCCAACAACGTTAAGGTGCCGCGCATTGGTCAATCGGTGGTGATTGATGTGATCGACATGGTCCCTGCCAAGTGATTTTTAGCAAGGACACGCATGTTTCACCCTATTGAGAAAAAGCCTTTGGATGGTGCCATCGTCGAGATGCAACAGCGCTGGCAGGCATCGGGCATTCCCGATCTGTATGAAGGCCGTGATGGCCCAGTCAGTCGTGAGCGTGCACGCAATGTGCGTGCTGTGTTTTACCCGAAGCCGGTGTTGCCACAGGGAAGCATTGAACGGCTGAGCATTCCGGGGCCGGCAGGAGACATTCCTGTCCGAATTGTCCGTCCAGCGCGCGGTGTCCCAGTGGGTACTTTGGTTTACTACCACGGGGGAGGCTTCATCTTGGGCGATCTGGATTCCCATGAAGCCCATGCCATTCGTTTGGCCAACCAGTCGCAACTGGTTGTGCTCAATGTTGACTACCGTTTGGCACCCGAAAATCCTTTCCCGGCTGCTATCGACGATGCCGATGCCGCAGTTGCCTGGGCGCATGCCCATCTCGACCAGCTGGGAGGCGCAAACAAACCGCTGGCAGTTGGGGGCGACAGTGCCGGAGGCAACCTGGCGGCAGCTACCGCACTTTACTGCCGGGATCATGCCATTGCGCTGGCGGCACAGCTGTTGCTATACCCAGTCACGGATCTGACCCAACTCGACGGTATCCCCGAGCAAGCCTACCTTGGCGATAAAGCCGCCAAGAAAGGATTGGATTCGAGAGCATCCCCCGCCTTGGCTTCCAGCCTGGCAGGCTTGGCACCCGCCATCATTGGGGTGGGGGCCTATGATTTTCTGTATCAGGACAACATGAACTATGCCAACGCGCTGGATGCGGCAAAGGTACCGGTGGTGCTTCGGCAGTATCCGGATCTCAACCACGGCTTCTTCAGCTACACGGCGATTTCCAAAGCCTCGGCCACTGCCGCAGACCAGCTGTGTGCTGATCTGCATCGACTGATGCAGTGTTGAATCTAGAGGCTGAGCTTTCCATGGACCCGGTCAAGCGCAATATCCTGGAAGTGGCTCTGGGGGAGTTTGCCCATTTTGGTTTTGAGGGCACACGGATCGAATCCATCGCGGCACGCACACACACTAGCAAGCGGATGATCTACTACCACTTCGGTAGCAAGGAGGGCTTGTACGTCGCGGTGCTGGAATTTGCCTACTGGGTGGTGCGCGAGGGCGAAGACCTGGAGCCTCTAAAGAATTTGGTGCCCCTGCAGGCGCTTGTGCGCTATATCACCTATGCCTTCAAGAATTTCAGTCGCCATCCAGATTTCATCCGATTGAGCCAGCAGGAAAGTCTTCAGGAATTGCGGTTTCTGAAAAATTCTTCATCGATCATGCAGATGAATCAGGCGAGTCTGGCTGTTTTGCAGGAGATTGTTCGTCGGGGGCAGGCAGACGGAAGCATGCGCACCGACATTGACCCTATACATGTCTACATGAACTTCATCGGTCTGTGCCACTACCATATTTCATCACGTCACAATTACGCTGTGCAGTTTGATTTTGATCCTGCCGAACCGCAGAACAGCGAGACACGCCTATCGTCTATCTGTGACATGCTGGTGCGCTATGTTCAGAAATCAGACACTCCTGGACAGTGTGATTCTCAAACTTGAGTGAATCGGGATTTGTCGTCACAGAGACGCATTCTGGGGCTGAGTGTTTGATCATAATAAGTGACTTGTAAAAAGGGTGCCATGCAACGACGCCACTTCATGGCGGCCACCGCGGCCGCATTCGCCCCAGCAGCCTGGGCCCAAGACAAATACCCCAGCAAGCCCATCACCTGGGTCTGCCCCTACGCCGCGGGTGGCAACGCCGACAGCCGCTCGCGCCAGGTGGCCAAGGTCATGGGCACTTTGCTGGGACAGCCCATCGTCATCGACAACAAGGCTGGGGCCGGTGGCAACATTGGCACCGAAGCGATTGCGCGCGGCAAGCCCGATGGCTACACGATTGGCATGGGCAACTTTGCGCCGCTGGCGGTGAACCATGCGCTGTTCAAAAAGCTGAACTTCAACCCTTTCACCGACCTGGTGCCGATCATGCTGATCGAGAAAGGGCCACTGATCTTGATGGTGCGCAACGACGCGCCCTACAAATCCGTCAAAGACCTGGTGGCCGCTGCCAAGGCCGCGCCGGGCAAGCTCAGCTATGCCTCGGGCGGCATTGGGGGCACGCACCACCTCAGTGGCGCGCTGTTTGAACACGCCGCTGGCATCGACATGATCCACGCACCCTACAAAAGCGGCTCGGCCGGTGCCACCGACCTGATGAGCGGACAGGTGGACATGATGTTCGAGCAAATGTATTCGGCCATGCCTGGCATCAAAGGCGGCCGCATGCGCGCGCTGGCGATCACCAGCCGCACCCGATCGCCGCTCGCACCCGACATCCCAACCATGGCCGAGCAAGGCTTTGCGGAGGTGGAAGTGCTCAACTGGCAGGGCATCGTGGCCCCCAAAGGCTTGCCTGCTGAGCTGATCAAGCAGCTCAACGCCGTGGGCAACAAGGCGCTGCAAGACGCAGACCTGCGCGAGAAGATCCTCAGCCAGGGCAACGAGGTGGGCGGTGGCACGCCCGAGCAGTTTGCCGCCTTGATCAAGGCGGAAGCCGCCCGTTGGGGCAAGGTCGTCAAAGACGCCCGCATCGAGCCCGAGTGAGCCTCAGGTGTAGCGTTTGTTGCGCAGGTTGTTTTTCATCTCGCGCAGCACCGGTTGCAGTTCTTCGCCAATGCGCAAGGCCACCGTGGTGGCCAAGATGTCGATGATCAACAGGTGCAGCAAGCGCGAGACCATGGGGCTGTATTTGTCATAGCCCTCGGGGTGGTCGGCCGTGAGGTGGATGTGGCCGATGCCGGCCAGCGGCGAGCCGCTGGCGGTGATGACGATGGTGGTGGCGCCGCGTTTGCGCGCGATGTCGCAGGCGTCCATCAGGTCGCGGGTGCGGCCCGAGTTGGAAATGACCACCGCGCAGTCGCCCGGTTGCAGCATGGACGCGCTCATGACCTGCATGTGGCCGTCGCTGTAGGCGATGGTGTTCAGCCCCAGGCGAAAGAACTTGTGCTGCGCGTCCTGCGCCACGATGCCGGAGTTGCCCACGCCATAGAACTCGATGCGTCGCCCGCTCTTGTGGGTGTCTGCCAAGGCCTGGGCGGCGTGCTCGAGCGCGAACGAGCTGGCGTCGTTGCGGTACTTGAGGAAGGCCGCGACCGCGTTGTCGATGACCTTGACCGTCACATCGCTGGTTTTGTCATCGGCGTCCACGCTGCGGTGGATGAAGGGCACGCCCTCGCTCACGCTGCCGGCCAGTTTGAGTTTGAAGTCCGACAGGCCGTCGTAACCCATGCTGCGGCAAAAGCGCACCACCGTGGGCTTGCTCACGTGGGCGCGGTCGGCCAGTTCGGTCACCGGCAGGTTGGCAAAGGCGCGGGGATCGGCCAAGACCAGTTTGCCCACGCGCTGCTCGGCGGGGGCCAGGGAAGGCAGTGAGGCTTTGATGCGGTCAAGCATGGGTAATTCCTTTCATCAGCATTCCTCGCCCCAGCAAAAACCGTCGCGCGCGATCATCGCGCTGGCGGCGCTGGGGCCCCAGGTGCCGGCGTTGTATGGGCGAGGGCCCACCGGGTCGGCGGCCCAGTGTTGCAAGATGGGTTCAACCCAGCGCCAGGCTTCTTCCTGTTCGTCGCTGCGCACGAACAGGTTGAGGCGGCCATCCAGCACATCGAGCAATAGCCGTTCGTAGGCGCCCACGCGTTCGCTGCCAAAGCGTTTGTCGAAGTCCAGGTCCAGGTGCGCCGGCGCCAGTGTTTGGCCGCTGCTGCCGGGGCCGCGCTTGCTCTGGCCTTGGGCCAACAGGTGCAGTTCCAGCCCGTCTTTGGGTTGCAGGTGGATGACCAGCTTGTTCACCTGTCCGCCGGGTGCCTTGAAGATGTCGTGCGGCGTGGGGCGGAAGTTGATTTCGATGTGCGCCTCGCGCGAGGCCATGCGTTTGCCGGTGCGGATGTAAAACGGCACGCCGGCCCAGCGCCAGTTGGCGATTTCGGTGCGCAGCGCCACAAAGGTCTCGGTGTTGCTGGCCGGGTTAACGCCGGGCTCGTTGCGGTAGGCGGGCACGGCCTGGCCATCCACACTGCCAGCGGCATATTGGCCGCGGATCACGTGCTGGCTCAGGGTGTCGGGTGTCCAGCGTTGGAGGGCGCGCAGCACCTTGAGTTTTTCATCGCGGATCGCATCGGCATGCGCGTTGATGGGCGGCTCCATGGCGATCGCGCACAGCAGCTGCAAGGCGTGGTTTTGCACCATGTCGCGCAGCGCGCCAGTGCCTTCGTAAAAACCGCCGCGCTTTTCCACACCGAGTTCTTCGGCCATGGTGATCTGGATGTTGGCGATGTGCTCGCGCCGCCACAGCGGCTCGAACAGGGCGTTGCCAAAGCGGAGCGCAAACAGGTTCTGCACCGAAGGCTTGCCCAGGTAGTGGTCGATGCGGAAGATCTGTTGTTCTTTGAAGACTTGGCCCACCGCCAGGTTGATGGCGCGATTGGACGCCAGGTCGTGGCCCAGCGGCTTTTCCAGCACGATGCGGGTCTGGGGCGTGTTCAGGCCGCTGGCGGCCAGTTGCTGGCAGATGGTGGTGAACAGGCTGGGCGCGGTGGAC
>JACCDQ011613836.1_pt1 | contig 14463 bp, 12 predicted proteins | sample 7446031 | NCBI WGS metagenome assembly JACCDQ01 (sample SAMN15323442, study PRJNA562643) | freshwater metagenome | isolation source: river surface water | place: USA:Blue River Watershed | collected 2017-08-17
AATCACGCCATCAATCAACCAAAGACCAGTAGAGTTTAAAGGCGAGTAGGAGAGTCTTTTAAACTGAGTAATAAAATCTTGGGCACGTACATATCTTTCACGCTTATTAAAAGCAGGATGATCGTGATAGCGAATATTCTTCTTAATTTTTATAATATATCTTTTTCCACCATTTTCTATTTTTGGCAAAGATTCGGCTAAAAGTGGTTTTATTTCATAGGGGCGATTTAAATAATGATACTCGTAAAGTTGTTCATAAATATTGTAAATGACACTTCCGGAAACGTTGTCAAAAGAATTGACTGGATCTAGAGTTGAAACTTCCGCCGTCAGTGCAATTTTAAAAATCTTATCTCTATTTTCTAAAGATGATTTAGAACAAGCAGTTAAAATTGTAATTACAATGATAAAAATAATTTTCATTATGAAAGCATTCCCTTGATAATTGTCTTTGCATGATTTGAAATTTTATTAATGTTGGCAATTTCACCAGATCCTTGAGCCATGTCTGGTTTTCCTCCACCTTTACCATTAACAACAGATAAAATTTCTTTTAAAGCATTACCAGCATTTATTTTAGAGACATTTTTTGCCACTCTTACAAGAACTTGTGCTTTGTCTCCATTCTTATTAAATAGAACAACTGCTCCGTTTTGATATTTTGAAATAAATAAATCAGAAAGTTTTCGCAGATCAGAACCTTCGCTTGCTTCAACGATTGCAATATCGACACCATTTAAACTTTCAGTACTATTAAATAAATCTTTCGATTCGATATTTTGAAGTTTTTCTCTTAGTGATTCGATTTCTTTTTGCTTTGATTTTAAATCGATATAAACATTTTCTAATTTACCGAAAGCTCTCTCTTCTTTATCACCGATTAAAGATTCAAACTTCTTAAGCATGTTTGATCGGGACTTTAAAAGATTGATCGCATTTTCCGAAGTGGTTGCTTCAATTCTTCTTACTCCAGTTGCTAGAGAAGATTCAGATAGTATGGTAAATAGACCAATTTCATTAGAGTTTTTAACGTGAGTACCTCCACAAAGTTCAATGGAAAAATCACCCATGGTAAGAACACGAACTTCATTGCCGTATTTTTCACCAAAAAGTGCCATAGCTCCTTTTTCTTGAGCTTTTGCAATGGGCATAACTTCAGCGTTTACCAAGATTGATTTTTGAATTTCATTGTTAACGAGATCTTCAATTTTTTGTAACTCATCTTTGGTTACAGCTTGTAGGTGAGTGAAGTCAAAACGTAATCGTTCAGAGTCAACACTTGAACCAGATTGCTTGACATGAGTTCCGAGTGTCTTGATAAGTGCTGATTGAAGTAAGTGGGTAGCTGAATGGTTTCTAGCGGTCAATTTTCTAGTTTTATCATCGACAACTAAGGTGTAGCTATTTCCGATTTGTAAATGGTCTGCGTCCTTAGAAAGATGAACGTGTAGGCCATCAACAGGCTTTTGAGTGTCATCGATATGAGCGAGAACATTTTTTCCATCTGTTATGAAACCGATATCGCCGACTTGTCCACCACCTTCACCGTAAAAAGGAGTAGTGTCAAATACCAGCCCAAGTTGATCGCCAAGTTTTTCTATGGCAATTAATTTGGCTTTGGTAGTAGTGACATCGTAACCAGTAAATTTAGTAACTCCATTTTTTTCTTTGATTTCAAAGAATACTTTATCAGACATATCTAGAGCGCCCTTCCAAGATTTTCTTGAAAGTTCTTTTTGATCATTCATTGCTTTTTCAAAGCCTGCATGATCAAGTGATAAATTTTTATATTTTAAATCGATTTCTGTAAGATCTGCAGGAAAACCATAAGTATCATAAAGTTTAAAAGCAACAGCTCCATCAAAAACTCCATTATTAACAGAGCTATTTAAAGCTTCATTGAAAAACTTTAATCCATTTTCTAGAGTTTCTCTAAATTTTCTTTCTTCAAGTTCTAGAAATTTTTCAGCGAGTTCAGAATTTTTCATGTTTTCTGGGTACTCTTGGCCTAATGATTCAAAAACAGCAGGGATCAATTTATAAAAACTAACAGTTGTGACATCTAATTCATTTAAATACTTCACAGCTCTTCTGATAATTCTTCTTAATACATAACCGCGACCTTCGTTTGAAGGGATCACTCCGTCAGTGATAAGCATTGTACAAGAGCGAATATGGTCAGCAATAACTCTAAATGCAGCTTTATTTTTTTCATCAGAATATTTTTTTCCACTTATAGCTTCTAGTTTTTTCATAATTGGAATAAAAATATCGGTGTCATAATTGTTGTAGCAACCTTGAATCGCAGCAGCCACTCGTTCAAGTCCAGCTCCCGTATCAATGGATGGCTTTGGAAGATTAAGTTTTCCTTCTGGGGTTTTTTCAAATTGCATAAAAACTAAGTTCCAAATTTCGATATATCGTGATTCGTCTTCTAGATAATCTTTTGGATTTGATAAAACAATGTTTGGAGTTGCGTATTTTTCACCATGATCAAAAAATATTTCAGAGCATGGGCCGCAAGGACCATATTCTCCCATTTCCCAAAAATTATCTTTGTCGCCTTTGTCGATAATTCTTTCCATGGGAATTCCAATTTTTTCATTCCATATCTTTCTAGCTTCAAGGTCTGAATAATGTACTGTGACCGTCAGTTTAGCTTCTGGGATTTTTAATTCTTTAGTTAAAAATTCCCATGCAAGTCGAATAGCTTCTTCTTTAAAATAGTCGCCAAAAGAAAAATTTCCTAGCATTTCAAAATAGGTATGATGTCTTGGAGTATGTCCTACATTTTCAAGGTCATTGTGCTTTCCACCTGCGCGCACACATTTTTGAATTGTTACTGCCCGTCTATTTTTTGGAGTATCCTTCCCTGTAAAAAAATCTTTAAATTGGTTCATTCCAGCATTGGCAAATAAAAGTGTTTTATCGTTGTGGGGAATGAGTGAGCTTGATAAATGCTTTTCATGAGAATTCTTCACGAAAAAGTTTGTAAATCTCTCTCGAATTTCTTGCCCTGTTAAAAATTTGATCTCAGTTGAACTCATGCGTTACTCCCATAATAATAATTCAACGTATTCTACTTCGAGAGTGCTTTTTCTTCAATTTTTGACTCTCAATTAATTAATAAATTCTAGCTTAAAACGTGTTTTTCTTTGGCCTGGTGTGGCGAATGCAGCAGTTCTTTAATTGCCAAATTCTTTATAATTTTATCTACTACATAAATGCGACTAATTTTTCTACTTATTTTTGTTTTTATCTCATTTAATGTTTTTGCTTTATCAAAAAAGATTTCTTTAAAATTGCCCATTTCAAAGGAATTAACTCCACTTGATGCTTATTCTTTTGATCTAGATAGTGATGGAAATAGTGAACTAATTATAAGTTTTATAGATCTAAAGTTTAGAAATTTAAAGTCTGAAGTTAAAGTGTTTTCATTGGTAAATAATAATTGGCGTGAGAGCACTTCTCGTTTTTTCAAGATCGCGCCTTCATTTTATCATCTTAGAAATATTCTATTCATCAAAAATTCGAATAGGATAAGAATTGTTTTTTCAGATCATGGACCTGACTTACCCCCTTTTGTTGGTGGGGAATCGAAAATATATGAGAGTAATAACAGTTTTTCTTATGTGGATAAAACGGAAAAATATTTACCTAAAGCCAAAGGTCAATTTACTTTTTCAAGCAGTTATTCCAGAAATTTTATCCAAGGAAAAGAGGTGTTTGTTTTAAACAATATGAAAACAAAGACTTCTCATTTACAAATCTATCAAGAAATGGATTCTAAATTTCAAGAGCATAATTCAAATTTAGCACCAGATATATTACAAAATTGTTTCATGAACTCTGTTTTTTGGGATTATGATTCTTCTGGAATTGAAAAATTAATTCTAGGAGGTTGCGATGTTCAAAATCAGCATGCCGCCAATTTTTCTGAATATGATTCGGTTTGGAAGTTTGATGGCACTAAAATTAAGTTTGTTCAAAACTTAGACACGAGGATTAAAGAGGGTTTTTTTGGTGTTAACTTCTTTGAGAAGCTAATTTTAAAAAATTATGAATATTTAATTCGAGGTAGTTATAATAATACTTATCAAAAATCAGTGATAGATATTTATTCATACTCTAAAAACCATTTTGAAAAAATACATAGTTTTCATTCTTCTACTTTAGGCCAAGATGGATTTGTTCCATCAGTTGTTTTATTCGATGTGAACAATGATAAAAGTTTAGATATCGTTGCTAATATTAAATCAGTAGATGGCAAAATTGATTTTAAAAAGCCTAATATTTTCGCCTTAGTTTCGAATCTAGGCTCTTTTACCATCGATACTTCTTTTATTTCTGATAAATTTGATATGATGAATTGGGTAGTGATCAATTTAAAACGAGAAAGTTTTTTGGTCTCAGTATCTTATAGTGGTGATACATATTTTTATAAATAGTCTTCTTCGAAAATATATTGTTTCAATTCTCTTTGAATTTCGTCTAGCTGGTGGCCTTTAGACATTAGAAATCTAATAACTTTAACTTTTTCCCTGTAATCTTTAATTGGACCTTTTAGTTTCTTTTGAATCAAATTTTTAATTTGAGAACTGGTTTCCTTTTGATGTTCATTAAAAACACCCTCAATCACATTTATTTCTACTTTCAAATCTTCTTGCAGGAGTTTTTGTTGAATGTAGCGTGGTGAACAACCTTTACTCATAAAAGCCTTTATTCTTGCTTCTACATATGCACTCTCATTTAAATAATTTTGAGATTTTACTAGCGCAATTGCTTCATCAATTTCTTCTGCGGAGTATTTTCTTTCTTTTAATTTAGTTCGCAATTTTACTTCAGAGTAATCGCGTGATGAGAGAAGTCTTATGAGTGTTAAATAGGCTTTATTGGTCATTTTAATTTAAAGTTTTAGAAGTTCCTAAGCCTATTATTCAACAGGATTAAAAACTTCTAAAACTTATTTTGAATTATTGTAAATTTTTCTTTGATTTTTTAGCAGTAGTTTCTTCAACAATTTCTCCAGTTTCTGGATTGATTGTTTCAGTTACAGACCCATCACCTAAGCCGTACTTCGCTAAAATTTTTGCTTTAATTTCTTCAGCAATTTCTGGATTTTGTTCTAAGTATAATTTTGAATTCTCTCTTCCTTGGCCAATTTTATTATTGTTATAAGAGAACCATGCACCAGCTTTTTCTACAATGCTTGCATTTACAGCTAGATCTAGCACGTCACCAATTTTTGAAATTCCTTGGCCATACATAATGTCAAATTCAGCTTCTTTAAATGGAGGTGAAACTTTATTTTTCACAACTTTAACTTTGGTTCTTGAACCGATGTGATTTTCACCATCTTTAATCGCTGCTGTTTTTCTAATATCTAAACGAACTGAAGCATAGAACTTAAGTGCATTTCCACCTGTAGTAGTTTCAGGGTTACCAAACATTACACCAATTTTCATACGTAGTTGGTTAATGAAGACAACAGTACAGTTTGATCTTGAAATAGATCCAGTTAATTTTCTAAGGGCTTGTGACATAAGTCTTGCTTGCAGACCCATGTGTGAGTCACCCATTTCACCTTCTAGCTCTGCTTTAGGTGTTAAAGCAGCAACAGAGTCGATGATGAGTAAGTTAACAGCACCAGAGCGAACGAGCATGTCGGCAATCTCCAATGCTTGTTCCCCAGAATCAGGTTGAGAAATAAGTGTGTTTGGTACATCAACGCCAAGCTTTGCAGCGTAAGCAGTATCAAGAGCATGTTCAGCATCAACGAAAGCAACGGTACCTCCTTGTTTTTGGCATTCTGCCGCGATATGAAGAGTAAGAGTTGTCTTACCAGAAGATTCTGGTCCATATATTTCAATAATTCTTCCTTGTGGAATACCACCAATTCCCAGAGCTAAGTCTAAACTTAAACATCCCGTAGGGATTGCTGGAATTTTCTCAACAACTTGTTTGTTGTCGAGCTTCATGATTGCACCTTTTCCGAATTGTTTTTCAATTGCAGATAAAGCTAGATCGAGCGCTTTTAATTTCTCATTTGCTGGGGCTGTTACTTTCTGTAATGACATGCGAATTCTCCTCCGAATCAAATACTAGTGTGTAGTTAAACGCTAGCATTATTTTTTTTAAACGACAGCTAATCTTGTGCAATTTAATGTGATATTTTTTTCTGTAATGGACTAATTTTAAAACGAGTAATTATTTAAAAATTAGTTTGAAAAGATACTCTAATCAAAAACTGCACTTAAAAACATTATTTGCGTAGTTTTTGCGTAAGTCAAGCGGATTTCGAATATAATTCTATTTTCTTGTAATCCTCGAAAGTTAGCAAGAATTATTTTAAAATTTGATAAAATAACTCAAGATCAAATAAACAATTCCAGCATAAATTCCCGAGATAATATCATCTAAAATTGTACCTGCTCCATGAGTCATCTTTTTATCAAAATACGACGCTGGCCAAAATTTTATGATGTCGAAAAATCTAAAGAGAATAAATTGTGCTATGAGGTGAGAGAGAGAAAAATTTTGAGTAAAAAGCCAAGTGGTACTCATTCCTAATACTTCATCTATGACAATCCATTGTGGATCGTGCAAATTTTCCTTTTTTTGAACGAAATCAGCAATGAAACAAGCAATGATTGTTGAGCTGATTAAAAATGGAATGAATAAAAAGAGCGGCGGTTTAAGTTGACCTAAAATGTAAAGAAAGGGAAGGGTGGCCAGTGTTCCAAAGGTGCCAGGTGCATATTTTACAAATCCTACTCCAAAAAAAGAGAGGAAAAGAATTTCTGGCTTTTTAATGCTTGGTCTTTTAAAGTCATTCATTGGATAATCATTTTAACTCAAAGCTTTGGGCTTAAAAAGGATAAAATGGAAAGACCAAGTTATTTAAGTAAATACATGTTTGATTGGGAAGCATTCGATGTTGTTATCGGTGGTCGTTCAGCATTAGATACTAAGAACTTTTTAGGTGCTATGTCTTCCAATGAACAAGTAAACCAATTCTTAAAAGGCTATGGACTCGATCCAAATGATCCTGTGACAAAAGCTGAATTATTTGGAAACTATCACGAAGCAATTCAGTTTATTAAAAGATATTTTTTAGCTGAGGGTAATCCCGAAGGCCTAGATTATAAAATGCCCAATTCACTGCTAATGATTTCTGACATTAATCAATTGTTTTTAATGGCGACGGATGATTCGAGCAGCGGAAAAGAAGAAAAATTGTGGGCGGAAATTATTTTAAAAGTCATGCATACGATTGTCCATGCTGACAAAGATTTACGGTCTAATTATTTCAATATTATTCAGATGCAAATTTTTGATCGATTCTATCGCTACATCTTTAGAGATAATGAAGACAAATTATTTTTTGGTGTAAAGGGAACGGATCAGGTTATCCCATTGGTAGATTTTGAAACGAAGTCAAAAAAATCTAGAGATAGCGTTATTATAAAATTACTCCACAAGGCTGAAAATGTTGCTGAAGAATTATTTGATAGGGTAGGTGTAAGATTTGTTACACATACCAGATTTGATACCTTAAGGATTGTAAAATTCTTAGTGGATGCCAATATCGTTGTTCCACACAACAACAAACCAAGTCGTGCCATCAACACGATGATTGATTTAAAAAGTTTTAGAGAAGCTCACCAAAAAGTTTTAAAAATGGCGATACGAAATAATTTAACCGAAGAACGTTTTGTTGCAGCAATGGATAGAGAGTGTATCAGCCATCCCATAAATCAAGGTGATAATAAACGAAATAATTTCAGTTCAAATGAATACAAGTCGATTCAGTTTACTTGTCGACAATTAATAGAATACAAGAATCCATTTTTACAAGAATTTAATGAACTAAGAAAAATAGCTAAGAATTCAGATCCAGAAAAAAATGAACTTGCCCGAAAAATTTTAAACCTTGACCACTCGCTGGTGGCCAGAGATATTCGATTTTTCTTTCCCTATGAAGTTCAAGTTGTCGATGAAGAAGCTTTTAAAGAAAATACAGAAGGCGAGGCTTCACATCAAGAATATAAAAGACAGCAAACTCTTTCCGCCATGAAAAGATTATTCACACAGTTAATTGAGTTTAAGAGTAAAAATTAAAATCGATGATTTTTTATGAGAAAGCGATGAACTCGTTGGTTGATCATCTCTGGGAAATCAACTTGGGGAACATGGCTTCCATCTTTAACAATATATAATTCTGCGTGAGTAAGTTTTGAAGTTAAAATTTTCTGTAAGTAATTAGGAATAATTTTATCTTTATCGCCACCAATAACTAAGGTATGGGTTTTGATCGTCGGTAAATAAGATATAATATCGTGTTCTTGCATAATTCTTAACAGATGAAAAAATAAATCATTGGGAAGTTCTGAAATTTTTTTCATATAAAGCTGCACAAATTCCATCTCAACATGTTTTTTATTAAATCCACCGTCCATGACCACGTGATGCATGATGGGATTTAAATAAGCACTTTTCCAAAGGGTGTTGTAAATCTTTGGATGTTTTTGTGAAAAATCTTTGATGTAGGGTGAAACCAAATCAATGATGTTGGAATCAAACATGATGTCTTGTGGGGGAACAACAGTTCCAGAAATTAGAGTCATGCTTTTTACCATATCAGGATAAAGTTTACTAAATTCTAAGCATATATTTACCCCCATGCTATGGCCAAGTAGATTGATTTGATTGATTTTCAGTGAATCTAATAGTTCAAATAAATCTTTTGAAATATTTTTAAAAGTACAAGTCTCAATATCTCCATCTTGAGATGAGGCGAAATGAAATCGATAATCATGAATCAATATTTGATAACCAAGTTCTTCAAAGAATGGGATTTGATATTTGAAATGAAAATTGCTGCAAAGAAGCCCGTAGATTAAAACTAAAACCGGTTTTTTTTGATCAAGATTTTTTATGTCGAAATTTGTATTATAAAAGATTCGAATTCCGTCAGTTGTGTAAAAGTAATTGGGATGATTTTCTTTAAACATGCTAAGTCTTTTCAAGTTTTTCTAGTTTTTTATTAAGTAGGTCTACTAGAGGTTTTACACTTACATCAGAAAATTCAATATCCAGATTAAAGTCTAAGGAAGATTCGGTACTTTCAAAGCTGATAATTTTTAAAACGTGTTTGCCGAAGTTTATTTGATCGCCAATCTTTAGTTTAAATCCACCACTAATTTTTTTTCCGTTAATAAAATAAAAGGGGGATTTAGGATAATTTTTTATTACCAATTGACCTTGATAAATTTCGATTGTGATGTAGTTAAGGGGTAACTCTTTGTCTAAAAAAATAATATCAGATTTTTTAGAGCGACCTATATAAACAGAATCAAATTCAAATTTATAAGTTCCTTTAGAAAATGGATCTGAGCTGCTTAAAATTTCTATTTCTATCATGAATATATGTTATCAAATATTAAGATATTAAACAGTATGGAAAATTCTAGAATCATTACTAAATTTGTCGATATAACTAGATAATTCTGGATCATTTTTATCAATTAGATCAAAAAAATCAGCGCGCGCTTGCTCGAGAATAGAAGAATGTTCAATAATATTCGAAAACCTTCTTCCGCTGGTGCCGCCAGATTGATGAATTCCAAAAATATCACCTTCCCCTCGCAGTCTAAGATCTTCTTCAGCGATTTTGAATCCATCGCTGTTGCCTTCAATAACTTTCAGTCTTTCTTTGCTAGTTTCACTAATTTCTTTATCGTTCACTAAAAAGCAAAAACCTGGTTTTTCACCTCGGCCAACTCGACCTCTTAATTGATGAAGTGAGCTTAGACCAAATCTTTCTGGGTTCAAAATGGCAATAACCGTAGCATTCGGAACATTGATTCCAACTTCGATAACTGAAGTAGCGATTAAGATATCAATCTTTTTGCTTTTAAAGTTTAAAAAGGTGTTAGCCTTCTCTTCAGGTTTCATTTGGCCATGCAATTGTGCAATCCTATAATCTGGAAAGTATTTTTTGTAGGATGCTAAGGTGGTTTCTAGGTTGTGAAAATCTTGTTCTGGATTATCTTCGATGGCAGGGACAACAATATACACTTGTTCATTCATACTTAATCTGGTCTTAATAAAACTTAAGTATTGAGAAAAGGTTTCATTATTAACGATGCGAGTTTTGTATCCTTTTCTAGTTGTCGGCATGGATTTAATAATAGAAATGTCTAAATCTCCATAGCGAGTCAGAGAGAGTGATCTTGGAATAGGTGTCGCGGACATGATCAAGCAATGAGCATTAGGAGTTTTGGTTGAAAGTTTAATTCTTTGGTCTACACCAAATTTATGTTGCTCGTCGACGACCACGAGTTGAAGATTTTTAAATAGAACTTGATCTTGAATGAGAGAATGAGTACCAATAATTAAATTGGTTTCGCCACTTTCAAGTGCTTCTCTTTTCATTTTTTTATTTTTTGCAGAGTCAGAACCAAGTAACAAGCTTATATTAAATTTTTTATCGATTCCTAATTCTTTTAAATTCTCAAAATGTTGGAGTGCCAGTGCTTCCGTCGGACACATTATCGCTACCTGTCCTTCATTTTTCATGACCACTAAAGCGGCAATGAATGCGATCCATGTTTTTCCACAACCAACATCGCCTTGAATCAGACGCATCATTGGGTGACCACTTTTGAGATCTTTTAATATTTCCTCAACACTGCCTAATTGGTCACCAGTTAAGTTGTAGGGAAAATATTTCAATATTTTTTGTAAATTCTCTTTTGATATTTCAAAATTACTAGCACTTGGTTTTTTAAAATATTTTCTTCGAAGGTAAATTTTTATTTGATCAATGAAAAACTCTTCATAGATCAAGCGTTGTTCAGTTTTATTATTAAGCTCATCTGAAGGTTTTATTTTACCGTGGATAACCTTTAAAGAATCAGAAATATTTAAGAACTGATATTTTCGCAACAGGACTGAAGGTAAAGATTCCTTCAATTCATCCCACATTTTGTTTGGTATTTTATCAATTAGTTTTTTTAAATTCGCACCAGGTACAGTTGATATTGTTGGATAATTGATTTTTAAATCATTGTTGATATTTTGAAATTTAGATTCATCGTCTTTAGTCTCTAAGGAGTGATACTCTGGATTGGTAAATTGAAACTGACCATTGTACAGAGTTGCAACTCCAAAAAATTCAATGAATTTGATTTGGTTTAATTTTTGATAAACAGATGAATAGCAATTGAACCATTTTAGAGTCAGATAACGATCACTTAAAACATCTTTGACATTAACGTTGACGTTGTAAAGCATCGCTTTTCGTTTACCTTTGGCCCAAAAATTAGGACGACCTTGCACACTTATTACTTGAGCTCGGCCAAGAAAAAATTCATCGACATGAATATGTTCAAAACTTGATAGTTTAGGAAGTTCAATAATCCGATTAGGAAATATCCAAATTAAGTCATTTAATGTAGCAATACCTGCTTGAGCAAGTTTATCTAAAGTTTTCTTTTGGTTTTTTCCAAAAAACTCTTCTAGAGTTGTATTCCAGGTAGGTAATTTTAACTCGGACTTTTTAGTCGATGAATTCAAATGATTCGACCTCGTACTCTACATCTCCCTTAGGAGCTTTGACTATGACGGTATCGCCTTCTTCTCTACCAATAAGAGCTTTTCCAAGTGGACTGATATAAGATATTTTATTTTCTTTAAACTCTGCTTCTTCTTCGCCTACAATTTTATATTTATGAGTTGAGCCTTTTTCAGTATCAACCAATGTGACGGTAGCACCAAACACAATTCTTGTACTATTGATTTTAGAAATATCAACAACTCTGGCCCTTGCAAGTATCCCTTGCAATTGAGAGATTCGACCTTCAACAATTCCTTGTCTTTCTTTTGCCGCATGGTACTCAGCATTTTCTTTTAAGTCGCCTAACTCTCTGGCTTCGGCAATTGCAACTTTGATTTGTTCTCTTTCTATTTTTACTAGATGGTCTAACTCAGCTTCAATTTTCATTTTTCCAGCGAGTGTGATTGGTGTTTCTTCCATATCGTTTCCTACTTTTTAAAAAGTGAATCAGCAGCGGAAAGTAAGTCTTCCTTTTTATTACCTGAAAGCACATTTTCATTTATTTCAAAATAATCGCAAAAGTTAGCTTTTTCCTTATCAAGAATTCTTTCAGCAATAGTTTCACGACATTCATTGTATGAGTGTATATCAAAAAATTTACACATTTTGCAGCAATGTAAACTTACGTTACAAAATGGACATTCCTCAGAGCGCGAAATTTTAAAACTGCCTAAAACAGGAATACTTTTTTGGCACTTATAGCAATAATAATTCATGGTTTTAAATTCAGTCATTAAAAACTCCAGCTAACTGCAAAGCCTAAATTTAGCTTAAAATCATAAGTTTTGTCATTAGCCTGTTCATTAATTAATTGAATTTTAGGTTGATTTCTTAGGTTATATTCATCAATAGCTTTAGTTAAATTCGATTCATTGGTAAATTCGAGTGTTTTTGCGACAAAAAAATTAACAATTATGAGTGAGACGCCAGTAATTAGAAAACTCTGACGATCAGTAGAATTGTTAAATGCACCCCACAAAAGCATGGATGTACCTGCAGTTCCCAAGATAGCATTAGGCCAACTCATATTGGAATTTTTTTGATAAAGATTCAGATACTCTAAAGCCTTTGGATCTTTTTCAAAGTAGTAGCGTAGACCTTCACCTTTATCTGTACTGTTTGAATCAACTAATACTTCTTGATTATTGATAATGGCAATTCGGCTACAAGTTTGCGCTCCGAAAATATAATTGGAGAATAAAACAAATATTACAATGATCAAATTTTTCAAATTTTCACCTAAATTTTATTTTTTGATTATAATATAGGGATAGTTTAATCAAAAGGTTTTTTAAATGGATTTAGTAAAAGCTGGAAAAGGAATTTCTAGAACTATCCGAAATGTTGGTAGGTTGCAAGAAATTCTTCGTGTTTTCGCTCGGCATGGTTTCGATGAATTCATTTCCGGAAATGTTACTAATTTAATACCAAATTTTGTCCTACCTCGAAGTCGTCGAAGAATTACAGAAGAATTAGAGAATAAATCAGAAAAGGACTGGAACCAAGTATTAGGCTCAAGACTAAGAATGTGTCTTGAAGAGTTAGGCCCTGCTTTCATTAAATTTGGTCAACTTTTATCTACTCGCGATGATGTTTTCCACATCTCTTTTATCGATGAGGTGAAGTTATTAAGAGATAAGGTTATGCCTGTTCCCCTTTCAGAAGCCTTACCGATCATCGAAAAGTGTATAAGTAAAAAAGCTACTGAAGTTTTTAAGTATGTAAATCCCACAGCAATTGGTACAGCCTCGATTGGAGTAGTTTACGAAGCTGAACTTTTAGACGGCACACCCGTTGTAATAAAGGTTAGAAGACCTGGAATTGTTAAAGAAATTGAAACAGATTTTTCAATTCTATTATTTTTAAGTCATCAAGTAGAAAAAGTTAGTAACGAACTAAAGTATTTGGGAATTTCTAGAATCGTAAGTGATTTTTCGATTACTCTTCAAAGAGAGCTAAACTTCCACATAGAAGCTCTAAATGCCGAAAGATTGAAAAAGAATTTGGCAAAACATGATTCACAAGATCTTTTTTATATTCCTCAGGTCTTCAAAGAATATTCAAATGACGAAGTTTTAGTGCTTGAGAAATTAATTGGTGTGCCTTTTACGAGAGAAACTGAAATCTTAAAAAACAAAGAAGAAATAATCCCTAAACTCGAATACGGAGTTCAATTATTTTTAAAGAGTTTTTTAAAAGATGGTTTTTTCCATGCTGATCTTCATGGTGGCAATTTCTTTTATCTAGAAAATAAAAAAATTGGGATAATTGATTTTGGCTTAATGGGATCACTAAGCAAGAAAGGACGCCATCATTTTATTGCAATTATATATGCAATCACGACTTATAATTATGAAAATTTAGTTTATGAGTTTTTAGATGTAGCAGAGTTTGACGGTGTGCCAGATGTTGATCAATTAATTAGAGATGTCCGAGAAGGTTTAACTCCTTTTATTGGTTTAAGTGTTAAGCAAACAAACTTTTCTGAATTATTAGTTGTGGTAATTGGGACATTAAAAAAACATCAAATATTTTTACCAAGAGAATGGTATATCATTTTTAGAGCATTGATGACTCTTGATGGTGTTGGAAAAAACTTAAATATTGATTTAAATATTTTTGGAATATTAGAAAATGATATTTCAGAAATCATCGGATCTACTTTAAACAAAGATGAGATTATCGAGGAAGGATTATGGTCTGCTCGAGATTTTACGAATACCTTACGATTGTTTCCTCGACATTTTCGTTGGTTCGTTCGCGATTTTGCTAAAAAAGGTTACGCCCTAGAAGTGAAGACAGTCGGATTTCAAAAAGAATTAGCCAGTCTCAATAATGGGATT
>JACCDQ011488501.1_pt1 | contig 14460 bp, 22 predicted proteins | sample 7446031 | NCBI WGS metagenome assembly JACCDQ01 (sample SAMN15323442, study PRJNA562643) | freshwater metagenome | isolation source: river surface water | place: USA:Blue River Watershed | collected 2017-08-17
ATGGAAACTCGCTTAAATATGATGCGTAAGGCAGGATACGATCTATGAATTTAGCAGAAGCAGCAAAAGTAGCATTCGCAAGCGAATTTAGTTTTTACTTAAAGGCCCACAACTTCCACTGGAACGTCGAGGGCCCACTATTCCTACAGTACCACGAACTGTTTGGTAAAGTCTACGAAGAAGTGTATGCAAGCATTGACGACTTTGCAGAAAAGATTCGTGCTATTGGCAGTTACATGCCAGGTAGCTACACACGTTTCAGTTATCTAAGTCAAATTGACGACGAGGTCGAAATTCTACAACCTCAACAAATGCTACAAGAGCTATACGAAGACAACGACAAGATGTTAGTTGTTCTTAAAATGGCTTACGACCTGTCTGAACAAGCAGGCGAACATGGACTTTCAAACTTCTTAGCAGAACGCATGGATGCACATCGCAAACATGGCTGGATGCTACGTGCAAGTTTGAAGCAGTAACACCCTTAGGACCGTAACTTGCGTTACGTGGGTGCCCCGGCTGCTGGGGTCTAAACATTGGGAGTCGTGCCCCGTGCGATGTTTGGTAAAGTGAGCACTATTTTTCTTCTAGCTATTCTGTTATAATCAATCATGACTAATTGGGTCCTTGCCACTTCTAAAAATACCATCTTGCTAACTAGCGACAACCTAAGGGTATTAAAGTTTGTACAATTACTAACTAGCAAATATCTAACCTTATTTGTTGCCAAAACAAACTTTGCCCCTAATGTGAAGCCGTCCGATTTAGCTGAAAAAGTTAAGTTTGTCTACGACATTATATTTGCAGAACTTGGTAATATTGAAAAGTTGTGTGCGCAAAGAGAAAGAGATAACTTTCATATCGAGCTTATCAAAACAACTAAAGAATTTCTAGACATTGTTGATGCAACTGATGATATTATCGAAAAATCATACGAGGCTGAAATCGACAATCTACTCAATTATAAAAACTATTGTACCCAGCACAAGAAATTTTTATTCCGTATATTGTTTGACGCCGATTATTCAACGTCTACAAAAGAATTAAAAGATCAGTTGTTTGTCCAGCTCGAGAACTATAAGCACGATTCACGGTACGTATCCGTAGATCTAAACGGCCTACTTTTTAATAAATTCAAATGACAGATATTGCAGAGTTAATCAAAAACAACGGATGTATTAACGTCAGGCTTAATACAAAAATTAATAATATAAACGGGCGCTACTGGCAAGCAATGCGAAGAATTATTTTTGCATTAACCGATTTGCGGGCAAGGGTTGGAACATTTACTAATCCGTGGAGTGCCGATTCAGATCCTGACTATGCAGTCCCAACGCTAGCATACACAAATGAGCATTTGTACGATATAGTCAACAATCGTGCAATTGAACTCGTACACGTTGCTAAAGCCGAAAATAAACACATGTTGGTTATGTGGAGCGGCGGTATTGACTCCACACTAGTTGTAACATCGTTATTGAAAAACTCCACACCTGCTGACCTTGATAACGTAACTATTGTTTTAACGTTAAACTCGATCATTGAGAATTATGACTTTTACAAAAATCATATAAAAACAAATTTTAAATGCATTAGTTGGCTGGACATAGAGATAACAAACGAGCTACTAGAGAATAACATCATCGTACACGGAGATCCTGCTGATTGCTTATTTGGACCTAGTGTTGCTATGTATGAAAAACTAATCCCCACCGGTGAACACTTACTACCGTTTAAAGACAATGTTAGTTTAATTGCTAAAATTATAGACTCCAAGAACTTACATATCACTAAAGAGTATAATGTACCCGAGTTTGGGTCGTGGTATGCTAAAAAGATCACCAACAACCTACTAGAGGTAGCACCAGAAAATGTTGAAACTATTGCAGATTGGTGGTGGTGGCATTACTTTAACTTTAAGTGGCAGTTTAGCCTTATCCGGCCTCTAATGCGCAGACGCAATAACGGAGCTGAACTAATACCTTTGAGTGACAAAAATTTTAAATCGTATATTGATAACTCGTTTTTTAACACTGAACGTTTCCAACAATGGAGCTATTCAAACTTAAAGACACATGTAGGTAGCGATATTAAAAATCACAAGTTGCTGCCTAAGCAGTACATATATGAGTATGACAAAAACATTGTGTATTTGAATACCAAAACAAAAGTAGAATCCGTCCCTGTTTATGACCAAGGACTTGAACTAAAGTTGCGTAAACCCTTGTTGTGGACCCGACGATGGACTGGATACTACGAAGACTACCCAGGCCTCTTTCAACAATGCGTTGAGAAATTGGAAATGTATAAAGGTTAAACTGATCTTGCATTTTCTAACAAACAGTCTATAATACAACTTTTAGGAGAAACTCATGAGCGACTACAACCGCAGCTTCAACGGCGATGCCAAAATTAAACTTACTCAACTAATTAATGAGGGTATGCAAGTACTCCATGAAGTTGACACACTCAATGAAGGTCTTAACGATACCATTAAAGCTATCGCAGAAGAACTTGAGATTAAGCCTGCTACGCTAAAGAAAGCAATTAAAATTGCACACAAAGCTAAGTTAGGTGAAACGAACCGTGACCACGATGAGTTGAATACCATTCTTGAAACTGTAGGCAAGACTCTTTGAACGAAATGCTATTTGGCATAGGCCAATGGATTAAAGCAGACTTTAAAAGCAATCGGGTACGATTTGTATTCGAAGTAGTGGCTTGGGCTCTTAGCATTGGATGCAGTTTCACTATGATGTTAACTGCACCCAATCCTCCGCTCAACTACCTATACATTCCATGGGTGCTCAGTACTGCAATATATGCGGTGTGTGCTTATACTCGTCGTAGTTTCGGAATGCTCGCCAACTACATATTGCTATTTGCGTTTGATGGAATTGCTTTGGCTAAGTTCTGGATTGCATAAGTATTACAAAGTCTCGCCGGACTTGAAACGGCATGTAGAGTCTGTGTAAGCTCTAAATTACACACAGGAGAAATATATTGAGTTACGTCGACGCCTTATTTGACAGGCAAAAAGATAGAATTCACGTTGTAGAACGTGTAGATGGAAATCGCGTATACCGCGAGTACCCAGCAGATTTCATATTTTACTATGATGACCCCCGCGGCAAGTTCCGCACCATTTACGATACACCCGTTAGCCGGTTCAGTACTCGTAACAGCAAAGAATACCAAAAAGAAGTACGCATCAACTCAGACAAGCGTCTATGGGAGTCGGATATCAATCCTATCTTCCGATGCTTGGAGGGCAACTACTTAGGTGCAAACTCGCCTAAGCTACAAACAGCGTTCTTCGACATTGAGGTAGACTTTGATCCATTGCGTGGCTTTGCACCCGTAGCAGATCCTTTTAACAAGATTACTGCAATCTCTGTCTACCTAGACTGGCTCGACAAAATGGTAACTCTGGTCCTTCCACCTAAGAGCTACTCGTGGGAAACTGCACAGGAGATCTGTGATCGCTTTGACAACTGCTTCTTGTTTGATAGAGAAGAGGACATGCTAAACACATTCCTTGACTTGATTGATGACGCAGATGTGTTAAGCGGCTGGAACTCAGAAGGCTTCGACATTCCCTATACTGTAGGACGCATTACTAAAGTCCTTAGTAAAGATGATACCCGCAGATTCTGCTTGTGGGGACAACTACCAAAGCAACGCACATTTGAACGCTTTGGTGCAGAAAACATTACTTTTGACTTGATTGGTCGTGTGCATATGGACTATATGCAACTATACCGCAAGTACACATACGAAGAACGACATAGTTATAGTTTGGACGCCATTGGCGAATACGAACTAGATGAACGTAAAACACAATACGAAGGCACGTTGGACCAATTGTACAACAAAGACTTTCCTACGTTTATTGAATATAACAGACAGGATACCATGTTGTTAGCAAAGCTAGACAAGAAGTTGCGCTTCCTAGATCTTGCTAACGAACTTGCTCATGACAATACTGTGTTGTTACAGACCACCATGGGGGCGGTTGCTGTAACAGAGCAAGCTATCATCAATGAAGCACACTCACGTGGTATGATCGTTCCAAATAGAAAGGGTAGAGATGATCAAGGAGAAACGCAAGCCGCAGGTGCCTATGTTGCTTATCCCAAAAAGGGAGTCCACGAATACATCGGGGCCATCGACATTAACTCGCTCTATCCCTCGGCTATTAGAGCCCTCAACATGGGACCGGAAACAATCGTCGGGCAACTCCGCACAGTAATGACAGACCAGTACATTAAGGAAAAGATGGCCAATGGTTCTTCTTTTGCTGATGCCTGGGAAAACATGTTTGGCACACTAGAGTATCAGGCTGTAATGGACTGTACTCCAGGGACTGAAATTACTATCGACTGGGAAGGCGAAGGCGGTAGTACTGTACACAGTGCAGAAGACGTTTGGAAGATTATTTTTGAAAGTAATCAGCCATGGACGTTAAGTGCTAACGGCACTATTTTTAAGTATGACATGAAGGGTATTATTCCCGGCTTGTTAGAAAGATGGTATGCAGAACGAAAAGAACTACAAGCAAAAAAGAAGACCGCAGAAAACAAGGAAGACGCCGCGTTCTGGGACAAACGGCAGCTCGTCAAAAAGATTAACCTCAATTCCCTATACGGCGCTATCCTCAACCCAGGGTGCCGCTTCTTCGATCAACGCATTGGGCAGAGCACAACGCTTACTGGGCGCATCATCGCCAAACACATGGACGCCACAGTTAATGAAGCAATTACAGGCACGTATGACCACGTTGGTTCAAGTATTATCTACGGTGACACAGACTCGGTATACTTTAGTGCGTGGCCGGCGCTCAAAGAAGAAGTAGAAGCAGGGCGCATGGAATGGAACAAAGACATTTGTATCCAGATCTATGACAACATTGCTAATATGGTTAACGAAAGCTTCCCCGAGTTTATGGAACGTGCTTGTCACTGCCCACGCGAAATGGGTGCCATTATCAAAGGCGGTCGAGAACTAATTGCAGAGAAAGGCTTGTTCATTAAGAAGAAGCGTTATGCTGTGTTAATCTTTGACTTGGAAGGTAAGCGACTTGACGTAGATGGCAAGCCGGGTAAAGTTAAAGCCATGGGTCTTGACTTGAAGCGATCAGATACTCCTAAGTTCGTACAAGACTTCTTAAGTGAAATCTTACTAGACGTTCTAACAGGTGCAGAGCGTGAAGCAGTAATTGAAAAGGTTCGCGAGTTCAAACTAGCGTTCCAAGAGCGTCCTGCATGGGAAAAAGGTACACCTAAACGTGTAAACAATTTGACCAAGTATACTGCTGAAGAAGCTCGACTAGGTCGTGCTAATATGCCTGGACACGTTAGAGCTGCTATGAACTGGAACAACCTAAAGCGTATGCATGGTGACAACTATAGCGCAGCCATTGTAGACGGCATGAAGACTATTGTGTGTAAGCTAAAGGATAATCCGCTAGGTTACACTTCAGTTGGTTACCCCACAGACGAAGCACGTATTCCTGCTTGGTTTAAGGAACTGCCATTTGACCAGGACCTAATGGAGTCCGGCATTGTGGACCAAAAGGTAGAAAACTTATTAGGTGTATTGGATTGGAAGATTAGCGAAAGCACTGACACCAAATCAACATTTGACAGCTTGTTTACATTCGAGTAAAATACACTATGAAATTAAGCGAGCTAGTTGACCTAAGAGAAAGACTTAAAAGTGCTTTCTACCTTGACCCTGTATTGGCCAGTGTCGACAACCTGCGCCTTAACATAAGTCTAGTTAACCAAAACGTGGCCGAAAACTACAGTGGCATGCTAGACTTATTAGTCAAAGACTATCGAGATCTGCGTTCAGCAGTAACAGCGCCCAGTGATCGTGTACATGCTATTATTGACGAAATCAATAAAGAGATTAGTTCCAAGAGCAGTCACTTCTTCCTGGACAACTACGAACTGGAATTAAACTACGAAGACCCCGACAACATTCGTCGTGTTCGTGTTATGTATATTCCTGCACAAGTGCAACAGGAAATCGAAAGCCGCATTGCACTGTACGCAAGTTGGAAGTACCCAGGTTTAGAAATTGGTTGCAGAGACGGTGAGTGGACACGACACTTGGTTGCAAGTGATCCGCTATACATGACCGATATGCACCAATCGTTTTTAGATAATGCTATCAAAGACTATGCGCCCGAATACCAACGCCGTGTGCGACAGTATCTAATCAAAGATGGAGACTATGGTATACTGCCCCAGAATCAGTTTAACTTTATCTTCTCTTGGAACTATTTCAACTATCGTAGTTTAGATACAGTTAAGCAAACGCTAAAGCAGATCTATAACTTACTGCGCCCAGGTGGTGTGTTTATGTTCAGCTACAACAATGGTGACTTGCCAGCAGGTGCTGCCTACGCTGAAAGTTACTTTATGAGCTACATTCCAAAGAGTATGCTTATCCCTGCTTGCCAGCAAATGGGTTTTGAAATTGTGTACACACAAGATCATGAGCCTGCTGTGAGTTGGGTTGAAATCCGTAAACCCGGAGAATTGACTACTGTAAAAGGACATCAAGCAATGGGAATTATCAAAGAAAAAGGACAGGTCTAACTTGACAGGTCTAAATACAATCATCTATAATCAATCAATACAGGAGCAATTATGCAAGACTATTTAAAAGACATCGTACAACACACACAAGCACTGGGCTTTATTGACCTAGTTAAGATCACAGGCGACAGCAACGAAACCCGACTTATCGCATTAGCAGAAGACAAATCTGTTGTTGTTGATGCTAAGTTTAAAAACCCAGTACCAGAGTTTATGGGCACATTTGGTATGCCTAACTTAGGCAAGCTAAACACTATCTTAGGTATTCCTGAGTACAAGGAAAATGCTAAACTAAGCATCACTACTAAGAAAGATGCTAACGGCGCAGATCTTCCAGACGGCATTCACTTTGAAAACGCCGCAGGTGACTTTAAGAACGATTATCGTTTCATGACTGCTAACGTTATTAACGACAAGCTAAAGAATCAAAAGATGCGTCCAGTTAAATGGCACGTTGACATCGTTCCTACAAATCAAAACATTCAACGTTTGCGTTTCCAAGCACAAGCAAACTCAGAAGAAACTACGTTTACTGCTAAAACAGACAACGGCGCACTAAAGTTCTTCTTTGGTGACCACAGCAGCCACGCTGGTAACTTTGTTTTCCAAGACAGCGTAAGCGGCACATTGGCTAAGAGCTGGAGCTGGCCGGTTAATGCGTTTATCGCTATCCTAGCACTGCCAGGCGACAAGACTGTTAAGATTTCAGACGAAGGCGCCGCAATGATTACAGTTGACTCGGGTCTTGCTGAATACAGCTACATCTTGCCAGCACAAACCAAGTAATGCTTGAACATTTGATACCAAGAGGTTATCAACCTGGGGGCGGATTAATTTCGCCCGAGGGTGTGTTTTATCTAAACATTCCCAAGAATGCTAGTACATACACAACTAACCTTTTATTATCAAATGGCTGGAACTATTACAACCTAAACGAAAACCCTACACCCAAGCAAGCCATTGCGATCCTACGTGATCCAGTGGAGCGTTGGATTAGCGGATATGCAACGTATGCCGCTAGTTTCGTTTTAGGTTACGGGTACGGCAGTGATCATTTCCGAGAAGACTATAATGATCTTACGGAACGTATTATATTCGATCAATTAATATTTGACGATCACACAACAGAACAAGTAAAATTCATTGAACAGATCAAACACATTCCTACTACGTACTTTAAGTTAAATTACAAACTAGGTATGGAGTTAGAAAGTTTCTTTAAATGCCCGCTAGGTCTAAATAACCCTATTAATGCTAATGTTAGTGAAGACAATTACGATGTAAAGGCCATCTCTAAACACATGCGTTTTAGAATTGAACAAGATCCTGTTCTACGTGCTAAGATTATTGCCAAGTATCAAGCAGACTACGACTTAATTAAAACAGCAAACTATTACAATGAGCCAAGATGATTTAACCAGCAAGCAGAAAGACTACGCAGTATTCTTGCCTGCTATTTCAGGTTTCTACGCTACCTTTATCGGAAAGCAACGAGTCAACAATGACTACGTCGATCCTGCACGTTTCCCGCAGGGACAGCCCACTAAGCTAACCCACATGGATCAAATGGACTGGCTTAATGCACAGCAGGCCCTGTTCCCATACAAGTGGAGTCTATACTCAGGTGGTCACGCTAACTTAGACTTAACTAAAGAAGACGCTAGCGAAGACATGGTGCGTAAGCGTGATCCTAACACTATCATGCTAGGTGACTCAGGTGGATTCCAGATTGCTAAAGGCCTATGGGAAGGTGACTGGAAAGCCAACTCAGGTTGCCCTAAAGCACAAAAGAAACGTGCCGCGGTACTTACATGGCTAGACACTATTAGTAACTATGGCATGGGGTTGGATATTCCTACTTGGGTTATTCACGACAAGAAAGCATCTGATGCTTGCCAAATTAAAACACTAGACGAAGCAGTTGCAGCCACTAAGTTCAACAACGAATACTTTATTAAGAATCGTAAAGGCAAGGACAATGGTGGGGCAAAGTTCCTAAACGTTCTGCAAGGTGACAATCACACGTCAGCTGAAGAATGGTATCAGGAAATGAAACACTTCTGTGATCCTAATGTATACCCAGATCGTCACTTTGATGGGTGGGGCATGGGAGGTCAGAACATGTGTGACGTACACTTAATCCTTAAACGCCTAGTAGCACTACGCTACGACAACCTACTACAAGAGGGCAAACATGATTGGATGCACTTCTTGGGTACAAGTAAACTAGAGTGGGCAGTATTGCTCACCGTTATTCAGAGAGCTATTAGAAAATATGTTAACCCCAGTTTTACTATTTCTTTTGATTGCGCTAGCCCTTTTCTTGCAACAGCTAACGGTCAGGTATATTTCGAAAACGTATTCCCACATGATGAGAAGTGGTCCTATCGTATGGCGCCTAGTGCGGACGACAAAAAGTACGCCACTGACACTAGACCCTGGGCACAAGGTGTAGTTGCTGACGGCATCTACCCACGCTGGCAAGATTCTCCTATTAGCGATATGCTACAAATGAAAGACATTTGTATCTACAAGCCCGGCGATCTAAATAAGATTGGTAAAGAAGGCAAGACAAGCTGGGACAGTTTCTCGTATGCATTACTAATGGGTCATAATGTGTATATGCACATTACCGCAGTACAAGAAGCTAACCGTCGCTTTGATGCAGGCGAGCATCCTGCAATGATGCGCTACAGTGCTCCAACACACGAACTGTTTGAAGACATTGTGGAACGCATCTTTGCTGCTCCTACTAGAGAAGAGTCAGAAGCTATTATCGAATCCTACGATAAGTATTGGATGGAAATCGTGGGCACACGTGGCTTCAAGGGCAAGAAAGCCAAAAATGCAAACACTATGTTCAATTCATTGTTTAGTGTCGAAGAACCCGAAGAGGAAGACACTGACTTTGACACAACCGCGTTAGATGATTTGGAGAACAACGCATGACATATAAGAATCGTATTGCCCATTTAGAAGAGCAACATCACCTTTTGGATAAACAAATTGCAGAACATGAACGTACTGGTAAATTTACCGACAACGAACTGCACGAAATGAAGAAACAAAAGTTGCATTTCAAAGACGAAATTGCTAAACTAGAACGACTTATGCGAGAAACAGGTCACGAATGATTAGAGAAGGTCACGAGAACGTAAAGTTCTTTTATGGTACAGAAGTAGAGCATACGCCAGCATACGGCAAGTACACAATGTTTGTTGTGGGTATCCAGTCGCTTGAAGCTATTGCCCTTGCTCTTACTATGGGCAGTCAACCAGTTGAACATATCTATTTTGGGGCAAATCAAAGTTTCCCAAAGCTTGCAACAGACGATGCACGTGGTTGGCAAGACTGGGAAGAAATGATTCATCCATTCCTGGAAAGAGATCACTTGTGTACACTAGATATTGATGTTTCATGTGCAGAAGGTCTACTAGAAGGCAGCTTTTGCGAACACAGCAACTTCATCCCAATGATTTCGGTTAAACTGCCCTATTTACAACAGCTAGGGTATAATGCTACAATTAAGCTAGACGACCGAGATTTTAAGGCTACTAACCCCGGTGTATGGTGCCATAGCCTTCACAACCTAATGGACCGTAAACAGTTTACCGACTGGTCCGCTTACACAAAAGACGAAACATTATGAATCAAGAACAACGAACTAAAGTAGATAGGATCATGGATCGTGCAGACAGAAAAATCTGGGTCACCTTTAGAAAAGAAGGCATTCACAAATATCCCGCAGCCGCCACTGATCCGGCGCTTGCAACTGGCGATGAATACGATGTTTCGTTTCTTGGTGTCCCCCATCGTCATATATTTCATTTCCGTGTGTGGATTGATGTTTTTCACAACGATCGTGATGTTGAATTCATTCAGTTCAAACGCTGGCTAGAAAATCTCTACAGAGACGGGACTATCCAACTTGACTTTAAGAGTTGCGAGATGATTGCTGACGATTTGTATTTGCAAATCGCAAACAAATATCCAGACAGATCAGTCTGGATTGAGGTAGCCGAAGATGGTGAAAACGGCGCACTCATTAAATACGAAACTCACCTTCCACAACTAATTAACGTTTAAGGAAAACAAAATGGCACAAGAATGGCTGAAGAAGTATCTTCGCATGAAGCCTGAGGTTACCAACCTCTACGACGACCTAGATGAATATCTAGCGTTCTGCAAAAAGCAGGGCTACGTCTATGACGAAGCTCACTTATACAACGAGAAAACGCCATGGGGCGAAATGCAACGTGTTAAGGCGGGCAAGATTCCAAAGGACAATTGGAGTCCATATCCAAAAGAAAAGCGTGACTTTAAGCCACGTGATCGCAACACAAACTGGAAGTACCGTTAATGGGTGCCGCTCGAGAGCCGGATCAAGCAGATTTCGATCTCGAGCGTTTCATTGACATGTTCGACGAAGCGTTGACTAGCCGAGACGAACGTGTAGTGAACGCTCTGCGAAGTCTAATGATGATGGTTATTTTAACTAAGCCCGAGACTGGTAACGCAATGTCGGATCGCAATCCAGGGCCTTTGCGTAGAATGCACGAAGACATGAATCACCTAAATCGTCGTGTGCGAGATATGGAAGATACTTTGCGTAGTATGCAACGCCAAAAGGAAGAGTACTACAAGTGGGACGACTTAAAGAAGTATTCACTACAAACTTCTGGGCGAGATGTATTCAAACAAAATTACGAAGATGAGCTTGCTAAAATCTCGCAAAACTTTGCTATGAAGGTTAACGGAGGAAAGATTTGAGAAAACTATATTACATGGGCTTGGAAAGTTACAAAGCCCGTTACACACTACAACTAACAAACTGGAACAAGGTAGTCTTTGACAAGCGCGGCTACGATGTTAGTTATGTTCCCGGTCTTACACTAGACAACGGCGAAAAGATTGTAACTGGACAAGTGCTAGATGCACATGGTCGCAGTTACTTTGGCATGAGTCAGCTAATGAACTTGGTTCGACTAATGCAACAAGGTGAAGTTACTAGCGAAGACGTTGTCTACTTTGAAGACATGTTCCAGCCTGGTATTGAGTCGTTGCCTTACATTATGCAACAAGTTGATGCCAAGAGTCGTCCACGTATTTTTGTTCGCTGTCTTGCCCAGTCTATCGATCCTGATGACTTTGTGCATGTTTGGGGCATGAGCAAGTGGATGGGACTTTACGAGAAAATGGTTTGTGAGCTAGTACGTGATAGTGGCGGTGCTATTCTAGCCACAAACGAAGAGATGGTAATGCACATGAAAGTCGCTGGCTGGGAAGCCCCAATTTACAATATCTCCGGACTTGCGTTTGGCAAGGACGAAGTGCGTAGCCGTGTAAACCACTATATTCGTCCGTTTGGTGAACGTGATCATCGCGTTGTGTTCTCTGCACGTTGGGACCAAGAGAAGCAGCCAGACTTCTACATGGATGTAATTGAAGCTTGGCATCAACGTCACCCTGGCTCAGGAGTTGAGTTTGCAGTATGCTCTGGCGCCAAACTAAAGAGCAATAACAACAGTTACATGCAACGTACTCGTGACATGCAGGCTGCGGGCAAACTTGTTATCTATGAGGACCTAGAGAAGAATGATTATTACACCATCGTTAACAATGCTCGCGTTGTGTTTAATTGTGCTTTACAGGATTGGGTGTCCAACACTGTGTCCGAAGCTGACGCCCTTGGATGTAATGTATTATATCCTGCTTATCGATCTTTCCCTGAGAGTTTCGCAAATGATCATACAAGGATGTATGTCCCTTGGTCTATTGAAGATGCTCTAGATAAACTAGAGCGTTTGTTGAAGAAGCCTAGCGATAACATGGGCAAGATCTCAGACTGGACAGATGGCACTGTAGGTCGTATTTGCGATATTATCGAAGGCAAAGGCGAGCAGTGGTTGCGTATGAGCACTGACTATCGCAAACATACACATGAGTCTAAGTTCTAAACAAGAAATTTGGCTTGAATGTTGCTGGGCCAAGTGGCCCACACTTTCAGAAGCGGCTGCTCTAGCACTAGGCATGAGAGCCGCTGCCGAATACTATCTAGGCGGAGACCCCGAGCTGGTAGAAGTATTTGACCAATACGTAATGATAAAAACTCTTAAAGGAATTGAATAATGGCAACCAAGAAACTAAAAAATGTAGACAGCGGGGGCTGGCCCAAAATCAATCAGGGTAGCCACTTGACTGTTAAGACTTTTGAAGATGGGTCAACTGAATTGATCTGGGACGACGAAGCCTTGCTTAAAGATGTGCAAGATGCTATACTAAGCGTTACAGACTCAGTAACCCCTGCACCAAAGAAAGGTAAAAAGAAAGATGTCAAAACTAACTAAACTAGCGAAGGTAAATGATTCATTTACTGTTAACCGCTACGACAATGGCTGGATGGTAGAAATCGGCGGTCGCAACAAAAAAGATGACTGGGTTAATAGCAAGACCTTGTGCAACACCGAAGCTGAATTAGTTGAACTAATCAAAGAATACAACACAATCCCTGTAGCGGAGTAAACATGGCAACTTGGTCACTATCCCCACAATACAAAAAGTCCGCTGTTGAGAAGATGTTCTTCTACAAGGACGGCAAAGTTATTACAATGGAACAAGGTTTCCGTTGGGCTACATTTAAAATGGAGTCCGATATTTGCCCATTGTCAACTGATGAGTTAAAAAACGAGGATGGATTTGAGCTCGATGGCGATTGGGAAATGTGGGATATGATTGACGGTTGCTGGCTTGATATCGAAGCAGGTAACGACAAAACAACCGATGAAGATGTAGAAGCATTTACAGAGCTATGGGAAGAAGACAGCTTCGAAGCTGTTGAGGGCGCAGGTTGGTCGCAGGATGATTGCGAATACTTCTACCATGGCCCACTTGAACTTACTAACGAAGACACTGGTGAAGTGTTTAAGGGCGAACCCGATGAAGCTCCGCAAGAGCCTCTCCCAACTGAAGAAGAACTAATCAAAGAACTTGACACGCTACTAGACACAATGCCCGAACTTGAGGAAGAAGAGCCGGAGCTAGAACTAACTGATTGGTTCCCAGTTGAAGTTAACCCAGTACGCACAGGGCGTTATCAAGTACTAACTAAAGAATCAACAATGTGGCCATTCCCACAATATACTGAATGGACAGGCAAGAAGTGGGTAGGCGAAACTGTAACACAGTGGCGCGGACTTGCAAACGAACCTAAATAATCATTTAACAAAGGAAAATAAAATGACAAATCTACAAGAACACTTTGACGCATACCTAGCAGAGAACGCTAAGTTTGAAGCAGGTAACAATGCCGCGGGCACTCGTGCTCGCAAAGCATTAGCAGAACTAGGTAAAGCAGTTAAGGCTCGCCGTAACGAAATTACTGAAACTAAGAACGCACGTCAGGAAGCTAAAGCAAAGGCCTAATATGAGCGACTATCGTACTTGTGGGGCCTGTTATGAAAGTGTACACAAGTACGCTAGTGTGTGCCCTCATTGCCATACACAACTAGTTGCAGAAGCACAACCTCGGTCTGCAGGTTTAAAAGACTGGTTACTCTTTTTTGCATTGTTTGGCTTGGCTTTCTATTTTGTCTGGCCGTATTTTAAATGAACAAAACAATTATTGTAACAGGCGGATGTGGCTACATAGGTAGCCATGTCGCGCGAGCGTTTAAGCAAAATGGCGATACTGTACACATTATCGACCAAGTAAAGAGAGACCATACTCTTAAAGGGATCGATGGCTATCTTATTGCAGACTTTGCTAGTGAAGAATCATTAGGGTTTATTATTAATATTGCGCCAGATGTGATAGTACATTGTGCAGGTACCAGCTTGGTTGGGCCTAGCATGA
>JACCDQ011688818.1_pt1 | contig 14460 bp, 10 predicted proteins | sample 7446031 | NCBI WGS metagenome assembly JACCDQ01 (sample SAMN15323442, study PRJNA562643) | freshwater metagenome | isolation source: river surface water | place: USA:Blue River Watershed | collected 2017-08-17
GCACCGCGAGGTCGTCAGCGCATCGGTCGAGGACATGGCGAATGATGTGCTTCGCGAAGTCTTCGGCCAGCTGCATGTTGTCTTCGAGGGTGTAAAACGCCATTTCGGGCTCGATCATCCAAAACTCACTCAGGTGGCGCGTGGTGTTGGAATTTTCGGCGCGGAACGTCGGGCCGAAGGTGTAAATCTTGCCCAGGGCCATTGCGCCGAGTTCCCCTTCAAGCTGGCCGCTCACGGTAAGGTTGGTGCTTTGGCCAAAAAAGTCTTCGCTGAAGTCGACCTCACCTGACTCGGTGCGCGGAGGGTTGTCGGCCGGAAGCGACGTGACACGGAACATTTCGCCCGCACCTTCGGCGTCGCTCGACGTAATAATGGGGGTGGCCCAATGGTAAAATCCGCGCTCGTGAAAAAACTGGTGCACGGCGTACTGCGCCTCGTGGCGAATGCGGAATACGGCGCTGAACGTGGCCGTGCGGGGGCGAAGGTGGGCAATTTCACGCAGGAATTCCAAGCTGTGGCGCTTGGGCTGCAGCGGGTATTCTTCAGGCGAGCTGTCGCCGTGAACAACGACTTCTTGGACTTGAATTTCAACAGCCTGGCCACTGCCCTGTGACGGAACGAGGAGTCCGCGCACTTCAACGGCAGCCCCAGTGGTGATGCGCTTGAGTGTAGCCTCGGGCGTCGCTTCAAAATCGACTACGCACTGCAAATTGGCTCCGGTTGACCCGTCGTTCAGGGCAATAAATCGGTTCGAACGAAAGGTGCGGACCCAGCCGCGAGCGGTAACGGACTGCTGCTGGGGCGTGGTCTGGAGTATTTGGGCAATAGTCATGGTTTGTGGCACAGTTTGTGATGAGGCCGGGTGCAAAGTACGAGGATTTTTGGAATCCGCACAGCGCTTGCACCTCTTTTTTACCCTCTAGATTCCGAAATGCCGCCCTCCGCGGAAACATTTTTTACCACAAAACGTTTCCAATGGGTCACGTGACGTAATTTTGCCGCGCAATGAGCGAACCTGCCCTCAACGAAGTCAAAACCAGCATCCTGCAGCGGGCTATGGACATGTTCCAGCGCTACGGCCTGCGGGCGATGACTATGGACGACGTGTGCCGAGAGCTCTCCATGAGCAAAAAGACGCTCTACCAGTACTTCAGCAACAAGGCTGACCTCGTGGATCAAGCGGTGCGCCATGTGTTTTGTGCCCACCAAAAAAGTATGGATCAGCTCGGCGCGGAGCACGAGAACGCCATCGACCGGATGATCAACCGATACGCGTTTTTAATGCGCATGATGGAATCCCACGGGCCCAACATGATGTTTCCGCTGAAAAAGTACTATCCCAAGACCTATGAATGGCTTTTTGCGCAGCGTCAGCGCACCATGACTGACGCCCTGGTTCAGACCATCAAAGACGGCCAAGCGCAGCGCCTCTTTCGCGACGACCTCGACCCACAGCTCGTGGCGCGCATCCACTTCACGACCATGGTAGGTATAGCCGACGCTGACTTCACCAACGAAAGCTTCAGCGAACGCCGCGAACTGATTTGGACGGCAATCAGCCTGTTCATTCGCTCCATCAGCACCGCCCAAGGACTACAGTACTTCAACGACCACAAGGAACCCCAACCATGATTCGAACCCTCGCTTTTGCCGCAGCCCTTGCGCTCACCGGCAGCACGTATGCCCAAGCTACGCTCTCGCTCGAGCAGGCCTTGGACCACGCTCAAAAACACAACGCCCAAAACAAGGTCCGCGGACTCGAGCAGCGGGCCGCCGAAAAGGTGCTGTGGCAGAATATTGCGCTTGGCCTTCCCAGCGTGACGACCGCGGGACAGTACACCGACAACATAGCGCTTCCGGCGCAGTTTTTTGACATCAACCAAGACGGGGTGATCGACAAACTTCAGTTTGGTACTCGGTATACTTCCATCGGCAACCTCAGCGTCAACCAGCTGGTGTTTGATGGCAGCTACATAGTAGCTTTAATGGCCACCAACGTCCTCCGCGACCAAGCCGCGCTGAACAAGGAGAAGACGGAGATCGACGTCCGCCAGCAAGCCGCGCAGCTTTACCACCTCAACGTGATTTTGGCCGAGAACGAAAAAGTGCTGAGCGAAAACATCAAGCAGACCCAGTCGACGGCCGCCCAAATGGCCGCTATGGCCAAAGAGGGCCTAGCGGAGCTCGAAAGCGTAGACCAAATCAACCTCGTGGCGCGCCAGCTCGAGGCGGGCCTGGGCAACATTCGCCAGCAAAAAGCTATCGCGGCAAAAATGCTCCTGCTGACCTGCGGTCTCCCGGTGGAGCAATCGGTCACCCTAACCACAGGCCTCGACCAACTGATTCAAGGTGCGGTAGCGGGCGCCGGGTTGCTCGAAGCCAAGTTTGACCCCGAACAGCACGTAGACTACCGCGTACTCGCCGCTGGCCGCATGGGTCAATCGCTGCTGTACAAAAACGAATTGGTCGGCTTTTTGCCCAAAGTCTACGCCGGTTATTCCCTGACCAAGCAGTTTGTGAGTCAGGATGCCAACGTGTGGAACCCCGACGGATACTTCGCGAACAACGTCGTGTTCCAGTCGTGGAACGTCAGCGCGCAATTCCCCCTGTTCACCTCAGGACGTCGGGTATTTAAAGCCCAAGAAAGCAAGCTTAAAGTCGAGCAACTCGACGTGCTCTTAGCACAAACGCGGAGTGCCGTCACGGTGCAGCACCTCCAAGCTAAAGCAGAATACGAAAACGCACTCACCACCTACCGTCTTCAGTCCGACAACGTAGCCTTAGCCAAGCGCCTTCGCGACAAGGCCCGCATCAAGTTCATGGAAGGCGTCGCCAGCAGCCTAGAATACAGCCAGGCAGAAACCCAATACCAGCAAACGGTCGCAGCCATGCTCGCGAGCGCCAACGAAACCTTAAACAAACGCATTGCCCTCGAAAAAGTCCTGGGGATGTACAACACCTCGAAGCCCGAATAAACCATGAAGAAGACCCACCTCCTCGTCGCCGTTTCTGCCGCTGCAGCGATGGCATCTTGCGGATCCAACGACGCTACTCAGGGCGATGCCGCTGAGCTCACCGCGCGCCGCGACTCCCTTGCCGCCGTAATTGCCAAGGCCGAAGGCGAACTCGCCGAAATCGACCTAAAGCTGGCCGTTTTAGACAGCTCGGCGCAGTGGAATACGGTTACCCTGCTCCCGGCAGGCGCTGAAGCGTTTCAGCACGACTTCAATGTATACGGAACGGTTAAATCGGACCAAAGCGTGACCCTATACCCCGAAAGTGCGGGACGCATTCAGCGCGTCCTCGTGCGCAGTGGCCAAAAAGTGAGCGCGGGCCAAGTGCTGATCGAGCTCGACAACAGCGTGATTCAATCAAGCCTCGCCGAAATCAAAACCCAACTCGACCTTGCACAAACCTTGTTTGACAAGCAGAAGCGCTTGTGGGAACAGGGAATTGGTAGCGAAGTGCAGTTCCTCCAAGCCAAAACGCAGCTCGAGGGCCTACAAAAGCGCCTGAGCACAGCCCAAAAGCAAGCGGCGATGGCCACCGTGCGCGCACCCTTTGCCGGCAGTGTAGACGAGATCTTTGCCAAGCAAGGTGAATACGCGGCCCCGGGTGCCCCGATGGCGCGCCTCATCAGCAGCGGCGGTCTGCGCCTCGAGCTCGACGTGCCCGAGACCTACATCACTCGCCTCAAGGTGGGCCAGAAAATCGCCCTCGATTTTAATTCAATCAACGTGAAAACCACGGCCAGCATCAGCCAGGTCGGTGACTTCATCAACCCCGACAGCCGCACCTTCAAAGTGAGCGTGAACTTGCCTTCGAATGGCCAGTTCAAACCCAACATGATGGCGAGTGCCGAAGTGGTGGACTACGAGTCAGCCGGCGTGCTTACGCTGCCCAACCGCCTGATCTTGCAAGACACAAAGGGCCAGAACTACACTTACGTTTTTGTTGCCGCAGAAAACGGCCTCGGCAAAGTGGAGCGCCGCGAACTCACCCTGGGTGTATCGAACAACGACGCGACCGAAGTCCTTGGCGGCCTCAAGGCTGGAGAGCAAGTTATCGATCGCGGAATCCGCAGCGTGCAGAACGGCGAAACGGTGAAATCAGTTAAGGAATAATTCCGAGCAAAGAACGCAGCATCATGTCAGAACAAAACTCGCTTTTTCGCCGCTTTCCCCTTGTGGAATGGGCGGTTAGCAACCGAATTACGGTTAGTGTCCTCACGGTAATCATTGCCGTCGCTGGACTCGTGGCCTACCGCGCCATGCCGGCAGAAAGCTTCCCAGAGGTTGCCCAGCCAACCATCTACATCGGAACCGTGTACCCGGGCAACTCGCCAGTGGACATGGAGCGCTTAGTGACGCGTCCGCTCGAGAAGCAGCTGAATACCATCAGCGGGGTCGACAAAATCAAATCGACCTCAATTCAAGGATTCTCGTCGATTGAAGTAAAGTTTGACTTCCGCGTGGGCGTCGACGAAGCACTGCGCAAGGTCAAGGACAAGGTGGACGCCGTACAGTCTTCACCCGACTTCCCTAAAGACCTCCCCGCAGATCCCAACATCTTTGAGCTCAACATCGCCGAGCTTCAGCCGATCATGAACATCAATATTTCGGGTGAATTCACGGCGGACCAACTCGAGGACTACGCCAAGTACCTTGAGGAGCAGATCGAAGACATCCCGAGCATTGCTTCGGTAGACGTGCGCGGTATTGACGATAAAGAAGTGCGCATCGCCGTGGACCTTCAGAAGATGGAGGACCTGGACATCAGCTTCAACGGCATTGCCGACGCGATCAAGTACGAAAACATGTCGGTATCGGGCGGAGACCTGCTCGTCGACGGCTACCGCCGCAACATTCGCGTCCTCGGCGAGTTTGAATCGATTCAAGACATCGAAAACATCATCGTCAAGCAAGAAAAAGGCGCCATTGTATACCTGCGCGACATCGCCGAGGTGGAATTCACCAGCGTAGAGCGTGAGAGCTACGCTCGACAGTTTAAGAGTCCGGTTGTTTCACTGGATATTAAAAAGCGCTCGGGTGAAAACCTCATTGAAGTTTCATCCGAAATCAATAAGGTCGTGGCGGAGGCGAAGGATTCGTACTTCCCCAAAAACCTCCTCTTGTCGATAACCAACGACCAGTCGAACCGCACCAAAAACCAAGTGGGTGAACTTGAAAACTCCATCATTTTCGGGGTGATCCTGGTTGTTCTCGTGTTGACCTTCTTCTTGGGCCTGCGCAACGCCCTCTTTGTGGGTATTGCCATTCCGCTTTCGATGCTGCTCAGCTTCCTGATTTTGAACAGCATGGGCGTAACGCTCAACTTCATGGTGCTCTTTGGACTCGTGCTTGCCCTGGGCATGCTGGTAGACAACGGCATTGTAATCGTTGAGAACATTTACCGATTCCGCACCCTTGGCTACAGTGCTGACGAGTCGTCGCGCCTCGGTTCCGGCGAAGTTGCCATGCCGATTATTTCGTCCACGGCGACTACCCTTGCCGCCTTTATTCCGCTCGCACTTTGGCCCGGACTCATCGGCGAATTCATGAAGTTCCTGCCGCTCACCTTGATCGTGGTATTGAGCTCGTCGCTGTTTGTGGCCCTGGTCATCAATCCGTCGCTCGCCGCCCGCTACATGAAAATGGAAGCCGACGTGGTGAACCGCCCCAAGTGGACGAAAATCGGCTCAGCATTAACGGTGGTTGGACTTATTCTCAACGTAGCCGTGGGGCTGACCGTGCTCGGCAATCTGCTGTTTTGGCCCGGACTTCTCACCCTGATTTACATCTGGGCCATCGAACCGTGGACCAATAATTTCATGGCCAACGGTCTACCTAAGCTTGAAGCTTGGTACGAACGCCAGGTAACCTGGGTACTATCAAAAAACAACGCATCAAAGACCTTATGGTCCACGGTGGCCCTGTTTGTGCTGAGCTTTATCCTGATGGGAATTATTCCGCCGAAAGTGGTCTTCTTCCCCGACAACCAGCCCAACCTGGCGAACATCTACATCGAGATGCCCGTGGGCACCGACATTGAGGAAACCAACAAGATCACGCAAGAAATAGAAGATCAAATTTTGACGCTCCTCAAGCGCTACGAGTACGATGTTGACGGAAAACCCTACAACTACATGGTTGAATCGGTCATTGCCCAAGTGGGCAAGGGCACGAGCGACCCGCGCGAAGGTCCGTCGAACGTGGCTACGCCCAACAAGGCCAAGGTGGTCGTGGCATTCCGCGAGATGAAGTACCGCCTCAACGAGGAAGGAGACCGCGTAACCAGCTCTGAGGTACTCAACTTGCTGCGCGAGAACATTTCAGCGATCCCGGGCGTACTCATCGCCGTGGAGAAGGACCAAAACGGCCCGCCCACCGGTGCCCCGGTAAACATTGAGCTGAGCGGCAACGACTACGACGTGCTCTTGGCCACCGCAGAAGACGTGCGCCGTACCCTCTCGAATTCCCGAGTCAAAGGGTATGACGAACTCAAGCTCGACGTGGCGGGCGACAAACCGGAACTTCCGATCACTGTTGACCGTTCGAAGGCACGCAGCCTGGGCGTGAGCACGGGCCAAATTGGCGACGCGTTGCGCACCGCTTTGTTTGGCAAGGAAATCAGCCGCTACAAAGACGAAGAAGATGACTACCCCATCAACCTTCGCTTTAAGGACGAGTTCCGCTACAACGTAGAGAGCTTGCTCAACCAAAAGATCACGTTCCGTGACCCTGGTACAGGCCGAATCAAGCAAGTGCCCATCAGCACGGTGGCTTCGCCTACCAAAACGTCTACGTTTACCGCCGTGAAGCGCAACGACCTCAACCGCGTGATCACCGTGTATTCAGGCATCGAAGAAGGCGCCAACGCCAACACGATCGTCGCCGAGATGAAGCAGGTATTGAAAAACTACGAGCTTCCCAAGGGCGTCACGCTTTCGTTCACCGGTCAACAAGAAGAGCAGGCCAAAGAACTCGGCTTCTTGTCTAAAGCCCTGATGATCGCCGTGTTCCTGATCTTCTTGATCATCGTCGGCCAGTTCAACTCGGCGCGCGTGCCCTTCCTGATCATGACCACGGTTATTCTGTCGTTCATTGGCGTATTCCTCGGGCTCTTGATCTTTAGAATGGACTTTGTGGTCATCATGACCATGATCGGCATCATTTCGCTGGCCGGCGTCGTGGTAAACAACGCCATCGTTTTGGCGGACTACGGAGGCCAACTGATCGAGCGCCGCAAGGCAGAACTCGGCCTCGAGCAGGACGTTCCCCTTCCCGAAGGAGAGCTTGCGCCCATTCTTTCGGAAGCCGGCAAAACGCGCTTGCGCCCCGTGCTGCTCACGGCAATCACCACCGTACTCGGGCTTATTCCGCTCGCTACGGGCATGAACCTCGACTTCTTTACGTTGATCTCCGAAAACAACCCCCACATTTACTTCGGTGGTGACACCGTTGCCTTCTGGGGACCGATTTCGTGGACCGTTATCTTCGGGTTGACCTTCGCCACGTTCTTGACGCTGGTCATCATGCCGGTGCTGCTCTTCCTCACAGAGCGCAGCCGTTCGCGCCGCTACTACCGCAAGGTGGCCAACTAAGCGAAGCACCTTCTCGGGTATTCCGAGGAGCAACAGATCCCGGAGCAGGCCGCGCAGCGGCGGGCTCCGGGATTTCTTTTGGGCCGCGAAGCTGCGAGCGAAGGGATTTCTTTGGACCGCGAAGCGTTGGCCCCCGGGACTACTTTTGGGCTGCCCCCGAGGGAAGTTCCGCATCTTAAGTGCCTACTTTTGTACCGTGATCCCCTTGATGAACGAATGGCGCAGCTGGCCCGTGGTCCGCTGGAGCGAAGTGGCCGACGCGGCCAAAGCCCACGTGCTCGCAACTACCCGCGACAAAGCTGGCCATATTGGCTCCAGCCTCGGTGCCGCCGAGCTCACCGTGGCCCTTCACGGCCTGCTGAATACGCCCGAAGATCTGCTCATCTGGGACGTCGGCCACCAAGCCTATGTACACAAGGTACTGACCGATCGGGCCTCGGTTTTTCAGGCCAACCGCCAGCCGGGCGGGCCCAGTGGCTTTCCCCGCCGTAGCGAATCGCCGTTTGACGCCTGGGGCGTTGGCCACTCCAGCACTGCGCTGTCGGCCGCCGTGGGCTTTGCCCGCGCGGACCATGCCCTAGGCAGGGTTCGGCACCGCGTAGCGGTGGTGGGCGACGGCGCTATGACCGGCGGAATGGTCTATGAAGCCCTGAACGACGGGGGCGGGTGGGGCGCCGACGTTTTGCTCGTCATCAACGACAACGGAATGGCCATCGAAGAAAACGTCGGTGCCCTGCACCGCGGCGGGCCAGACGCCTACCGCGCCCTCGTGGAATCCCTCGAGTGGGCCTGGGTCGACGGCAACGTAGACGGTCACGACGTGCCCGCCGTGGCGAGCGCCCTGGAGCGCGCGCTGGCGCTCCGCGGCCCGCGCGTGCTTCACGTGCGCACCCGCCGCCCTTCGACCGCCGAACTGGGCCTTTCGGAATCCGCCCCGGGACCAGATCATTTTCAAACCCATTTTGCGGCGGCCCTCGCTTCGCTCGCCGCCGCCGACCCCCGAATTCACGCGTTGACGGCGGCCATGGCTCCGGGCTGCAGCCTAGATTTGGTCCGCGAGCAGTTCCCCGACCGCGTGCACGACGTGGGGATCGCAGAGCCCCATTGCATTACGGCCGCGGCGGCCATGGCCGCCGCCGGCCTCCGCCCCGTCGTCAACCTCTATTCGACGTTTTCGCAGCGGGCGCTCGACCAATGGATCCACGACGTGGCCCTGCAACAATTGCCGGTCATTCTGTGCCTGGACCGTGCCGGAATGGTCGGCGAAGACGGCGCAACCCACCACGGCGTATTTGATTTGGCCATGTTCCGGGCGGTGCCCCACACGGCGATCTGGGCCCCGCGCGACGGCCATGCCCTGCGCGAAGCCCTTGAGGAGGCCCTAGCCTACGGAGGCCCTTCGATTATTCGCTACCCAAAAGGTGCGGCGCCACGCTACCCGGAGCCCCTGCAGCGCCGAGGAGGTATGGACTGGATGCAGTCCGGAACCGGAATTGCGCATTTTGGATTGGGGTCCGCCCTAAGCCAGGCCCTCGCGGCCGCCAAGCCCAGCGAGAGCGTAATTGACCTGCGCCGCGCCAAGCCAATGGACCCGAACTCGCTGCACTACTTTGCCCGCAACCACCACACCTGGCACGTTTGGGAAGATGCTCAAGCGATCAATGGGGTCGGCCAAGCCCTTGGTTGCTGGCTTCTTGAAAACGGCTACGGACACATTGCTCTTCACCGCCACGGCTACCGCGACCAGTTCGTGGATCACGCTCCGCGCGAAGCACAGATGGCGTCCGCGAAGCGGACCTAGCAACTAGTTACTAGTAACTGGTATTGAAGCCCAACGCGGTGCGGACCCGCTTCAGGGTGGCCTGCGCCACGGGGCGTGCTTGGTCAGCGCCTGTGCGAAGTACTTCGTAGACCGCTTCGGGATTGGCCATGAGGCGATCGAACTCCGCTCGAGGACCGGCAAAGCGCTCCAAGATGGCATTCAAAAGGGCCGTCTTCGCGTGGCCGTAGCCATAGCCTCCCGCACGGTAGTTGGCCTCCATTTCGGCAACCTGCTCGGGGCGCGCAATGAGTCGGTACAACGTGACGACGTTGCACGTGTCCGGATTCTTGGGCTCCTCGAGCGGCGTGGAGTCGGTAACGATGCCCATGATTTGCTTTTTCAGCTCTTTTTCGGGCAAAAAGATGTCGATGACGTTGCCGTAGGACTTCGACATTTTCTGGCCGTCGGTGCCGGGTATCGTCATCACGGCCTCTTGAATTCGGGCCTCGGGAAGCACAAAAACCTCGTGGCCGGTGATGCGGTGGAAGGTTTCAGCGATGTCGCGGGTGATTTCGAGGTGCTGGCGCTGGTCTTTACCAACCGGAACCAGGTGGGCGTCGTACAGCAAGATGTCGGAGGCCATTAGCACCGGGTAGTCAAAGAGGCCAGCGTTGACGTCGCTCAGGCGGTCTGACTTGTCCTTAAAGCTGTGGGCGTTGGCCAGCATCGGGTAGGGCGTGAAGCAGTTGAGGTACCAGGTCAGCTCCGTGCACTCCGGTAGGTCGCTCTGAGCGTAAAACACCGTGCGCTTCGGGTCGAGGCCGCAGGCGAGCCACGCCGCGGCTGTGGCGAGCAAGTTGGCCTTGCGGGCTTCGGGGTCCTTAACCGTGGTCAGCGAATGCAGGTCCGCGATAAAAAGGTAGGACTCGTTGGCGGGGTCCTTGGCCAATTCAATGGCCGGAAGGATGGCGCCCAGCACATTCCCGAGGTGCTGGCGTCCGCTGCTTTGGATTCCGGTGAGGATGCGTGCCATAGCGCGAAGTTAACCCCCGCCGCGGCAGCACCGGCGGGGTATTTTAAGTCCTTATAATGTCACATTAACAATTCTTATGAATTCCGTAATGCCTTCAGGTCAAAATTTCGCTAAGACATGCTAAATCATCTGTAAACTCTGCTTTTCAAGTACTTATAAGACAATATTCCCCAACTTTTTCTGGAGGGCGCGCACGTTGTGTTGAATTTTTTTCTACTTTTCCTAAACAAAACATATTATTAAATGTTAACCTAACACAAAATCCACCTAAAACCTGATTTATGCAATTTCTCGAAGTACTCACCATTGATCCGGCCGATCCCGTAAGCTTTACGTTCTTTACGGGCTACATGGCCATGTTCGCTGCTTCCGTGTTCTTTTTCATGGAGCGCAGCCGCGTCGCCGACGAGTGGAAGCTCTCGCTGTTGGTATCTGGCCTTATCACCGGTATCGCCGCAGTGCACTACTACTACATGCGCGACTTTTACCAAGCGACGGGTACCAACCCGATCGCGCTTCGCTACATTGACTGGACCCTCACGGTTCCGTTGATGTGCGTGGAATTTTACTTAATCACCAAGAAAGCCGGTGGAACGAGCGGGCTTTTGTGGCGCTTGATCTTGGCTTCAGTGGCTATGCTGCTGCTCGGCTACATCGGTGAAGCCTTCTACGCAAATCAGACCCAATCGTGGGTGTGGGGCGCACTGTCGGGCTTGGCCTACTTCTACATTGTGTGGATGGTATGGAAGGGCGAGGTGGCCACCTTGGCGGCCAATGCCGGCGGAAAGGTTCAGACGGCCGTCAAGGCACTCGGCTGGTTCGTACTCGTAGGCTGGGCTATTTACCCTATCGGGTACATTGCCGGCACCGAGGGCGGACTCTTCGGCATGAAAGTGCTCGAGGGCCTGCAAATGGACCTCGTGTACAACATTGGCGACGCCATCAACAAGATTGGTTTCGGCTTGGTAATCTACGCTTTAGCCCAAAAGGACTAAGTCTAACCTCGGATTTTGTGCGCGGAGCCGTCCCTAGGGGCGGCTTTCGTTTTTTAAGGAACCAGCCTAAAGTCCAAGCGCAGCGGGAAGGTGATGCCCAAGCCCGGTTCTACGACCTGAAGCTCAGAATGCCAGAGCTGTAGGGTTTCGGCGTCCCAATCCACCTTGAAAATCAGGGTGTCGGGGTAATCATAAAACCATATCTCGCGCTCGACCGGCTTGTACCAGTAGGTTCCGACGCGGGACTTGGTGTAGGTGTAGGGCGCCACACTCGGCAGCAGGTCAGCCGTGAACTGGATCTGGTAGTCGACCAAATCGGAGTCGTTGCGCGTAAAAAAGTCAAATCGGCCCGAAACGTCGCGGGCCTTGTTGTGGATGCGCACTGGAACCGTCGTATCGCCAATGTTCATGGGCAAATCAGCAGTGTAGGTTACCGAATCGAGCGTCCAGCCTGCGGTCAAGCGAGGTAAAAACGGCCCGGTCGCCTCGGGCGGCAGACCCCCGTTGGGATCGGGATCCTTGCAGCCAAGCGCCAAGGCGAGCGCAAGAAACCAAAAACCAGTTGCCCTAGGCATTGATGTCGATAAAGCGCTCTACGTCTTTGATCTTGCCAAACACGACGAGCTCGTCGATGTCTTCAATAACCATGTCGTCTTGGGGAACGCCCTTGATGTGGGCCACCTCGTCGTCGCCACCCTTCTGAATGACCGTGACCAAGTTGAGGCGGTACTTTTCCAGCAAGCCGATGTTTTTGAGCGTGCGCCCGACGATGCTGCGAGGCGCAGCAATCTCCACGATTTCGTAGTTGTCGGGAAGCTGCACACACATCATCATGCCCGGGTTGATCAGGCGTTCGGCCACGTTTTTGCCTACTTCTTCTTCGGGCGAAAGAATCTCTTTCACGCCCATCTTCTCGAGGATCTTGCGCTGGGTTTCGCCTTGGGCGCGCGCAATGATGCGCGTCACCCCCATCTCCATGAGCTTCACCGTGGTAAGCAGCATGCCCTCGAAGTTTTGGCCGATTGACACCACAACGGCGTCCATCTCCAAGATGTTTTGGGCTTTGAGTGCGCGGGGGTCCGTCGAATCCAGCACCACCGAGTAGGCAACGTGGTCCTTGATGCTTTCGACCTTGTCCTCGTCAATGTCGATGGCAATCACCTCGGCGCCCTTCTCAGAGAGCTTTCGGCAAATGGCGGAACCAAACTGGCCCAACCCGATTACGGCAAATTTGTCCGCCATGGTGTGGAATTACTTAGGTCAAAAGTACAGAAAGCGCCTGATCTAAATCAGCCGTGAGGTCGCGCACGTCTTCGAGGCCCACGCTGAGGCGAATCAGGCCGTCGGTGACCCCGGTCTTCTCGCGCTCCGACTTGGGAATGCTCGCGTGGGTCATGGTAGCCGGATGGCCCGCCAGCGACTCTACGCCGCCGAGCGATTCCGCCAGGGTAAACACCTTGAGCGCAGAAACCACCGCACTGGCCTTGGCCAAGTCGTCGTCGTGCAGCGCAAACGACACCATGCCGCCAAACTGCTTCATTTGGCGTGCGGCCACGGCGTGGCCCGGATGGTCCTTGAGGCCAGGGTAGTAGACCTTGCGCACCGCGGGGTGCTTGGCCAAGTGCGCGGCCACCGCCTCGGCGTTGCTGCAGTGGCGGTCCATGCGCACGTGAAGGGTTTTGATGCCGCGCAAGGCCAAGAAGCTGTCCATCGGGCCGCAGACTGCACCAGACGCGTTCTGAATGAAGTAAAGGCGCTCGGCCAACTCCTTATCGGCCACGGCCAGGAGTCCAAGCACCAGGTCGCTGTGTCCGCCCAAGTACTTGGTCGCCGAGTGCAAAATGATGTCGGCTCCCAGCTCCAGCGGGCGCTGCAGGTAGGGCGTCGCAAACGTGTTGTCGACCACCACGAGCGCACCCACCTTCTTGGCTTCGTCGGCCAGCGCCTTGATGTCGAGCACGTTGAGCATGGGGTTGGTCGGCGTTTCGAGCCAAACCATCTTGGTGTCGGGCGTGATCAGTGTGCGGAGTTCCGCCGGATCTGATAACGGCGCGAAGCTGAACTTCAGCCCAAAGGGCGCGTACATCTTGGTGAACAAGCGGTAGGTTCCGCCGTAGAGGTCGCTCGTGCTGACCACGTGGTCGCCGGGCTTGAGGAGCTTCATGCAGGCGTCGACTGCGGCGAGTCCGCTGCCGAAGGCCAGTCCGTCGGTGCCTCCCTCGATGGCCGCGATGGCGTTCTCAAGGGCCTTACGCGTCGGATTGTGGGTGCGGCTGTATTCGTAGCCTTTGTGCACGCCCGGTGCCTCTTGGGCGTAGGTCGAAGTCTGGTAAATCGGGGGCATGACGGCACCCGTCGACGGGTCGTGGTGCTGGCCGCCGTGGATGGCAAGGGTGTTGAATTCCATGATGTAAATCTACGTTGGCGAAGCCAGTAACTAGTTACTAGCAACCGGTAACTGGCGCCGAGAAGTACCTTCGGCCCATGGTCGGCCGCTTCGCACCTTCTCCTACCGGAATCCTGCACTGGGGCAACGCCTCGACCTCGCTGCTGGCCTGGCTTCAGGTGCGGGCCGAGGGCGGACGCATGCTGCTCCGCATGGAAGACGTCGATCCGCAGCGCAGCAAGCCGGAATTTGCCGACGGCTGGCGCCGGGACCTCACCTGGCTCGGCCTGGACTGGGACGAAGAAGTGGCGCCGCAGTCCCAGCGAGGTCAGCGCTATGCTCAAGCCTTGGAGGATTTGGCCGCCCAAGGCCTCGTGTTTGCCTGCCGCTGCACGCGCCGCGACATGGCCGAAGCGGTTTCGGCACCCCACGGAAGTTTTATGGGGTCCTACCCCGGGACCTGCGCCGACGGCCGTTGGCCGTTGGACGGACCGGGCGCTCGGCGCCTTCGCTACCCTGACGACGCGGTGGTCCTGCGGCGGGCCGACGGAGCCTGGGCCTACCAGCTCGCGGTGGTCGCCGACGACTTTGACCAGGGCGTAACCCACGTGCTTCGGGGTCGGGATTTGGCCGACAGTGTTCCGCTCCAGCTTTTTGTGCACCGCGCCCTCGGAAATCCCC
>JACCDQ011861523.1_pt1 | contig 14450 bp, 8 predicted proteins | sample 7446031 | NCBI WGS metagenome assembly JACCDQ01 (sample SAMN15323442, study PRJNA562643) | freshwater metagenome | isolation source: river surface water | place: USA:Blue River Watershed | collected 2017-08-17
ACGCCGGCGGTGACGACGACAGCGGTGCGCTGGGGCGCGGACGTGGTCTTGCCGACGGGCGAGATCCGGCCGGGCGTGCGGACGGATGCGGTGTGGCGCGCCACCGGGGTGCCGGCGGCGCCGTGAGCGGGCGTGCAGCGGGACGGGGGAATCGCGGGGCGGCGGCGTTTGCGGCTGGATTTCGAAAAACGAATCCGAACGCTCGGCGCGTGCCGCTCAAAGCCCTGCCCCAACGCCAGTCCCTCGTCGCCCAGACGGTGGCGTTCCTCGACGCGCAGATCGCGGCGGGCGAGTGGCGCGAGTGGCTGCCGAGCGAGCGGTCGCTGTGCGAATTGCTGCAGGTGAGCCGCAACACGCTGCGGGCGGCCCTGGCGCAGATGAAGGCGGAAGGGCGGATCGAGCCGATGCACGGCGCGGGCAACCGGATCGTGAGCGCGCGTGGCGCGGCGGCGCGGACGGCGTCGACGGACGTGGCGCTGCTGACGCCGCAGCCGCTGGAGCGGCTGCGGCCGCTGCAAAGCCTCTGGATCGACGATATGCGCGCGCTGCTGAGCGAGCGCGGCGTGCGGTTGCGGGTCTTTCACGGCCAGCACTACTACGCGGCGAACCCGGGGCCGGCCCTGCAGAAACTGACGGCGCGCAATCCGCACGGCTGCTGGATCCTGATGCTGGCGAACGAGGCGATGCAGCGATGGTTCGCGCGCAACAAGGTGCCCTGCGTGGTCGCGGGTTCGACCTACCCGGGACTCGACCTGCCGCACCGCGACCTGGATCACCGGGCGATGTGCCGGCACGCGGCGGGCGTGTTGCTCGGCGCGGGACACCGGCGGCTGGTGATGCTGGCCCAGCGTTCGCGCCGGGCGGGCGATTTGGCGGGGGAAGCGGGCTTCGTCGAAGGCGTGAAGGCGTCGCGGCATGCCGGCGCGGAAGCGATGGTGGTGTATCACGAGGACTCCGTCGCGAGTGTGGCGCAGGCCCTGCGCCGGATCTTGCGGCTCCAGCCGGCGCCCACCGCGCTGTTTGTCGTTCACCCGCATTACTACCTCGCGGTGGCGAGCCGGCTGGCGCAGATGGGGGTGCGGGTGCCGGAGCAGATCGCCCTGATCGCGCGGGACGACGATCCGTCGCTGGAGTTTCTGGTGCCGGTGCCGGCGCGCTACCGGGTCAATCCCCACACCCTGGCGAAGGCCCTGCTGCGGCCCGTGTTGGAAGTGCTGGAGGGCGGGGTGGTTTCGCAACGCGCCAGCCTGATGATGCCGGAATTTGTGCGGGGCGAGTCGGTGGGCGGCGAGCGGACTTAGGACGGGCGGAAGGGCGACCGGGGGAGGGCCCGCAAAATAGGTTGTCCAAAAACCGGGCGGTGCGACCTTCAGAGAGCGGCATGGATGACCCCACCCCCCAGTCGGCCGATCGGGACGAAGCTTACCTGCGTCTGCTCGCGGAGCATGAGCGCTGGCTGGCGACCTATGTCCACAGCCTGGTGGCGCGGCCGGCGGATGCGGCCGACCTCGTGCAGGAGTGCAAGCTCACCCTCTGGCGGAAGTTCGGGGATTTCACGCCGGGGACCAATTTCCGGGCCTGGGCGCGGACGGTGGCGCTGCACCAGGTGTTGAATTACCGGCGCGCGGAACAGCGACGGCCGTGGGCGACGGAGGAGCGGGCCTTCATCGAGGCGGTGGCGGCGGAAATCGAGCGACGCGGCGACGATCTGGACCGGCGGGCGGAGGTGCTGCGCGACTGCCTGCGCAAGCTGCCGGACGATCACCGCACCGTGGTGCTGGCGCGCTATCACGACGAACGCGAGATCGCGGACATCGCGGCGGCCACGGGGCGGACGGCGGAAGCGGTTTACCGGCTGCTGAGCCGCATCCGGGCGGCGCTCAACACGTGCATCAGCCGCCAGCTCGGCGCGGCGGGGAGGAGCGCATGAACGCACGCATCGATCGGGCGGTCGCGGCACGGATCGACCGGGTGATCGACGGCACGGCGAGCGCCGGCGAGGCGGCGGAGCTGCAGGCGGATGTCGTCCGGGACCCCGCGCTGCGCGCTGCCTATGTCGAGCGGGTTTGGCTGGAGGCGGCGCTGCGGGCCCGCCGGGACGAATTGCCGGAATGGCTCGGGCCGGCGCGGCCCGGGGTGTCGCCGGCGACGGGCCGGTGGGTGGTTTTCGGCAGCGTGGCGACGGCCCTCGCGGCCTGCGTGGCGCTGGCCTTCGTGGCGGCGCGGTCGCCGCGCGCGCCGGTGGCCGCGCCGCTGCCGGTGGCGACTTTGGTGCAGACGCAGCACGCGAAATGGGCGGGCTCGACGCTGCCGACGATGGAGCAGTCGCCGCTGGGGCCGGGCACGCTGGCGCTGGCGGAAGGCATCGCGACCGTGCGCTTCGCGAGCGGCGCGACGGTCGTCCTGGAGGCGCCGGCGCGGCTGGCGCTGGTCGACGCGATGCGCGCGCACCTGATCGAAGGCTCGTTGACGGCGGAGGTGCCCGCGGCGGCGAAAGGTTTCACGATCGAGACGGCGGACCTGCGGGTGGTCGACCTCGGGACCCGCTTCGGCGTGACGACGAGCACGACGGGTAATTCGCAGGTCTTCGTGTTCGAGGGCGCGGTGCGTCTCGACGGCATGGCGGGAGCCGAGCCGAAGACCCTCACCGCCGGGAAATCGTTTCACATCCGTTCCGGCGCGACCACCGCCGGGGCGCTGGAGCCGGCCCGGGCGCCGGTGCTCGAGCGGATCGACGGCTGGACGTCGATCCCGACCTCGTTCGGCCGCGGCAAAGATGCCTACGCCCGGCGCGGGCACGTCATCGCGGAACCGCAGCCGCTGCTGATGGTGAAGCATTCCGATCTGCCGCTCGGACGCACCAACGAGCGCCGCGCGCTGATCACCTTCGACCTGGGCGCGGTGGCGACGGGCGCGCTTTCGGAAGTGGAACTCGTGCTGGATCCCGAGCCGAGCGGCATGGGCTTCTCCGCGATGGTGCCGGACGCGCGCTTCGCCGTCTACGGCGTGGCGGACGAGTCGCTCGACGGCTGGAGCGAGACGAATCTGGCGTGGGACAATGCCCTCGTGGCGGGCGACGCGCTGGAGACGGCGCCGGTGCGGCGGCTGGCGGAGTTCGCCCTGACGCGCGGAGCCTCGGGCGCGCCGCTCACGGTGCGGGGGCCGGCGCTGACGGAGTTCGTGCGGGCGGACACGAACGGACTCGTGACCCTGATGATCGTGCGCGAGACCGGTGAAACCGCCCCGAGCGGGCTGGTGCACGCCTTCGCGTCGAAAGAGCACCCGACGGCGCGGCCGCCGACGCTGCGGGTGCGGTAGGATTTTTGGAACGATGCCGATGCGACCGAATTCCCTTCTGTTTTCCGGACTGATGCTGGCCGGCGCGGCCCTGCGGGCGGCGACGCCGACCGACGACGAGCGCAAGGCGCTGCAGTTTTTCGAGAACGAGGTGCGGCCGCTGCTCGCCGGCAAGTGCTACGAATGCCACGGCGAGAAAAAGCAGAAAGCCGGGCTGCGGCTCGATTCGCGCGCCGATGCCCTGAAAGGCGGCGAGACCGGCCCCGCGCTCGTGCCGGGCAAGCCGCAGGAATCGCTGCTGATCGAGGCGGTGCACTACACGGACGAAAATCTGCAGATGCCGCCGAAGGAGCAGCTCCCGCCGGAGGACGTCGAGAAGCTGGAAAAATGGATCGCGCTGGGCGCGCCGTGGCCGGCCGAGACGGGGCCGCGCAAGGCCAAGGTGGAACGGGATGCGGACGGCTTCACCGCGGAGGACCGCGCGTATTGGGCGTTCCAGCCGCTGGCCCGGCCGGTGCCGCCGGCGGCGGCCGGCGGCCGCTGGGCGCGAGGGGACATCGATCGCTTCGTCGCCGCGAAGCATGCGGAGCTCGGCCTCGCGCCGGCGCCGGAGGCCGACCGCCACGAATTCGTGCGCCGGATCTATTTCGACCTGCACGGCTTGCCGCCGACCCGGGCGCAGATCGACGCGTTCGTGCACGACCGGAGGCCGGACGCCTACGAGCGGCTCGCGGACGAATTGCTGGCCAGTCCGCGCTACGGCGAACGCTGGGCGCAGCACTGGCTCGATCTCGTGCGTTACGCGGAGAGCGACGGCTACCGGGCCGACGCGCTGCGGCCCGGCGCGTGGCCGTATCGCGACTACGTCGTGAAGAGCTTCAACGCGGACAAACCCTACGATGTGTTCGTGCGCGAGCAGCTGGCGGGCGACGAGCTGGCGTTCGACAATCCGGACGTTCTCATCGCGACCTCGTATCTGCGCAATCCGGTCTACGAGTGGAACCAGCGCGACGTGCGCGGGCAGGCCAACCTGATCGTGGACGACATCACGAACAACGTGTCGGAGGTTTTTCTCGGCCTCAGCATGGGCTGCGCGCGGTGCCACGACCACAAGTTCGACGCGATTTTGCAGCAGGACTATTTCGCGCTCCGGGCCTTTTTCGAAGGCGTGCTCTGGCGGACCGATCTCAAGCTCGGGACGCCTGCGGAATTGGCCGAGCACGCGGCGCAGCAGGCGAAGTGGGAGGCGGCGACGGCGGGGATCCGGCGCCAGATCGAGGAACTCACCGGTCCGGCCCTGAAGAAGAACGTGGACCTCGCGCACTCGCGTTTCACCGACGACATCAAGGTCATGATGGCCAAGCGCGCGGGCGAGCGCGATCCCTACGAGCAGATCCTGGCCGTGATGTCGGAGCGCCAACTCGAGCACGAGCGGGTGGAATTCGATCCGATGAAGGCGCTGAAAGCCGCGGACGCGAAGCAGCGCTACCGCGAGCTGGAGGCGGAGCTGAAGAAATTCGACGCCCTGAAGCCGAAGCCGCTCACGCCGGCCTTCGTCGCCACCGACGCGGGGGCGACGGCGCCGCCGACGGTCATGAAGATGCGCAAAGGCGAGCGCGCGGTGGCCCCGGCCTTCCTGACGATCCTGAAGTCGGGCGAGCCGGCGATCGCGGCGCGGCCCGCTTCGACCGGCCGGCGCACGGCGCTGGCCGACTGGCTGACCCGGCCGGAGCATCCGCTCACGACGCGCGTGATCGTGAACCGCGTGTGGCAGTATCATTTCGGGCGCGGGCTGGCGGGCGTGCCCAACGACCTCGGCCGCCTCGGCGAGGCGCCGACGCACCCGGAGTTGCTCGACTGGCTGGCGCGGCGTTTCACCGCGCAGGGCTGGAGCCTCAAGGCGCTGCACCGCGACATCGTGTTGTCGGCGACCTACCGGCAGACGACGCGGGTCCCGGTGGCGGGGAAAGCGGCGCTGGTCGATCCGACGAACAAGTATCTGTGGCGTTTCACGCCCCGGCGGCTCGACGCGGAGCAGGCGCGCGACGCCATGCTGCTGGTGTCGGGCGAGCTGGATGTCGCCGCCGCGGGCGGCCCCTCGCAGGACGGGAACACGTCGGCGCGCCGGGCGGTTTACACGGTGAAGCGGCGCAACAATCCGAACGAGCTGCTGGCGAGCCTCGATGCGCCGGCGGGTTTCACGAGCATCGCGGAACGGCAGAACACGTCGACGCCGGCGCAGGCGCTGATGTTCATGAACGGCGACTGGATTCTGAATCGCGCGCGGAAGCTCGCGGCGCGAACGCAGACGGTGGAGGCGGCGTGGGAAACGATCCTCTCGCGCGCGCCGACGGCGGAGGAGGCGGCGCAGGCGCGGGCCTTTCTGGACAAGCGGGCCGCGGCACCGGCGAAAGCGGCTCCGGTCGCGACGACGGCGAAGACGGCGGCGCCGGCGGGCGCGACGCCCTATGCCGGATCCGCGTCGGGGAGCGGGGCAAGCGGCAGCGGCGCCAGCGCGGCGAAGTCGACGGCGACCGCGGTTGCGACGGACGGCGCAGGCTTCTTCCAGGAGAACTCCAAATTGGAGCGACTCGTCGCGAAGGCGGCGGAGCGGGAAGGCGACGACTTCACGGTCGAGGCCATCGTGCGTCTCGAGAGCGTGGACAGCGGTTCCGCGGTGCGGACCATCGGTTCACGCTGGAACGGCGCCAAGGGCTCGCTCGAGTCGCACGGCTGGGCGCTGGGCGTGACGGGGGCGAAGTCGGCCTACAAACCGCTGAATCTGATTCTGCAAATCACGGGGGAGGACGAGAACATGAACACCAGCTACGAGGTGGTGGCGTCGGACCTGCGGTTGGCCCTGCGCACGCCGTATTACGTCGCGGCCCGGGTGTCGTGCAGCGACCACAGCGTGACGTTTTACGTGCAGGACTTGACCAAGCCGAGCGGGAAGGCGGAGACCGCGACGGTGAAGCACGGCGTGGTCGGCAAGCTCGGCACCGGCCAGGCAACGCCGGTGATCGGCGGCCTGAGCGCGAAGCGCGGCACCGGCGGATTCCACGGGACGATCGAGGCGGTGCGCATCGCGGCGGGCGCGGCGGCGGCAGATCGGCTCGGGGCGGACCTCTCGGCCTGGAAAGGCGGGACGCTCGCCTGGGACGCGAAACGCGCGCCGGATGTGAAGGCCTTCGAGGCGATCGCGGGCGCGCCCGTGGCGATCGAGAGCGCCGATCCGCGTCAGCGGGCGATGGCGGACCTCTGCCACGTGCTGCTCAATTCGAACGAGTTTCTCTTCCTGCACTGAACTTTCCCATGCCCTGCCACAACTACGAGGTTCCCCATTCGCGGCGTCAGTTTCTGCGGAGCGCGGGCTGCGGATTCGGTGCGGTGGCGCTGAGCGCCATGCTCGGCCGGCCGGTGCTCGGCGCGGATCGTGGCAGCGCGGCGGGGGCGGCTGCGGCCAAGGCGGTCGCCCGCACGGGCCGTGCGAAAAACGTGATCTTCCTGTTCATGGAGGGCGGGCCGAGTCACCTCGACACCTTCGACTACAAGCCGCTGCTCAATCAACTCGCGGGGAAGCCGCTGCCGCCGAGTTTCAAGGAGCCGATCCTCGCGATGGGCGAGGCCAACAACCCGATTCTCGGATCGCCGCGCACCTGGAAGCGCTACGGGAAGAGCGGACTGCTGGTGTCGGATTGGTTTCCGCACGTCGGCGAGCACGCCGACGACCTCGCGGTGATCAATTCGTGCGTGTCCGACGGCATCAATCACGCCGGCGGCGTGTGCCAGATGAACACGGGTTCGATCTTCGGCGGTCGGCCGTCGCTCGGGGCGTGGGTGTCCTACGGCCTGGGCACGGAGAACAAGAACCTGCCGGGCTTCGTGGTCATCAAAGACAGCGAAAAGGAAGTGATCAACGGGTCGCGCAACTGGGGCACGGGCTTCATGCCGGCCGTGTATCAAGGCATGGAGTTCAGTCCGAGCGGCACGCCGATCCGGCATCTCGAGAATCCGCGTGGCACCGACGCCGCGCGCCAGAAGGACAAGCTGGACCTGCTCGGCAGCCTGAACCGGATGCACGCGGCGTCGCGGACCGACCACACGGAACTCGAGGCGCGGATCCGCAGCTACGAGCTGGCCTACCAGATGCAGGCGGCGGCGCCCGGCGTGGTGGACCTGGGGCGCGAGTCGGCGGCCACGAAGGCGCTCTACGGCCTCGACGACAAGGAGACGGCGGTCTTCGGGCGCAACTGCCTGCTCGCGCGGCGGCTGGTCGAAAGCGGCGTGCGGTTCGTCCAGCTTTACAGCGGGGCGGGCAGCGCGTGGGACAGCCACACCGAGCTTGAGTCGCGGCACTCGAAACTGTGCCGCTCCGTGGACAAGCCCATCGCGGGCCTGCTCGCGGATTTGAAGGGGCGCGGTCTGCTCGACGAGACGCTCGTGATCTGGGGCGGCGAGTTCGGCCGCACCCCGATGACGGAGCAAAAGGGCGGTCGCGATCACAACCCCACCGGCTTCACCATGTGGATGGCGGGCGGCGGCGTGCGCGGCGGCCAGACTATCGGCGCTACCGACGACCTCGGGCTCTACGCGGTGAAGGACAAGCTCCACGTGCACGACCTGCACGCGACGATTCTGCACCTGCTGGGCGTCGATCACACCAAGTTGATTTACCAGCACCAGGGCCGGCCCGAGCGCATCGACCAGAACGAAGGACGCGCCTACGCCAAAATCACGGCGGCCTGACCGGCCGGGGAGGGGGAGCGCGCGGACCGGCGACAGCGCCGCGGCCGCGCAGCCGGAGAAGCGCGGTTTCAGGGCGGGGCAAAAACCGCGCAATCCATGCCCTGCCAACGCCAACGCCTGCGTAGTCGGCCGCGCAGCGCTGTGGCACGATGACGGCGCCACCGGAAATTGTTCCGGGGCGCACCTCCTCACATGCCCACCCACCCGTCGCAGGCGGAGTTTGTAACGTGCGATGCCAACGAGGCCGTCGCCTCGGTGGCTTATCGGCTCAACGAGCTGATCGCCATTTATCCGATCACGCCGTCGTCCACGATGGCGGAGGTCTGCGACGAATGGGCCGCCCAGGGCAAGAAAAACCTGTGGGGCGAGGTGCCCCGGGTGGTCGAAATGCAGTCGGAGGGCGGGGTCGCCGGCGCGGTGCACGGCGGTCTGCTGGGCGGCGCGCTGACGACGACCTTCACGGCGTCGCAGGGCCTGCTCCTGATGATCCCGAATCTCTACAAGATCGCGGGCGAGCTGCTGCCGTTCACGCTGCACGTGAGCGCGCGGGCGCTGGCGGCGCAGGGCCTGTCGATTTTCGGCGACCACCAGGACGTGATGGCGTGCCGCGCGACGGGTTGCGCGCTGCTGTGCAGCAACTCCGCGCAGGAAGCGCACGACCTCGCGCTGGTCGCGCACGCGGCCAGCTACCGGGCGCGGGTCCCGTTCATCCATTTCTTCGACGGTTTCCGCACCTCGCACGAGGTGCAGAAGATCGCCGTGCTGGACGACGCGGCGGTGAAGGGCGTGATCGACGAGGCCGACATCGCGGCCTTCCGCGCCCGGGCCATGACGCCGGATGCGCCGACTCTGCGCGGCACGGCGCAGAACCCGGATGTCTACTTCCAGGGACGGGAGGCGGTGAACCGTTTCTACCAGAACCTGCCGGGTCTCGTGCAGGACATCATGGACAAGGCGGCGCAGGTCACGGGCCGCGCCTACCGGCTCTTCGACTACCACGGCCACGCGGAAGCCGAGCGCGTGATCGTGGCGATGGGCAGCAGCGTGGAGACGATCGCGGAGACGGTCGACTGGCTCGCGGCGCGCGGGGAGAAAGTCGGCGTGGTCGCGGTGCGGCTGTTTCTGCCGTTCCACGTGAAATCATTCCTGGCGGCGTTGCCGGCGACCGTGAAGGCGGTCGGCGTGCTCGACCGCACGAAGGAGCCCGGCTGCATCGGCGAGCCGCTGTATCTCAACGTGCTCGCGGCCTTGGCCGAAGGCGGGTCGGACTTGGCGGGATCGCCGCGTGTGGTCGGCGGGCGCTACGGGCTCGGCTCGAAGGAGTTCACGCCCGGGATGGTGCGCGCGGTGTTCGAGAACCTGGCGAAGTGGGAGCCGCGGAACCATTTCACCGTTGGCATCAGCGACGACGTCACCGGCACGTCTCTTCCCTACGAGGCCGACTTCGATCTCGAGGCGGCCGACGTACGGCGCTGCGTGTTCGTGGGGCTCGGCGCGGACGGGACGGTCGGCGCGAACAAGAACTCGATCAAGATCATCGGCGAGCAGACGGACAACTACGCGCAGGGCTACTTCGTCTACGATTCGAAGAAGTCGGGCTCGATGACGACCTCGCACCTGCGATTCGGGCCGCGGCCGATCAAGGCGCCTTATCTGATCCGATACGCGGATTTCGTGGCGTGCAGCCAGTTCAACTTTGTCGGCCGGACCGATGTGCTCGGTTTTGCGGCGCCGGGGGCGACCGTGCTGCTCAATTCGCCCTATGCGCCGGAGACGACCTGGGCAAAATTGCCGCGCGACTGGCAGCGCACGATCATCGCGAAGAAGCTGCGGCTTTTCGTGATCGACGCGACGCAGGTGGCGCAGGCGAGCGGTATGGGCCGGCGGACCAACACGGTGCTGCAGACCTGCTTCTTCGCGCTGTCGGGCGTCCTGCCGCAGGCGGAGGCGATCAAGCAGATCAAGAAGGCGATCGAGAAAACCTACGGGAAGAAGGGCGAAACGGTGGTGAAGATGAACTACGCGGCGGTGGACGCCGCGTTGGCCGGCTTGCACGAGGTGACGGTGCCGGCGACGGAGAACCCGGAGGCGCTGGCCACGATCCCGCCGAGTTATCCCGGCGCGCCGGAGTTCGTGCAGAAGATCACGGCCCGGCTGCTGGCCAACGAAGGCGACCTGATGCCGGTGAGCGCGATCCCGCTCGACGGTTGCTGGCCGACGGGCACGGCGCGCTTCGAAAAGCGGAACATCGCGCTCGAGGTGCCGGCGTGGGATCCGGCGGTCTGCATCCAGTGCAACAAGTGCGTGATGGTCTGCCCGCACGCGGCGATCCGCGCGAAATTCGCGCCGCCGGAGGCGCTGGCGGCGGCACCCGCGGGCTTTGCCTCGGTGCCGTTCCGGTCGAACGAGTTTCCGGGTCAACGCTACACGCTGCAGGTGGCGCCGGAGGATTGCACGGGGTGCTCGATCTGCGTGCAGGTCTGCCCGGCGAAGGACCGGACCAATCCGCGGCACAAGGCGATCGACATGGTGCCGCAGGCGCCGCGGCTGGAGCAGGACCGGGCGAACTGGGACTTCTTCATGCAGCTGCCGGATCCCGACCGCGCGAAGCTGGATTTTTCCACGATCAAAAACGCGCAGTTCGGCCAGCCGTTGTTCGAATTCTCCGGGGCCTGCGCCGGCTGCGGCGAGACGCCCTACATCAAGCTGCTGACCCAGCTCGTCGGCGACCGCCTGTTGATCGCCAATGCGACGGGGTGCTCGTCGATCTACGGCGGCAATCTGCCGACGACGCCCTATTGCGCGAACAAGGAAGGCCGCGGGCCGACCTGGGCGAATTCGCTCTTCGAGGACAACGCGGAGTTCGGGCTCGGCCTGCACCTCGCGGTCGAGCAGCGCGCGAAATCGGCGCGTGAACTCGTGCAGAAACTCACGACGACGGTGGGCCCCGATGCGGTGGCGGCGCTGCTGCAGGCCGACCAGAGCACGGAGGCCGGCATCGCGGCGCAGCGCGAGCGGGTGGCGACGTTGAAAGCCGGATTGAAAGGTGCGGCCGGGGCCGACGCGCAACGCTTGCTGGCGCTCGCCGACGACCTCGTGAAGAAGTCGGTCTGGATCGTGGGTGGCGACGGCTGGGCCTATGATATCGGCTACGGCGGGCTCGACCATGTGTTGGCGTCGGGTGCCAACGTGAAAGTGCTCGTGCTGGATACGGAGGTTTACTCCAACACCGGCGGCCAATCGTCGAAATCCACGCCGATGGGCGCGGTCGCGAAGTTCGCCGCGTCCGGCAAGGCGGTGGCGAAGAAGGACCTCGCGCTGATGGCGATGCAATACGGGCACGTCTACGTGGCGCGGGTGGCGTTCGGCGCGAAGGACGGGCAGACGCTGGCGGCGATCCGCGAGGCGGAAGCCTACAACGGGCCGGCGCTGGTGATCGCGTATTCGCACTGCATCGCGCACGGCTACCCGCTGCACCTCGGACTCGAGCAGCAGAAGCTGGCGGTCGATACCGGCTACTGGCCGCTCTTCCGCTTCGATCCTCGGCTCGCCGAGAAGGGCGAGACCCCGCTCAAGCTGGACTCGGCCCCGCCGAAGTCGGACCTGGGCAAGTTCATGGCGAATGAGACCCGCTTCGGCATTCTGCGCAACGTGGCACCGGCGCGAGCCGACGAACTGCTCGCGGAGGCGCAGGCGCACGTGCGCACGCGGTTCGCCCTTTACCAACACCTGGCTACGCCGCCGGGAGGGCCCGCCGCGACGAGCGCCGCGGTGCCGGCTGCGGCCGCGGCTGCTCCGGTCTACGGCAACGCCACCGTCAACGGGAACCACAAATCATGAATCTTTCGACCACCTACCTCGGGTTGAAACTGAACAACCCGCTCGTCGTCGGCGCGTCGCCGTTCTGCGACAATGTGTCCGTCGCGCGCCAGCTGCAGGATGCGGGCGCGGCGGCGATCGTCATGCGCTCGCTCTTCGAGGAGCAGATCGACGCGGAGCAGCGCGCCCTCGTGCACCACGTCGAAGGGCCGGCGGAGAGCACGGCGGAGGCGACGTCGTTCTTTCCCGATTACAGCGAATATCTGCTGACGCCGGACCATTACCTCCGGCAGCTGGGCGAACTGAAGCGGACGCTGACCATCCCGGTGATCGCCTCGCTGAACGGATGCCGCCCGGGCGGCTGGACGGATTACGCCCAACGCTTCGAGGCGGCCGGGGCCGACGCGATCGAGCTGAACCTGTATCAGCTGGCCACGGACCGGACTTTGCCCGGCGACCAGGTCGAGGCGGACCTGCTCGAGACGGTGGCCAGCGTGGTGCGCGCGGTGAAGGTGCCGGTCGCGGTGAAGTTGTCGCCCTTCCATACGTCGCCGGCGAACTTCGTGGCCGAGCTGGAGAACGTGGGCGCCGCGGGCGTCGTGGTCTTCAACCGGTTCTACCAGCCGGATTTCAACATCGAGGAGCTCGAGGTGCAGCCGCAGCTGCGGCTTTCGGACCCGTCGGAGCTGCTGTTGCGCCTGCGCTGGCTGGCGATCCTTTCGCCGCACATGAAGGGCACGCTGGCGGTGAGCGGCGGCGTGCACACGACCGAGGATATCGTGAAAGCCCTGCTGGCCGGGGCGCACGGCGTGCAGATGGTGTCGGTGCTGCTGCGCAACGGTCCGCGGATCCTGACGACCCTGTTGAGCGGTGTGCGCCATTGGCTCACCGAGCACGGCTACCAAAACATCGACGAGGTGCGCGGGGCGTTGAACCATGCGCGGTCGGCGGAGCCGGCGGCCTTCGAACGGGCGAACTATATCCGGATCCTCCAGAGCTGGCGGGTTTGAGCCGATAGCGAGGGAGAGAGAGCTCGTTTCCACCCCATGCCCACGACCAATCCCAAGTATGCGTGGTCCACGATCGCGCGGGCGGCGCCGCCGAAGCGGACGGCGGCGGAGCGGGTGGCGGATTTTCGCGAGATCTACGCGAATTTCGACGAAGCGGCGGTGCGGGCGCAGGCGAGCCGGTGCATCCAGTGCCCGCATCCGCTCTGCATGACGGGTTGTCCGCTGCAGAACCGGATCCCGGAGTGGCTGGCGCTCGCGGCGCAGGGCCAGTTTCTCGAGGCGGCGGCGGTGTCGCGCAGCACGAGCAACATGCCGGAGATCTGCTCGCGGGTCTGCCCGCAGGAGCGGTTGTGCGAGGGGGCCTGCATTCTCAACTGCAAGAGCGACCCGGTCGCGATCGGCGCGGTGGAGAAATACATCAACGATTACGCCTTTGCCCACGGGGCGGTGGAGGCATGCGAGACGGTGCCCAACGGGTTCAGCGTCGCGGTGATCGGTTCCGGTCCCGGCGGTCTGGCGGCGGCGGACGAGCTGGCGCAGCTCGGCTACGATGTGACGGTGTTTGAGGCGATGATGATCCCGGGCGGACTGCTGGTGAACGGCATCCCGGCGTTCAAGCTGGAGAAGCACATCGTCGAGCGGCGGGTGGAGTTGCTGGTGCGGCGCGGGGTGAAGTTCCAACTCGGCGTGAAGGTCGGCTGGGATGTTTCGCTCGCGCGGTTGCGGCAGGAGTTTGACGCGGTGTTTCTCGGCGTGGGCGCGCAGGCGCCGAAGGCGGCGGGCGTGCCGGGCGAGGACCGGGCGGGGGTGCATGCGGCGCTGCCGTTCTTGATCCGCAAGAATGTCGACTCGCCGCTGGTCGACCTGCCGGAGATCGACGTGCGCGGAAAGCGCGTGGCGGTGCTGGGCGGCGGCGACACGGCGATGGATTGCCTGCGCACCTCGTTGCGCAGCGGAGCCAAGGAGGCGGTGTGCATCTATCGGCGCGATCTGGCGAACATGCCCGGCAGCCGGAAGGAATACGCCAATGCGCTCGAGGAAGGCGCGCGGTTCGAGTTTTTGACGAATCCGACGGAGATCGTCGGCGATGCGGACGGCGCGGTGCGCGCGATCCGCTGCGTGCGGATGGAATTGGGCGCGCCGGATGCGTCGGGCCGGCGCAAGCCGCGGGCGGTGCCGGGCTCGGAGTTCGACGTGGCGGCGGAGGTCGTGCTGGTGGCGTATGGCTTCGATCCGGTGCCGTTTCCCAAGGCGAGCGACTTCGCGGTGCTGCAGACTGACGAGTGGGGCGGGCTGAAGGTGGACCGCAACCAGATGACGAGCGAGGCGGGGGTCTTTGCGGGCGGCGACGATGTGCGCGGCCCGAGCCTCGTGGTGCACGCGGTGCGCGACGCGCGCAAAGCGGCGCAGGGGATCCACCGGTATCTGCACACGAAGTGAGATTTTAGGGTTTCGGTGCGGCGTAGTCGGCGTTGGGTCGAACGTGGTGCCGGCGTTGGTGCGGTGCGGGGGCGCATTTCAGGTCGAGTGGAGGCCAACCGGCGCGTGGGGGCGGCCAAGGTCTGCGCAGACCGGCCC
>JACCDQ011344195.1_pt1 | contig 14430 bp, 9 predicted proteins | sample 7446031 | NCBI WGS metagenome assembly JACCDQ01 (sample SAMN15323442, study PRJNA562643) | freshwater metagenome | isolation source: river surface water | place: USA:Blue River Watershed | collected 2017-08-17
CGCGTAGGCGGTAGACGGTGGTCCAGTCGCGGCATCCGATCGGGCCAAACTTCTTCAGCTCGGCGGCAACCTCGTCGTTCATTACGCCCGCATCCTGAATGTGGAACGAGATCATGATCGGGTTGATGTTTTCTGGGTATGGGAAGTCAACCTTGCCCAGGTATGGACGGTGCATGAACCAGCCGTTGCTGATCAACCATGTGTTCTTCGGGTAGCTCTTGCCCGAGGCGAAGTCGCGCTGAAGCTCGATCGGCTGTACGCGAACTGGTTTGCCATCGAGACGGCGGTTGGCGTGAATCTTGCCCTGAAGCTTGGTTAGGTAAGCAGCGAGTTTGCTACCACCAACGAATTCGACGTTCTGGAAGCGCAGCAGGTGCGAAATGGCGGCGAGGGTCTGCACGTAGTCACCGCGGTTCGACGACGAACGCTGGTAGTCGAGCATCTTGTAGTCCATGACCGCAAAGTTGATGGTCTTCGGCAGGTTCTTGGTGTCACTGCCGTCATCGGCGAGCATGCGAATCCACCAGTTCAGTTCGGTGATCTCGGCGTCGTTGAGTGCGGCGCGATTTGTAGGGGTGTCTATACCGGCAACCCACTTGCGAACGTCGGCGATGTGCTGGTGCTTGATGGCAACGCGGATGAGCGTAGCTCGAGTCGAGGCTGAGATGTCGTTCGAGGCAAGCAATGCTTCGATCTCTTTGAGAGCCGATTCACCTTCAACGTAGACGAGGCAGTCGAAGTATTCGAAGGTTGCGATTTCTTTGACACGGTCGATGCCGGCTTCGCGGAAGAAGCCGAGCGCCGATTCGTGCAGGCCGTCGGTGGCTAGGAATGCCCCGAAACCAATAGCGCCAAGGGTGCGAGTCGATGGGGCATCGTAGATGCGCTGAAGTGCTGCACGGGCAGCAACGCGGTTGCCCTTCGGGTAGCTGGCACGCACGTGTGCTACGAGGATTTCGTCGAGAGCCTTGCCGTGCTCGAGTCGCTTAACTAGCTGGGCACTGAGCTCGTCTTCGGTCTGAAGCAGTAGCTTTTCGCTGAACTCATTGAACTTGAGTGTGTATCGGCGAACCTTGCCGCGCTTGAGAACAAAACGGATTGCTCTGGTGAAAAAATCGCGCACTTTAACCTCAATCGGGTAGCAGTTTTATCGATTCAACCCTACCCGACTAGGTTTCGCTCACCCGTTTCGAGCTTCAGCTGAATTGTCTTACCGTCATTGGCCAGTGGCAGTATTTCATTGCCGGTAGCCAAGAATTTATCGGTTGGCCGAAGCGTTCGGAACAGCTGCGATTCGCTGCAACTGGCTAGCCCGACGCGCAAAGTGCTTCGGCGTTCGACGGTCTTCGAGATTGGTCGTTTGAAGTTGAGTTCAAAGACCACGAAGTCGGCACCGCATCTCCTCGGCGATGCCGGAGATCCAACACGCTTTAGCAACCGGCTTTTTACTAACTGAATCGAGGTGCGACGTAGCAGCGCACCTGGGATCCCGGGGATGCCAACTCGAATGCGCAGGCGCAGGCGGCCGTCTTTGATCTGCTTGGCCTTTAGCAAATGCGCACTGTAGTAGTTGGTCCGGGCCAGTTCTCGAGGCAGAGCGCTTAGCCCGGTGTGCTCGGACCTGAACTTGAGATAGATGCCCGATTCGGAGATGTCGACCTGTTCGATCGCCGATGCCGGCTTTCGATAGGCATCAAAGTCGTTAGCGTATGCGGCGAGCAGCGGCAGGCGGTAGACGTAGTCCCAGCGGGTGTGCTCGAGACCATCGACGATGTCGAACTGCCGAAGAAGTGCGCTGATTTCGGCGAACCAGCGAGAAAGTTCGCGTTTCCCAAGTGATCCGGCCGCTTGCGGCAGCGCTCCTTGAACCGCACGGAACACGAACGAGGCCAACAGATCTGGATGAGAGTGAAGTTGCGCGCTGCACTCGCTGATCTTCTCGAGCGCATTCAGCAGATCGAAGAAATGCGCCGGCCTGGTGAACCTGGCGTTCATTCGTGACTCGTGCACACTCGACGACGTGTAGAGGTAGGTGAGTTGTGAACTGATACCGATGATCGATGCCTGCAACATCAGCGGCACCGTGAACTGTATGTCTTCGAAGAGCCCGGTTGGCGCGAACTGCGCACCGCTGCGCTTAACGAACTCGGTTCTGAAGAGTTTGCCGCAAGCGCCAGCCGAATGGATCAGAGCTCGTGCCTCATTCAGAGAGTCGAGCCGACGGTCGCCGCCTTCGAACACTTCATCCCAGATCTTGGTCACGGGTACCGGCGCGGTGACTAGTTTGCCGACCACGACGTCAGCGCCGAACTCGGCAGCCACGCGCATCAATGAATCGATTGCGCCAGGGGCTAGTCGGTCATCCGAATCGACAAAAGTTAGGTATTCGGTCTGCACCGAAGCGAGGGCGAGGTTGCGAGCGGCTCCAGGCCCCTCGTGTTTGGTGGCCTGCAGTGAAATCTGGTTCGGGAAGCGACTCTGCCACTCGGCTGCGATTCTCGAAGAACCATCGCTGCTGCCATCATCGACCAGGAGGATGCGAACCGTCGATTCGGTTTGGTCCAGATTAAGGCTCTGCAGGCAGGCATCTAGGTCTTTCATCGCGTTGTGAAAAGGAACGATGACCGTGACGCTTGCGAAGCCGGACATTGGCTAAACCGCTTCCACGATTCGTTCGATTTCGTGGAGCACGCGGGCGCAGTGCGAATCCATCGGCACGTAGAACGTGGTCTTGCGGCGCATTGAATATTCTGAAGGCTCATTGCCGACCGCTGCTTCGATGACGGCCTTGGTGGCCTTGGCGACGTTTAGAGCAACCGGGCCGAAGCCATCTTGGGTGTAATCGAAGTAGCCTTTGGTGTAGCTGTGTGCGCCACCGAAGAACTCGGCCTGGTCGAACTGCAGGTAAACCACGGGGCGATCGAGGTAGGCGACGTCGAAGGCGACCGAGCTGTAGTCGGTCACGAAGGTGATGGCCCGCTTGATCCATTTGGTGTAGCTCGCCTCTTCGCGCGGATTGATCACCTTGACGTTTGGAATCTGAGCGAATAGTTCACAGGAATCCGCGAAAGCCGGATGCGGAACAAACACGATTCGTAGGTTGCGCTGAAGAGCTACGCGCTGCAACTCTTCGTTCTCTAGGAATGCTTTCCAGGTTTTGAAGAATTTGGTCTTCTCGAAATCGGCAACTAGGCGGCGTTCTATTTGGCCTTTGCTGGTGTCAATCAGGTTTAATCGCCAGGTCGGCGCGACCAAAATCGTGTCCGGCTGCTTCTCGACCGCGGTCGGATCGAAGCGGTCACGTAAGACATCAAATCGCGGAAGACCGGTCAGCGCCACATCGGCGGTGGAGAGGTCGTAGTTGGTTCCATCTGCAACGAACGATTCATATTCGGCAGGTGTGGATGCGATGAACAGGTCAATCTTCTTGGTGTTGAGCCAGGCCGAAAGGTCGTCTTTAATCACACCGTGCTGCAGGAAAATGAACTTAAATCTATAGCCGCTTGCGAATTTCTTGAACGGTGCAGGGGCGTGCACCACCAGGTCGATGTGAGACGAGATTAACGCGCGAGCGCCGAGCAGAGCCGCAAGGTGCTGGTGGGAGAGGTAAGGGATCATATTGAACCCCTTGGCCTTGAGTCGGTCCCAATCTGGGGAATCCTTCTCGAGCACGAAGAAACACTTTGTGGCGTCTCGGTGCTTCACCACGTATTCGTACAGTGCCTCAGCGTTGTCTCCGGCGCGGTTTGGGTTGTCCATGAAAACCCAGCCGCCGGCAAACTTTGCCTGCTCGCCGGTCAGCAACGCTAACTCCTTGGCACCGATGTTCGGGTTGATCGCCTTGAGGCTTGGTCGAGTTTCAAGCCCTGCGAGCTCGAGTCCTTGCAGAGTGTTCTCGGATATGACGCTGCCATCGCGACGGCAAATCCTGGTAGTAACGCCCTGTGAGTTTTCAAGACTCAACGACTCATAACTTTGCAGACGCTGCCAGTCGAAGTGCTTGGTATAGGCGCGCTCGCCCAAGAAGGAGATGTCGCGCGATTTGTGCGCGAAAGAGACAGATGGCTTCTTTTCCTTGCTGAAGCTGATTTCAGGTTCAGGACCATTGCTGAAGTGCATGATGCGAACCGCATCGCTTCGGTTCAGAGTCAAGTAAACGCGGCTGTTGGTCATCTCCTTCTCAGCCAAACTGCGAATCATTAAGAATTTGGTTTCGAACGAAGTGGCGATAATCGAGAAGTTCTCCATGACCGGAACGTCGAGTTCGCGCAACACAGACTTGATGTAACTCAAAGCCTTGGATTGCTCTTCGGCGCTCAGCCCAATGTCCTTACCCGATTGGAACAGTCGGATCTTCCACATCAAGTCGTAGAGCACCATGTTCTGCATCCAGATCGGCACGGAGCCGTTTAGTTGCTTGGCCTTTTCGATCATGGGCAAGTGGAATCGCTCGAACGGCGTGATTAGGCTCGCTGGCGAATTGCGGTGAGTGCCGAGGGCCGAGTCGTCGTCGACGCGTTTGCGATAAAAGTATTCGGCTTCCGCGTTGAAGCTGATCCAGGCGGTTGGGTTCTGCAAGAAGAGGTCGGTGACGAACTTGGCGTCTTCGGCAATCTGCAGCTCGGTGTCGAATTGGATGTCGGTATTCGACAGAGTTGCCGCTCTGAACCAGGTAGTGGTCGACATCAGCAAGAAGTTGTCGGTCAGTTCTTGAACTCTGAATGTTTGCTTTTTGGTCTTGAATCGGTAGGTGAGCGGATGCGTGTCTGAGTAACGTTCTTCAGCCTCGAAATAGAACACCGGCTTACAGGTCACTGCAAGAAGTGGGCGATCGGAGAGTTGCTCGATGCGGCTTGCCGACGAAGACAGGTAGTTGGCGTTGAAGAAGTCATCGCTGTCAGGAAATGAAACCCACAGGCCGCGAACCTTCGCCAAGCCAGCGTTTCTAGCCGCACTCACACCCTGGTTGCTGGGTTGTGCAACGACTTCGAGAATTTCGGGAAGCTCAGAACGCCAACGCTCCAGTACCGCGAGGGTGTCATCGGTGGATGCATCATCGACCGCAACGATCTGGAGTTTGGAGATGTCGAACTTTTGTGCCTTGATCGACTCGAAGAAAGCATCGAGATAAAGACCAACGTTGTAACAAGCGACCACCATCGTGAAAACCGGCTGCCCCGAGGCAATTGCCAGTTTGCTGGTCTTTTCATACTTGTTGCGACGCCAAGATTTCATTAATTTGCGATAGGCGTCAGCGGGCAAAACGCGCTTGGCGAGCTTCTTCACTTGCTGTTGTAAAGAACTCACCAGCGCCCCTAATAAGGTTTGAAATTCAAAGCCCGAACAAGCATTCTAGCGCGATGTGACAGGCACCGAAAGATACCCTCGGAGCACGAAACCAGGGCGACGCGTTGGTCCATCCGCCAGTTGCAGCAATGGGAATCTCTCAAACAAAGCCGGCAACGAAACTGTCATCTCCATGCGAGCCAGTGGGGCTCCAATACAGAAATGGATGCCCGCACCAAAGCCAATGTGTGGGTTTGGGTCACGCGTAACATCCATCTCGTCAGCCCGTTCGAAAACCGACTCATCGCGGTTGGCTGAACCAAGTAGCGCGGCGATCTTCTGCCCGGCCTTCACCGTCACCCCGTTGATCTCGGTATCGGCGGTCGCGGTTCTTTCGAATAGGTGCAAAGGTGCGTCGAATCGGATGAACTCATCGACGGCACTTGCCGCCACCTGTTGTGGGCGGTCGCGCAGAATCTGCAGCTGGTCTGGACGCTGCATCGCTGCAACGAGGCCGTTGCCGAAGCCGTTGACGCTCGCTTCGTGTCCGGCATTGAGCAGGAGCACACAGGTGGCGATGAGTTCCTGGGCGTTGAGGCGCTCGCCGTCTTCTTCAACAGCGGCGAGATCGCTGATTAGGTCGGTGCCTGGGTTCTGCTTGCGTTGCAGCATCAGCTCGCGCACGTATTCGGCGAATTCGTGGCTGGCGCGCTGAGCTTCGGCCTGGGTATGTTCCGAAGGGTTGATCTCATACATTTTCACGATCGCTTGTGACCAGGGGCGCAGCAGGTGTTCGTCCTCTGGCGGGAATCCGAGCAGCGCGGCAATCACCTTGACCGGCAGTGGCTCGGCCAAATCCTCGATTACGTCGAATTTGCCCTCGGTCTCTAGTTTCTTTTCGGCCTGGTCGAGTAGTTCGGCGGTGAGGCGCAGCACATCCGGTCTCAGCGAATCGATCTTGTTCTTGTTGAATGCTTTGACCAGCAAGGAGCGGAGGCGGGTGTGCTTCGGCGGTTCGGAATCGAGCAGGCTGTCGGAGTGCAGCCAGTTGAACTCGGCCCAAGTCTCCTCGGGCGTTCGGGGATTGAAAATTCGCCCTAGAGTTCGTGCTCGAAGCACCGCGTTGGCATCTTCGTGCGTGGCAGCCAAAAACATCTGAGTCGGCTCGTGCCAGACCGGTTTGCGCTCGCTGCGCAACTCTGCGAGGGCAGGGTATGGGTCGGCGATGAAGGCTGCGTCGTCGAAGTCAATCATGCTTCGACACTACCTCAGCGTTTGGGTTAGCTATTTGCCAGTTCGTCGACCGAACCGTAGACCTGAACGCCGTCAGCGCTGGTCACTTCGATGCGGATCGTCGGATCCGAAACATTGGTGTCGATGGTCAGCGAGGCGGCATGGTTGCCGTTCGTCCAAGCTAAGGTCATCGAGCTTGCGCTTTCGACCTTCCAACTGAACTCGCCTTCAAATGCGGCGTGATTTCGGATGCGCGCCAACGCAATGATCGCCTTGGTCACCGGCTGCTCTAGTGCCTCGGCGATTTCGGCTGGCGTGTAGTTGTGACGGTTTACGTCACGGCCCTGCCCGGTCTTCTTGAATAGCTCGCGGTCATCCATGCCATTGAACAGACCCACATAGTAAACCTGTGGCTCGCCCGGCAAGAAGAACTGAACTGCGCGCGATGCGACGTAGGCGGTGTCGTTGGCCAAGATGTTCGGCAGAGTGGCGTTGATCTGGTGCGGAAGTGTGAACCACTGCGGAACCACACTGGCAATGTCTGAATGTCCGCCCGTGTTTTCGGATGCGCGCTTGAAGATGAATGCCATTTCATCTTGGGTAATCAAACCGGGGTGCCCATTGATTGGGCCACCGTCGATTACGCCGTAACCGTCGTGGGTGTCGAGCACATTGAGGCAGTTGTTCGGGCGAATCTTGAACCAGTCGTCTAGTCGGTCGACGGTGCCGGTGAAGAACGAGTGCAACAGCAGCGGCGCTGTCTGGAAGTCGTAGATCAGATCGACCAGTGGAGCGATGTCGAGCTGCTGCGTGTAGTGAGCGTGAACCTCGACGAGTACGCGCATGTCGTAGCTGTGGATCAGATCGCTGATCTCTTTGACGAACTCGAGGGTCTCGGGAGTCATGAACGAATCGGTGCCCGGGGTCTTGACCGCGTAACCGACCGCGTCAAGTCGAACAACCTTTACGCCACCACTCTTTAGGGCTTCGAGTATGCGCACCAGGTAGGCCTGGCCGGCTGGGTGCTTGATATCGATGTCGACCTGGCTAGGCATGAAGGTGGTCCAGACCAAGCGGCGCTTGCCGTCGACTTCGTAAGCGGTGAACGGCAGGCCTGGGCGCGGTCGGTAGAACGAGGTGATGCCATCCTCGGTGCCACCATCCGGAAAGACGACGTCGAAGGTCAAGAACATGCCGACAAATTCGGATGCGTCGCCCTTCTCCTGCCAGTCAATGAATTCAGGCGAGAGGTAGGAGGCGTGGTTGACGATCAAGTCGGCGGTAAGTTCGTGAGTCTGCGAAATGCGCTTGAAGTCTGCCCAGGTCCCTAGGCGAGGGTCGACGATGGTGTGGTCGATCGGGTCGAAGCCGGCGTCGTCACCGTCATAGGGGTGAAAGAACGGCAGCACGTGAACGCCCTTGAAGTCAGCCAGCGGGCCGGCCAGAAGCTTCTCAATTTCACCAAGGTTGCCGCCGACGCGCTCGGCGTAAACCAGGATGCTAGCTCCCGACATTTTTCCTCCAGGCAAGGTCTGCAAACGCTTACAACATTTAGAGAAAACTCTACTTGTTTCTAGACGAAGTCAGCAAAAGCGTTTGAGCGGGTTAGCCTTTAGCCATGAAGCAGATCAAATGGGTGAGTGGTTTTCGAAATCCCTGGTTCTGGGTCTTTGCCATCACCACTGCGCTTCAAGTTTTTCGCGGTAGCCCACGTGACACCATCATCTTCTCACTGAGCACAGTCGCGATTTGGGTCAGTGCCTCGGGGATCCTCGGCAACCGTTTCGGTAATCGCATCCGAATTCAGCGGGCTTGGGTCTTCTGGGGTGTGGTGATCCTCACCATTGGTCTGAGCCTGCTTGACCGGCACAGCTATGCGCATGGGTTCCTAGTGCTAGCCACCTTGCCGATTGTGCTTCGACTGGCTTGGTACACCGACCGTGGACCGAAAGAGAAACCCGACCCACGCATGGCACGCTCGCGAACCCTCTGGACCATCCTTTGTCTCGGCATCACCGTTTGGGAGTTCATGGCGAACATCCTTGGGCAACTAGCCGGAAGCTTGCACAGGTATCCGACGATTTCGGTGTTGATCGACCCGATTCTCGACACCCACTACGGACAGGCCGCCTTCGTAATCTTTTGGCTCGGCATCGGCATCGGCTTCTTGAAACTCTGGGACACCAAATGAGCACCGAACTGGTAATCGGCGGGTACCTCTTCTTTGTTGTTCTTGGAATTGCCCTCTGGCTCTACGCCCGAAGTGATAAGACACCGGTGGCATCGGTTGGCGAACTGATCGACCGAATCATGCACCATCGCACCACTCGCGTTGCCATCATGCTCGCCTGGTGGTGGGTCGGTTGGCACTTTCTGGTTAACATCGTTGGGCGCTAGTCGCGGTCGGGGGCAAAGCCTAAACTGCTTGATATGAGTGTCGATGCAGTTCCAGCCGAGGTCAGCGGTCAAACCGGCCCAACAATCCAGTTTCTCGGAGCCGCCGGCACGGTAACCGGCAGCCGCTTCTTGCTGAGCCACGGTGACACCAGAGTGCTGGTCGACTGTGGTCTCTTCCAGGGGCTCAAAGAACTGCGTTTGAAGAACTGGGCTCCACTTGCGGTTGATCCGGCCAGCATCGATGCCGTCGTGCTGTCGCACGCACACCTCGATCACTGCGGTTATCTGCCGCGCCTGGTCAAAGATGGTTTTGCCGGCAAGGTTTTTGCGACGCACTACACAGCCAAATTGGCAGAAGTAATCCTGCGCGACTCGGCTCGTATCCAGGTCGAAGATGCCGCTTACGCCGCCAAGAAGAAATTCTCGAAGCACAACCCACCGATGGCGCTCTACAACGAACAGGACGCGGCCAACGCGATCGCCTCATTTGCGCCGCAGGAGTTTGGGGCTCGCGTGCAGGTCGCCGAGCAGACCTTCGTCACCTTCCGTCCGTCGGGGCACATTCTCGGTGCCGCGACTCTCGAAGTCGAGTTCTTTGGCAAACGCCTTATGTTCACCGGAGATCTCGGTCGCAAGCAGCATCCGCTTCTGGTTTCGATGGGCAGCATCCCGCCAGGACACTATGACGCGGTGGTCACCGAGTCGACCTACGGCGATCGCGAGCACGTTGCGCAAACCACCAACTTCGAAGACGCCATCAACCAAACGGTGCAACGCGGAGGATCCGTGCTGATTCCAGCGTTTGCCGTCGACCGCACCGAGGTGATTTTGGTTCGCCTACGCGAACTCATGGAGCAGGGAGTGATTCCGCGTGTGCCGATCTACGCCGATTCGCCAATGGCACTCAAGGCACTGTCGTTCTATCGTTCGGCGATCGACGAGGGGTCTGCCGAAATTCGTGAAGATATCAGGACCACCTGGAAAGGTCGAGACCCGTTTGATCCTGGCACGCTAGTTGAGCTCGAATCCGTGGACCAATCGAAGAGCATCAACAATCCGGTTACGCCTTGCATCATCATCTCGGCTAGCGGCATGGGCACTGGCGGTCGTGTCGTGCATCACTTGCGTCAGATGCTGCCGCAGCCCAAGCACACTGTGATTATGGTGGGTTACCAAGCGATTGGCACACGCGGTCGTTCACTCGTCGATGGAGCTCAGACCGTCAAAATGCACGGTGAGATTGTCGAAGTGCGCGCACGAATCGAGCAGATCGGCTCCTTCTCGGTTCACGCCGATGCCGATGAGCTTCTCGAATGGTTGGGTGCGGCGACCGAGGCACCGGGTCAGGTGTTCGTCGTTCACGGCGAGGCTGGTGCGGCGGATGCGCTTAGTGATCGCATTCAAGCTCAATTGGGATGGCAGTCTATGACCCCGAGAGACGGGCAGATAGTCGCCATCTAGGGCAGCGACGGAACCCAGGAATCATTGGGTAACGGTTTGATAAATTATCCAGAAACCGCTTTCAGCGAAACCGCTTTCACGCTTATCGTTGGTCTCAGGAAGTGTGTGCGCGCCTCCAAGTTGTTTTGACTCAAGTTTGTCGCTTAGGCAAAACCTCCAACCTGACACTCCCGAAAGGATACAAAGATGTTTTCTAGCAGTTTGGCAAAGAAAGCTCTAGCAGCTTCCGCTAGCCTTGCGCTAGCAGTAGGTGGCGCAGTAACTCTGACCAGCTCGGCCCAGGCCGCAGACGCTACTCCGGTCGTCATGACTTTTGATGCAGGCGACACCCTCGGTGCAGCCGCTTCGGCGTTCGAGGGTGGAGCATCCGTCATCGCCGATTCCCCTACCGGTCACACTGGCAAGGTGCTCAAGTTCACTAAGGCAGCAAGCGGACAGCAGTGGAGCGGCGTGAACCTGGTTCTTCCAGACAACAACCTCCAGGTGACCACTGGTGCAAACCCTGTGATCACGATGGACTACTTCTCCGGTGCCACCGCGGCAACGCCAGTGATGATCAAACTGCAGGACGCAGCCGGTTGGCCAGGTGGACACATCTGCCTTAAGTCTGTCGAGGCCAAGCCAGGTTGGAACTTCCTGTCGTTCGACATGTCGACCTGTGACGCTTACGACACCAATGTTGCTGAGCCTTGGGTTTATGAGCACCTAGTTCGCGAAGACTACCGCGCAGATCTCCGCTACATTGTGGCTGCGATCTTCCCTGACTTCGGTGCTGACGACAGGGACTACACCGGAGCAGCTGCCGTCACCCCAGCCGACCAGGTCTTCCTGATCGACAACATCAAGTTCAACTCGGCCACTTCGGCGGCTCCAACCGCGAAGATCACCTCTCCGTTCAAGAAGGTACTTCGTGTGGTTGTCTCTAACGCAACCGGTCGTCAGGTCGTCATCAACGTTCGTAAGGGTAAGACCTGGACCTCGAAGGTGATCCCATCAGACGGACCACGAACCATTAACGTTGCTGTTCCATCGGGTAACCACACCGTCACCGTGACTGTGGGACACACCGAGATAAAGAAGTACCTGAAGGTGCGTTAGTCTAAACCTTCGAATCAAGCGGGTGGAGCTTTCAGGCTCCACCCGCTTTCACTTAAACTGGCAAGAGTGGCTAACGAATGATTGGCCAATGGGAGTTGTAATGACCGAAAAACGGCAGGTACGCCCCGCTACCGAGGGCTGGACTCAGCAAAAGGATGACAAGGGTCGCCCGCTGCTGCAGTTTGCCGAACCCAAGCGCAAACAGCCACCCACCCACTTCGCCGACTTGAGCGTGGAGCAGCGAATTGAGAAAGTTAGGGAACTCGGCTTCCCAGCCTTCCGCGCCAAGCAGCTAGCCACGCACTACTTCTCCCACTACACCAGCGATGCCGAGCAGATGACCGACCTGCCAGGCACCGGCCGCGCCGAGTTGGTCGAAGCCACCCTTCCACCGCTACTCACCGAGGTTCGTCGCCTGCAAACCGACAAGGGCGACACCATCAAGTTCCTCTGGCGCCTGTTCGACGGCGCTCTTGTCGAGTCGGTGCTAATGAGGTATCCGGGTCGAATCACGCTCTGCGTTTCAAGCCAAGCCGGATGCGGCATGAACTGCCCGTTCTGTGCAACGGGCCAAGCCGGACTCACGAGAAACATGTCCGCGGCCGAAATCGTCGAGCAGGTGGTTCGTGCGAACCGTGCCATCGCCGCCGGTGAACTTGGAGGCTATAAGGGCAAACCGGGTGAGGGTCCGGAGCGGGTATCCAACATCGTATTCATGGGCATGGGTGAACCACTGGCCAATTACAACCGACTGATGTCTGCGCTCCGCACGATGGTTGAACCGCAACCGAATGGTCTAGGCATGTCGGCCAGAAACATCACCGTTTCGACCGTCGGATTAGTGCCCGCGATCGGCAAGCTAGCGGCCGAAGGGTTGCCAGTGACATTCGCGCTGTCGCTACACGCACCAGATGACCAACTTCGCGACGAGCTGATTCCGGTTAATTCGCGCTGGAAGGTAAATGAAACGTTGGATGCCGCCAAGGCATACTTCGATGCCACCGGTCGACGCGTTTCGATTGAGTACGCTCTGATTCGCGACATGAATGACCACGTCTGGCGAGCGGAGCTGCTTGCCAAGAAGCTGAACGACCGCGGACGCGGATGGGTTCACGTCAACCCGATTCCGCTCAACCCGACACCCGGCTCGATTTGGACGGCATCGACACCGGAGGCTACTCAGGCATTCGTGAATGCTCTCGAGTCTGCGGGAATTCCAACCACACTGCGTGATACCAGAGGTAAGGAAATCGACGGGGCGTGCGGTCAGCTAGCCGCTGCCGACTAGTGAGGCAATAGGGGCTAAGTGGTAGTCTTCCACTTAGAACAACAAGTACTAGGGGTAGATCTTGGAAGCAACGTATCGTGTAGCGATCGTCATTCCGATCTATAACGTTGAGCAGTACTTGCCCGCTTGTCTTGATTCGGTCGCCAAGCTGATTCAGTTCAAAACCTTCCAGACCATCCTCGTTAACGACGGCAGCACCGACCGTTCGCTGGCAATCGCCACCGTCTGGGCTATGAATAAAGACAACGTGGTTTTGATCGACCAGAAAAACCAGGGCCTCGGCGCGGCTCGAAATCGAGGGGTGAAAGAAGTCGACGCCGAGTTCGTCACCTTCCTCGACTCCGACGACATCCTCACCAACTATTCGATCGATGCCCTTTATCGAAACGCTAAGCATCGAGGCAGCGAGATCGCCGTCGGAAAACTCGAGACCTTCCCTGTTCGTCAGCAGTTCATTTATGACGCGAACCATGTCGGCGCCCCGTTGCGTGCTAATAAACTCGAGGATGCACCGCTGCTGATGCATAACCCGAGCTCCTGCAACAAGATCTTCAGCATGGATTTGGTGCGTCGAGAAAAACTTAAGTTCGGTGTCGGCGTTCACTTCGAGGACGTGTACTTCACCATCCCGGCGATGCTAGCGGCCAAGAAACTTTCGATCATCCCGCGCGTGACTTACCGCTACCGCAAGGTGAACAACGGTGGTTCGATTATGAATAGCCTCTTCACCCGCCCCAAGAACTATTGGGATCACCTCGCTTGCAACGAGTTCATCTTCAAAAAGAGTTATAGTTCAGCGAATTCAGCTCGCAAGAAGCTGCTTGAGCGGTTTTTCTTCAGAAGCATCGAAGGCTTCACCTTGCGAGCGCCCGAGGTGTTTGAGGGCGAAGAACTAAACACCTTCTTCAAGCGGGCCAAGAAGCTTTACGACAACTTCTCCCCATTAGTGGCGGCTGACGTATGTAGAGACGTCAAGCACAAGTTGCCAATCTTTGCTATCTTGACTGGCAATTTTCCTTTGTACTTAGCTGGCTTATCTGCGATCGCAGGTGTGACGGTGGTTGGCAAAGAACTTGAGTTTGTGGTCGCCAAAGAATTTGCTAAGAAGACGACTTCACCGTTCAGAAAGATATTGCGCGAGAACCGATTCGAGGCTTTCCTCGACGGCATGCAGGCCGATTACACGGCCAAGACCCTGAACTTCGCGGGTCGCTTCCGACTTCCAGGCGTCGTGTTCAAAGACGACCCAAACCTTGAGGTAACCCTTCGAATCGGTGGTCGCAAATTTGCGATGAAGACCTGGGTTCGCCTAAACAACAAGTCGATGAATCCGAGTGGTTGGGTCGACTTCGAGGGTTCGGTGCCACTTTCGAAAGCACCAATCAAGAGCGACTTCGTCTGGATCTCTCTTAGCACCGGAGAACGCGGTTCGATCTCCCGTCGTTGTCTCTATGGTCGAGGGTTCGTGCGACGCTTCCGCAACATCCGCTTAAAAAAGCGCGAACTTCGTGTGGTGCTCGAAAAGCAAAGAGTCTTTGTATCGGTCGATGCGGTCGGAACGTTTAAGGCCCGTGTCGAAAAACTCAAGCGCCGTATCGCCGAACGCAAGGCTGGGGTGCTGTATCCGGAGCTGCGCATCTGGCGTCGACTCGGCAGAATAGTTGCGC
>JACCDQ011599931.1_pt1 | contig 14429 bp, 14 predicted proteins | sample 7446031 | NCBI WGS metagenome assembly JACCDQ01 (sample SAMN15323442, study PRJNA562643) | freshwater metagenome | isolation source: river surface water | place: USA:Blue River Watershed | collected 2017-08-17
ATAGATATCTCCTGTTGTTTCGTTTACATAGATATCACCTGCTTCTGCATTGGCTGGCGATGTTGCTGTTGGTGCACCCACGCCTGAACTAACACCTGATGCGCCTTCAATTGCCGCTTGGCTCAAGTAAGATAAACTATCTGTTCCGTTTATCAATACGTTGTTTGCATCAGCAGAAACGCCACTTTGGTTTTCCCATGTTGTACCGTTGTAAGTATAAATGTCTCCGTTTGTACTATTCACATAAACGTCTCCTGCTACTGCATTGGCTGGTGTGGTTGCTGTTGGTGCGCCCGCCCCTGTTGATGAATTATTAGTAATACTGATCCATGAAGTTCCATCCCAATATACTGGTCCAACTGGAATATTAATAGTAGCATTAGTATTGTATACCATCTGGCCAACTGAGACACCTACAGGGTTTGAAGCAGAAGTTAAGGGAGTAGCAACCAAACCAGTATTTCCAGCTACCCAAGCTGAACCATTCCATACTATAGTTTGATTAGCACTTGTACCATCAATAATTTTCAATTTGAACGGATCAGTTGTCGTACCTGAACCTGTACGTATAAGTCCCCCATTTGTTGTCGCCCCAACCACTTCATTCCCAACTACAGAATCAGTTCCAGCTATAGGTTGCCAAGAAGTACCATCCCAATAAGTTGGGCCTACTGGCACACCACTTAAAGGATTAGTATTATAAATAAGCTGTCCTAACGAAGTTCCTGACGGTGAAGAAATAGAATTTAACGATGTTCCGACCATTGTAAACGGTCGGTTATCTATATAGGTTTTAACTGCTTTAACGGAAGGATATAAAACATCAGAATTACTTATCAAGGTACCATCTGTAGATTTATTAGCGGCGTCTTCCTTAAATAGAAGACCGTTAGTCACAAACTCAGTAGTTGCTAATTGTGTATTGCTAGTACCCGCTGGTGCTGTAGGAGCAGTAGGCACACCTGTTAATGCAGGTGAATTAATATTAGCCACAGTGCCTAAAGCTGTATCTACATATCCTTTTATAGCTTTTACACTTGGGTATTTTATGTCTGATGTTGCATCAGTAGTTACATTAGTAGATAAATTAGAAGTTAAAGCATAATTATCTGGGTTTATAGCATCACTCCCTAGAGAAAAAGGGGTAGCCGTAAAGGGCTGATCACTTACTTGGACATAGTTGTTACAGGAATTGCTAGTATCTATAGATACTACAAGACCATTAGCCTGCTTGTTCCAGTTAATTAACTCAAATGAGGCTACCGAGCCTCCAATTCTAGTTCCTTTACCTATGATAGTATTCACTATACCGAAGGCATCAGTAGTAATCTTTTGAGTTTCAATATAAACTCTATTTGAACTACTATCTGTAATTTCAAATTTGATACAAATATCCTTGTTTGCATAAGGGATTAATCCATTATCGACACCAGGTAGAGTTTGCTGTTGGTATAGAGGGTCATAAATGACCGCCTGATAGGTTATTCCTTTAGTTTGAGAATGAGCTACTACCGCCACAACTAAGGTCAGTAATAATGAGTAAATTATTTTTTTCACGATTATTGTAATTTTAGATTAAATCCTAATTGAAAGTTATGATTGATAAAATTGAACGCATTTCCTTGATCTCTACCTATTGCAGCAATAGAAACAGCGTAGCCTAGATGTAAACTACTCATCCCGGATAGAGGATACGAAAAGTCTACACCTGTAAAGGGTTGAATAATTATTTTTTTATAATCCGGATGAGTAGTTAAAGTGTAATTTATTCCACTTGCATTTTCATACCCATAGACAAAAGCAGCGGTGTTTACACCTAACTTAGCATCCACACGCAAACGCCCATTGTTACAATCACACCAATTTTTATTTGAGGATTGGTACAATCTAAAATTCAATCGTGGAGCAATTCCGATGTATTTAGTTTGCCAAGAATATTTAATAGCAGTTTGGTCAATAGCATAAGTAGTATTGAACTCATTGTAAGTAATCCCTAATGCATAATCAACTCTGGTATCTCCTTGATTAAACAAAATTCCTAGCTCATATGAATTGCCTGAATCAGCTATTAAATTTGAATTAGTAATAAGATAACTAGGATTAGATACTTCCTTAGAATAATAATAACTAGTGTAATTCTTCCCAGAATTAAAATACAGCTGCTGTGCAGTTACTGCATGAAATAAAAAAAATAGGGTGATGCTCAAAAAATGCGATAATGGTTTCATTTTCATTGTTTAATAATTTTAGTACTATAATTAATGGTTTTGGTATGAATAGATAATAAATACATTGCGCTAGGTAAAGTGCCTAATTCTAAAGTTATTTCCTGGTTATGAACCAGATGTGAATTGGTATAAAGTAACCTCCCTCTCATATCAAAAATTTGAACTGGCAATACTGTACCATCTAAACTCAAAGGAACAACTACTGATAGTGATGTACTAAATGGATTAGGGAAAACACTCAAATTAGTTAATGCTGAAACACCTATTGTACTGGATGCTTTAGCTTTTAAAACCGACTGCTGGAAACCCTGACCTCCTATAAAACGCCCTGTTAACCCCCCAATAACACTAGTTTGCCCTACTGTTTGAGTAATAACCATACCGCTAGACAAAACAACAGTAGCCCCTTGGGCACTAAGCATTTGATGATGTAATACTTGAGCATTTAATTTTGAAAAAGAAATAAAAAGAAAAAGATAGACTGTTCTCATAAAAAAAAAATTTTGACAAAGAACACGAAAGAATGCTGTATTAAACAAATCACTTTTAAAGATCAGTGACTCTTTTTATAATTATAGTGACAAAAAAAATGAAATCGAATTAATACATTCCATCATTTTGAAATTATAATTCCATCAACATAAATCATCTATTGTTAAAAAACTACGATATACGCTTTCGCACTAAAAGAGCCATATATCGAAAAACTCTTTAGATTCAATATTGCATGACATTTAAGGTAAAATTACAACTGAAATAAGCAAAGAAGTAACTGAATTTGAGGATATCTCAACTTCGACAGAGGTTATAAATTGATTTTTTATTGTCTTTCAATAAAATCAATAAGGATTTAAATGTCTTAATTAGTCTCTAATTCAAAATTTGGAAAATTGGTTTTTGAACGAACCTTATTAATTGCAATTTAAAAAGACTAATTATGAAAGTAAATAACAATAATAACCTATTGTACTGAGTAGACGTTCCATTTCTAAAGGAGTACAATAAAAATTGACTGCAGACTTGCAAATAATCAGATTATCTGTTATAATATGAAAGAAATAAGATGATGAAATGGAATTCTATTTATGAAGCTGAAAATATCAATATAATGCTTTTTAAGATAACTTCTTAAAATAAATAGTTAGACGAATAGATTATTCTATCTTTATTATACTCAAATGGAGAGGCGCCAATAATCTCTTTAAAATTCATAAGAAACGGGTTGTATGAAGCAAAACCTACATGTTTTGCTAAAGTATCAAGTTTATTATTATTAAGATACCCGTCATTAATCAGTTGAACTGCAACATAAATACGTACTAATTTTTTGTAATCATTAAAAGTTAATTTACAGTGAAATTTAAAAATAAAATCCAAATAATATTTAGGTACACCTAGCTCTTTTGATAAGTCATAAATAGAATACCCAGGCTCCTTAAATGAATTATTTATAACCGTAATTTTTTCAATATCATTAATGTAATCTGATATTTTATCTTTAATCTTATTAGAAAGCAATGCTTCTTTATCATTAGAAATATCTTTATTTAGATCTAAACTCCATACTTTGCTAATACACAGTTTAGACACCTCCTTTATATCAGAAACTTTTTTCAAATAAGCACTACCATACAATAATTCTGGAGTTGTAATTACTTTAAAATAACCGATTAAAAAAACAATTAAAAGCCCTATTTCAAGAGAGAGATTTACAACAACTCTTGTTGGCATCCATAAATAAAAAGCCTCAGAAATATAAAAATGAAACAAGACTATTAACATCATTTTAAAAATAAAAGTAGACCAATTATTAACTATTGAGTTGGTTTTTTTTTGATTACTACTAAAATTCCAAATATGTTTTTTAAGCATATTATAGGATTTAAAAACATAAATCAAAGTATAAAAAATAAAAAAAACATAAAGTATTATTTTAATTACTGAATTTTTCAAATATAATTCAGTTCCTAAATAGTGATAAAACAGGGAAGGAATTATGAAATACAAAATATCTTTCTTCTCAAAATATTTAACATCAAATATAATTTTTTCAAAAAAAAGATAGACTGAAGGAGTTAAAATCAGTATAATTTGACTATAATTTATATTCCAAAAATCACTGATTTCAATATAAGGTTTCAAATTATTTAATCCATATAAAATTAAGTAAAGACACAATAATATAGAAGTGAAAATTATATAAATATTTAAAACTCTATTTGTTTTAAACCAAACCGTCATAACGATTGTACTTAAAAAAACAATCGTTCCTACCAAAATAAAAAAAATGTAGATTAACATACTAAAATAATTACTTTATGGGGTTAAGGGAAATAATTAAATTATTATGAATTAAGGATCCATATTTTACAATAAAATGTAATGTCAAGGTACCATTAAAGAATAAAAAAATAATCTAAATATTAAGTGTGCTAAAATAGTATAAGCCTTCATTAACTTGTCTTTATAATATTCACTGAAATTCATGAATTATTAATTGTTTTTATAAATTTTCATTGTTTGTAGATTTTTATACTTTCTTGGTAAAAGTTTAAAAGTCAATGAAAAATTGTATCAAAAACACTATACCGTCAATGCTCTTTCAATTTTTTTAACTAGTTCATAATAGTTTTTTTTAATATTATCTGCAGATATACTATTTCTATCTCCCCTAATGCATTGCCTTACATATTGCTTTGATATTTTCAAATTATTAGAAATTGCTTTAACCGCAATTACATTGTAAGAGTTGTTCTTTTTTATTGTATTTTTGTTAATTGCCACGTTAGTTTCTTTATATGAAATAAATTAATGTTTTACAAATTATTTGCAATAATACAAATTATTTGTAATAAAAATGTATCCAAAATGATTTTTTTTCAACAAAATTTATATTACTTACGCTCGAAGAAAAAAATGACATTAGCTGTTATAGCCAATGAATTGGGCTTTTCAGCTTCGCAATGGAGTAATTATGAACAAGGGCTTTCTTTTCCTAAATTTTTAGATCTAATTAAAATAGCTCGATATTTTGAACTTACTGAGACTACCCTAATACATACAGATATACAATCCAAATCAATAGAAATAACTGAACAGTCAGAAAAGGATAAAGAAAGTATTATCTTACTTCAAAATAAAATAATACAAATGCAAGAGGAAAAAATTAAAGAATTACAGTTGGATTTAGACAACTTAAAAAACACGAAGGCAAAATAACCGCAGTACCAAAATTGGTAAAGTATGATAATTAGTATTAACGAAGGTCATTCAGGTAGTGTATCAAAATTAGTGATAGCTATAAATACATAAGTTAATACATTGATAATCAACGTTTAAGTTAATTTATTTCATAAAAGGAGAGGCTGTATATCTCTCCTTTTGTGTATTTAGTAGCGCTTAAATCTTTTAAAATTGGTTTTTATCCGTCCTCGTGCATCAAAATTAGAGATAATAAAAATTGGCCACATTGTAATGCTTCTACACTCATTAAAAATAGGTTTACCTATAATCGAAAACAACAATTTTATTGTAAAACGTGCACGAAACGGTGTATTCATTTTTATAGAAGTAAATGTATTTAGAGTCAAGAATAACGTTATTAGTTTTGCTGTTGGTTCAAGAACCAAGCAAACTCTTAATCAAGTTATTCAAACGGCTTTACTTTCCAATCCAAAAACAATTTATACTGATGGATTGCTACTCTACAAACTTTTAATTCACAAAACAATTCATAAAGTCACCCGATTTGGAACCAATAGAATTGAAAGAAAAAATCTGTGCCTTCGTACACATTTAAAACGTCTCAATAGATGGTCAATTTGTTTCTCCAAAAGTTTTCTTGTACTCAGCAGTGCAATGCTCAGGATTTATTTTTGGTTGTAGTTTTTTAATTTTTAAACCTAAACATTATTTATAAAATAATTCTAACGTTTTGCCGCTTGGCGAAGGTGGCGATTTTCACCACTAAACTTCATTCGAAGCACTGAAGCCGCTTTTTGCCAAACGCCTGTTATGGGATGGCTTTCTAAATTGTCCAATGATAACTGGTGTAATAATAGTATTCATTTTGTCCATTGTATGTAAATATACCTCGTGTCCACATATCAACCTTTTGTTCTTGTCCCCAAGCATTTTTTATTGTGTGGTATTTAGCCCAATCTAATAGGTTGTCGTAAACATCACTTGATATTGCTATGTGATTTGGGGATTTACTATTGTCACCCAAAACAGTAGATTTGTTAACAGGGTTGCCAATCCAAAATATATCTCGGTTATGTTCCCCACCGATGCCAACTTTTGTGCATAGTATATCTCCGTGGTCAATTCCAATCCCGAAATCTAACTTTGAATATTTTTTAAGTAATTCGTTTATTCCACCTTCTGAATTATCAATCATATATTTTATCTGCATTGCACATTGAACAGCAGTAGATAGCGTCTCCTTGAAATTGCCTTGAAAGAATATTAGTGCACTGTCACCGTTAAAGCTCCTTACGTTTCCATCGTGACTGTTTGCAATTTTAACTATTGTATGAAAAAAAGCCATATGCAATTTTGCAACAATAGGTTTGTTGTGTGTGTTCAATACAGCAGTTGAACCCCGAAGGTCAATAAATAATGAAGAACCCGTAAATTTTAACCCTGTATTGCCAAAGGTTAATTTCGGGTCATCTATTCTCGGAACATAAGTAACATCAGTTACTTCAAATTTCTCATCAAGTATTGCCTTTACTTTTGATTTTATATCGTCTTTTAGTGCCATTTACAATTGAATTGAAAGTAAAATAAATGTCATTGATGCTATAAGAGAAAAGAATAACCAAACAAACGAAATAGATAAGTTCTGGCTCTTTTCATTCAAAATATTGGAAACTTCAATTTTCTGGTCGAGAATATCTTTAAGCATTATTTCTTCAGTTATTGATTCAAATCTTATATGAATGTTTTTTGCTTCTTTTGAAATATGTTCAAAGTAAAAAGTTGATAGCTCACCTTCCTGATAGTTTTTCGCAAGTCGTGGTTTTAATATTTTGAAGATTGAATAATAAATTACAAATGATAAACATACAATTGTTCCAATACCAGCGATAAAAGTCAGGACACCTATAAAAGTTATGTTAGTTAGTGAGAATGTTAAGTTGCCCAAATACTGAACAAAAGCAGTAAAAATTAAACCAATTACAACAAGAATCGCTCCTGCTTTTTGGTCAGCAAATTTGATTAAGTCTTGAATATTCTTAAATGATTCTAAAGCGTAACTTATTTTGTCCATATGTTGTCTGTTTTAAGCTTGCCATAACGTTTTGCCGCTTTGCGAAGGCGGGGATTTTCAGCACTAAACTTCTTTAGATGCACAAAACTTGATTTTAGCACTTCACTATCATAGAAGCACGAAACCCCGCTTTTGTAAAACGGCTGTTAGCGGTTCGCCCTTCCTTTTTTGCTGTCAATTTCAAAGTGTAAAATGTCATTTGTACTTTGTTTTAAAATGGTAAAACATCATCTTCAATTGTAGGTGCAGGTGTCGGTTTTGGAAACTTTGTCTTGTAATACGAATTTACAAAAAGTCCAACTGTCGCAACAGTATTAACAACGAAAAATGTATAAATTGTGTCATTAATTAAATAATCTTCAGTTGTCTTGCCGTGAAAATTAGTCTTCTCACTTCTGAGCTTTTCGATTGCTTGATTTATTGCCAAAAGAGAACTACCGATTGTTTTTATTTCCTTTGGATGGTTGTCATTTGTTATGTTGAATTCTTTTAAAATTATTAAAGTCAGTTTATAAAGAGTTTCACCACCAGTTATTTTACTTGCAATTCTATCATCTTTAAGAATTTCCTTTATTATACTTTCAAGTGCAGAATTCGCAAGTCCAACAGCTAAACTTGGGTCAGTGTCAATTTGCTTATAAGCTTTTACAAATGTGTCGTAGGCTGTTTGGTAGTCATCTTTTAGAATATTTTTAAATGTTGGGATTGAAGGTATAAAGTCTGGAGTATCAACACCTAATTCAATTGCAATTTTCAACAAAGTTTCTCCGTCTATAGAATGTAAAGTTGATTTTAAATCAATTGAGCCACCATCGTTTTGTTTCTTTATTTCAAACTGCGGTATCCAACCAATATGATAACCAGTGTCTGTATATCTGTCTTCAAATACTTGCCATTTTTCTAAATACTTTTCTACATTGTAATATTTAGATGTCGTAAACATATTCCAAAGAGCATTTTCAACGTCTTCAACTAATTTCATTTGGTATTTTGGAGATATTAAACCTTCCATATTGTCTGTGTCGTTATTTTGTTCGTGGTTGTCGTCATAGGGTGACCGCTAACAAGCGGGCGCTTTGCGCCGTTGTCCAATTGCGCAAAGCGCGAGTTGGGGCAAAATGCCCCAACGTTTTGCAGCTACCCGAAGGTGGCGATTTCGAAGTACTTCACTGTCAACCAAGCACAAACTTTGATAGAAGCACAAAGCTTGATTTAACCACTGAACCGCCACTTTTGGGTAGCTGCTGTTATGGGCTGGGCTTATTCCTCGTCCTCTGCTTGTTCTTGTCTTACTCTGTCTAGCCATTCTCTGTCTATGTTGATAATTGAAAAAGGTGCTTCAGGATTATTCCTTTGATTAAACACGAAAACTTTAGAAAAGAATTGCTGTTTAATATCTAATGCTGCTGATTTATCAAGGTTGAATGTTTTCCAATGATTAAAAATTCGTTTAGGTACATAAAAATCAAAATCTGTTTGCGGATTATCTTGTCTTTGATTGTAAACTGAAAGTCTCCAAACATTCGGTCTGTCACCAAACCAATGAATTTCTGCTTTAAGTGAGACAAAGCCGTTTTGTTGATTGAGTATATTGTCTTCTGAACGTGAACGGGCAAATAAAAACACCATATCGCCAGTCTCTAAAAGTCCAACATATGAATATCTAATTGTTACATTTGCCGCTGTAACTATGTCTCCTAATATGTTGTCCGAATTCAAGAAATTATTTGCTCTTGAATATTTGGCGTCATATAAATTGCCTTCTCTGTCTTTCAGAAAGTCATAAAGGTTCTGAATGTCTTGAGTGTTGAAACTGTCAATAAGAGGCTGGTCAATATTATTGAAATCTCTAATTGAAGCAGGGCCTAAAAACCAACTTAATGATAATAGAGGAATTTTATTATTAGCAGCAAATTCAATTGCTGGTCTACTAAAATCATTTACCGATGCAACTCCAACTTGATAAAGATATCTTGTTCTTGTATCAATTGCATATGCGGCTCTTCTGTTGTTTTGTCGTCTTAATAAAGTATCTCTTGTTACAATTTCGAAATCATTTAAGTCATTCCTAAGTCCTAAAGCGTTTCTCACTATTGGTAAATTTGCACTTGTTCCATATGCTTTACATTCAAAAAGGAGCTGTGTCGGATAAGCAAATGGCATTTGAATAGGAGGATTCATAATGATGTCGGCATCATGAGCCGCACCTTTACCATTTATAAAAAATAAACCACCACGTTCAAATGAAAATAAATTGTCGGCATGAACATTTGTAAAGCCACAATTTTTCAATAATTGGCGAATAATGTATTCAAGTAATGCTCCTTTAATATTTCCTGCATTCATTATATTAGTTTTTATCTTTATTGTGGTTTCTTTGTTTTTCGTATCTTGGTTCTTATTGCTTCATATCTTTGAATTTCTTCGTTAAGATTCACCGGTTCTGGTTTTTTGTAGGCAAACTTGTCGCTGTGTGTATGTCCTTCCATGTATCTACAACATTGTCCATAACTGTCCAACAATTCGTTCACTAATTCTTCATCAAAATACACACTTGTCAAGGCGTCAACACTAACTCTTTCATTATAACGCTGAACAACATTTTTAAAAAGGTCATTGATAACTAAAACTTCGTAGCAAGTTCTTAAAGCGGTAAAACCTGTTCTTACAAGAAACTCTCTTTGTGCAGGTGGGCAATCATCTTTAATTGCATCTGCATAATGTTTTTTTACTGGTTCTGCGTTTCGATATTCTTTTTCATAAGATGGTGAATTCTTTAACCAAACTTGACCAGCTTTGCCGTCTCTGTTCTCAACCCAATGGCACAGAAAAGGAATATTGTTTTCTTCTGAAAAGGTAATCAGGTTTGATACAAAAATTAAATCGTGTGTAAAAACAATAACTTGTTTGCTTACTGATTCTTTGATAAGTCGGTATGCAATATCTTTTTTTCTTCCCTCGTCTAATGAGTTTACAGGGTCGTCAAATATGATTCCTCTGTTTACATCTGAAAGTTGCATCTCTGATATGAAGTCGGCTAATGCAATTACTTTTTGTTCGCCTTCACTTAGAATTGCTGCAGGGTTTCTTCCTTTCAAAGTCAGTTGCCTAAAAGAAGTTCCTGCAGAACCTGTATGACTTACTTCAATTCCAAAATTTCCGTTCAATTCAATGCACTCCTGATTGAAAACGTCAATGTATTTTTGATTGAAATATTTTCCTGATAGGTATTTTTCCCACTCTGTAATATTTCTTTTTTGAGCCATCCAACTTATTGCATTAGCCTTTAAAATCCATTGCTGATTTTGAATGTAGGATGTGAATTTTGCAAAGTGAGTATTGAACTTTTCCTTATGAGCAAGATATGTTTTTACTTTATGTAGTTTCGTTAACTCTGCACTTTGTGAATTTTCGTTCAGAACTTTTATTGACTCATCAATTGCAGAAATAATTGTGTCATGGTCAGCAACACTTGTTTTAATTTCTGCTCGCTTGTTTGCTGTTTTGGTTGTGATGTCAGCAACGATATTTGATGTGAGTGTTTTTTGTGCTGAAAGATTTTCTTTCAGCGAAGCCAAAACTTTCGGATAGTTTTCACTGAGCCAAACCGTCAAAATATTATCAATTGGAAATAAATCAAAAGGAAGTTTTTCAAAACCTGTTTTTATTTCGTTAAGAGTTTTCTGTGATTGTGTTGCGTTTTGTTCTGCAACACTTTTAATAAAAGTCCAGTAGTTCTTGATTAAATTTTCTGCATTCTCTGAAAGTGGTTGATGGCAAAGTAAACAGTTGTCGTTGTCTTCGGGGTAAACTGTTTCATTTTCTTTTTGCTGCTTTGCAAAATTCTCAGCAGCGACAATAAAATTCTTCCATTCGGCTGTGCCGATGTTTTGAATTTTATCTGTCTTAAAACTATCAATTCCTTCTGCCTTTGCAGTCGCTTCTTTTTCTATGCAATCGGTAATTGAATTAGCAACATATGTAAGGTAGTCAGTTGTGAAATATGAGTTGATAGCTTCAATAGTTTTTTTATTGTCGCTTAAATTTTTCTTTATGTTTTCAAGTTTCAGAATTTCCTTGTCTTTGCTTTTTGATACTAATGCAAGTTCATCATACTTCTTTTCAATTATGGCTTTGTCCGCTTTGTCTTTCTCTGTAAATGGTGTGTGCTTGTTCAAATCTGAAATGTTTGTTTGAGCAGTCAAACCTTGAACTAAAGTTTTGATTTCTGATTCTCCATCAAACCAAACATCAAAATTATTTGGTGTTTGCTTGCTTGAAATTTCTGAATTGAGTTTTATCTCAACTCGTTTAATAGCTTCTGTAAAATCAGCAAAGAAACTTAGTCCTGCTGGACGAAATTCAAATTCGTTTTTGTGGTCAAGAAGTTTTCTTACGCTTCCGTTGTCAAATACAGCGTATTGCTCAAACTCTGCGTTAGAAGAGTTTGCAGGATAATTCAAAGGAATATCTGTACCTGCTGAATGAAAAGTAAAGTTTGCAGAAACTGGTTTGTGTCCGCTTGCTAAGTGAATGTTCTGAACAATTTCTTCGGGTGTCTTTGAATAGAAAACTTTTTTTAGTAAACGAACATAGCTCGATTTGCCTGAACCGTTTGCACCGTAAATAATTGTTAGATTAGGGCTGAATTCAATTACTTGATTTTCTGTTAAGGCGTTTACGCCTTCAACATTTTCAAGTTTGCTGAAAAACAAATCAAGTTTGTAGTTACCTGAATTTCCTCCATTGTAGTTTATTGCAATGTCAGGCTTGGTTGTAATAGGAGTGAGAGTAAGTTCTTCAAGTAAATAAGAGTAAGCAGTATTTATTTCTGTGTCCGTAATTGCGTTGCCTGACAAAATTTTTTCTGCCAAATATTTTGCCCAATAGGAAAGTCCGTCAGCAAATCCTTTAACTTCGGTGTCAAGGGTCACTACTGGTTGTTCTACTTCTGGTATTTTACTTAATTCGTTCATATTGTTGAGTGTTTATTACTTGCACTGTCGTTCTCTTAGCCTTGCCCATAACACCCAAATATACGCATTGCGTACATTCGAATTTATAAACATGCGTACATCCATTCAATGATTAAATTATTTATTGCGATAATTACCCCATTTCAATACAAAAAACAAAAAAATGTGTAGTCAAACTAATTTATTTGACGCAAGTTTATTAATTTTACAATCCCAACCCAAATCGATTACTATGAATATTCAAGATTACTTGCAACGCTTTACTGAGCGTTTACAAATTCAACGATACAGCCCCTCCTCTATCAAGAACTACACTAGTAACTTATTTCAATTTTTAACGAATGCTTCTTGCCAATTTACTACTACTGAAGAAATTGATATAGTTACTATTGAAAAATATATTTTCTGGAAAATCAAAAAAGATAACATTAGTACCTCTCATCAACGCATCATTTTGGCTAGTATTGCTAAATTTTATGAGCTGGTTATAGAAAAAAGAATCAATCTAAAACATCTTTACCCACAAAGGAAAGAACACAAAATACCCAATTATTTAACATTTGCCGAAATAACAAAACTCATTGATGTAACTTCTAATTTAAAACACAAAAGCATCATTATGTTATTGTACTCTGGTGGCTTGCGCCTTAGCGAAGTCATTAATTTGAAAATAGCTGATATTGATTCTAACTCCATGACTATTACTATTCGTCAAGCTAAAGGCAAGAAAGACCGTCAAGTAATGCTGTCAGAGAAATTTTTACTAATTCTAAGACAATATTACTTAAAGTATAAGCCTAGCTATTTTTTGTTTGAAGGACAAAATAGCTTACAATACTCAGGAAGAAGTATTCAACAAATAGTGAAAGAAAGTGCTACAAAATCAGGTTTAAACAAACCTGTTTCGCCTCATATTCTTCGTCATAGTTTTGCAACCCATTTACTGGAAACAGGTACAGATATTCGCTATATTCAAGAACTTTTAGGGCACAATCATTTAAAAACCACCGAAATTTATACACATATAACTGATGTAGCAAAAAACAAGATTAAAAGTCCATTAGATAGATTGTAGGGATTGTAAGTTGTACCAATGACCTTACATTCATTTTTAAGGTCATTTTTTATTTTATATCGAACCCATAACCTTCAAAAAATCAATTACTTGATTCGATTTCAAGTCTATATCGCCCACAAATTAAATCCATAATTATCTATAAATTAGATTTTTATGGATTTTTATTTTGTATTTAGCCCACATTTAGTCTACAATCCTAAAAACAACTTCCAAAAGAAAAAAAGAAAATGCCCCAAGCACAGCAAAAATTTATGTAGAGCAACTAAATAAATTTTTAAGAGTGATAGTCGGCAATGTAGCAATTAAACGGGCCACACTAGACCGAGGATGTAATCTTTAGCTAAATGAAATGCAAGGATAATAGCGTGAAACGACAAGGAAGAAATTAACAACAGCCTTTAGGTGTTCCTTGATTTGAAGGAAACGAAGTGAGCTAACATTGATAGCTGAAAGAAAGCGGAACCACCCAATTAATATAGAGCGAAAGACAATAATACTACTTTAATGCAATAAAAGCTGTGTTTTGAAGCGACAGCAGCGACATCAATGGTGATATTGCTTTTTATTTTCACAAACAATAAATTTCTAGTAAAGTGGTTTTGTACTAAGAATCTAAAAAAGTCCACTTTATGCTGAATATTTACAAATTAACTATTTGAAGCATGTTATAATAATAAACTAAAAACCAAGATAAAAACTATCTTGGTTTTTAGTTTAAAAGAATAATTTTGATATTTGAGTTATCTAGAACTTAAATCGCAATAGCATCTCATTGGTGTTTCTGGCTGCAGCCAATGTAGGTCTTGAACTCATCTCATAAGCAAAGCCAAACAGCAATCTATTACTGATTACTATACTTGCCATAGCTCCAT
>JACCDQ010126448.1_pt1 | contig 14427 bp, 15 predicted proteins | sample 7446031 | NCBI WGS metagenome assembly JACCDQ01 (sample SAMN15323442, study PRJNA562643) | freshwater metagenome | isolation source: river surface water | place: USA:Blue River Watershed | collected 2017-08-17
AGTTGAGGACTCACAGACACCCCACCGCAATGACTCACATCTCACATCGGACTAGACGCGCATGTACCCAAGCCCCGTTAATAGAGAATGCGCCAACCGGTGATGCTCGCGAGCTCGCTCAGATATCGTCATCTTCCGGTATTGTTCTGATGATTGTAGAGCGATTTCGTAGATATGCCTAAACACGTTGATCGACATCGGGAGTCCGAACACCCGGCGCGATGACACGTTGACCCTTTTCTGCATTGCATTTTCCGACAGACTAAATATATCGAACAGCTTCGGGTCAGATCTTAGAAGCTTAGTCACGTATGGCGATGCATCGAACAACAACGGCCCGTACCTCGCAGAGGTCTTATACACATTCAGCAAGAATGAAATCTTCTGAGGAGCACTTCCGTGAGGAGTAACGATGATATAATTCCGCAGTTTAGATTTTGCATCCTCGATATCATTGACGATATGCATTCTGGCATAATCATTTCTGACCGGTACTTGAGTCACATAGAGCCCGACTATAAGTCTGTCTTCTGGACTAGCATGGCTCGAGTCAAGCCTAGCCCGGAGTATGTCTAGCGGCACATACTTGTCCGCGTTCTTGTCAGTCACCAGAGCATTGTTAGCTTTTCTCTCAGCAACTCCTATGAGGTTTTCATTGATAGCATCTTGATAGAACTTAAGTAGTGGAACTCCGCGGCCCTCGGGAACTGCTTTCAGATATGCTATGATTGCCCACAGATATGCGTTGATGGAGTACACGTTCCCCGTCTTAGTTACAACCTTCATGATTCTGGCAGTGTCTTCTAGCTTCTTGTAGTCATCACTGGACGTGATGCCCAAGTGATTCATCTTGCGAGTACGGTCGTAGATAGTCGTCTCTGTACCCTTGAACATTTGCTCTAATTTCATGGCTTATAACTAATCGCCGATATTTCCTTCTAAAAAATTGAAATTAAACATAAGTGGTTTGACTAGTAACATAATCATGCCCAAGCAAGCAAAGTACATACCCGACGACCTACTTGAAAAGCACGGCTTCACGCGCAATGAATATGATCAAGCAGTTGTCATCATGTTGAGAATCAGAAAAATGAAAGTTGAACTGTCTACCAGAAAGACCGAACTAGAAGCAGTTAAAAACAGAGAGGAATTAGCCAAGCAAGAAATCGCAAGAAAGCAGAAAGTCGCACGCAAGAGGGAGTGGCCATTACTAGTGTGCCCAACGTGTGGAGCGTTCGTCAAGTGCAGCATGAAGAGACATAACAATACAGCAAAGTGCAAGCGAGACTCTGCCACTAAGAGCATGGAAGCACTGATACCTGACTACGTTCCATAAAGCAATGCTTCTTTTTTCTTTGTAAAATGGCATACGAAAAGCATTTTGAAGAGATAGAAATACTCATGTATACAATACAAATGTTCTCCAAGTACTTCGCCAAGCAAGATAACGGTACCTACGATATCGTTCGCAAGACCGCATCCTTCATTGACCGCAAGTACTCTGAATGCTTTGACGAGAACAAGCTAGCCGCAGCTTGTCTTAAGAAGGATTGCATTGATCGTTTGATCCGTAGTGACGCCCGTAACATGATCCCCATTGAGAAGTACCTAGAAGCTCATTACGAGTATCGCGCGACTGGCCATTACTACAAGAATCACAAGGTCAAGTACAACCAGAACAAGACTCTCTACGGACGGGCTCAAGCTGAGCACGCATTGTCTATGCAAGCCATGGTTCGAGAAGTTCGCCACTTCATCGCTCATAAGAAATGCGTCGACGTGGACATGAGTTCAGCTCATCCGACTCTGACTCTATGGATCTGTGAAGAGCTAGGATTCGAATCACCCAAGCTTAAAGACTATGTCATGCATCGCGCCGACAAGATCGCTGAAATCGTTGACTACGCGGCCGAACATGGCCAAACGGAGGTCATTGAGAAAGGCAAAGCGAAGCCAATCGACAAAGCTTACGTCAAGTACTACATGCTCGCGATCGTTTACGGCTGTGGGTCTAACCGAATCAATGCTATCAAACACAAGCATCCCTGGATCATGGAGTTCAAAGCTGAGATGGACGAGATCGCCAAGAAGATATGCCAGGCCTTCCCGCGATTATATGAGGATAACAAGAAGCGCAAAATCGAGCAAGGGAAGGCATACAACTTCGAGTCGAGTACTATGAGTCATTTATGCCAGTACGCCGAGAATAGAGTCCTTATGGATATGATGAAGGTTCTTAAGACTATGGCTCCCGGTCACGTCGAGGGAACTGCTCTATGTTTCGATGGGCTCATGATTCCTTGCGCTTCTCCAGAAGGGGAGGATTTCGACGAAAATGCTTTCATTGTTAAGTGCCAGCAAGCTATCGACATCCCAAGGTTCAAGCTCGAAGTCAAGGACATGTCTGAGTATCACGACAAGGTCTCTGAGCAGATTGACTACGACGCTGACATTGACTACCTTGAAAAATATTTCAACAAGCAGTACTACGACGAGCTCAAGACCTACGAGAAAGTCAAAGGGACATTCGGAATAAGAGCCCACAGACACTTCATCACCGATCTTGAAGGCCGAGTGTGGCCAAGCCTTGATATGCTTAGAGCAGCAGCCGCACACAGAATTGATGAACACATGGCGACGATGTCGGGCTTAGCTAAGAGACAGTATCTCATTAAGACCTCTAGAGAAGCATTACCCAGCGCTACGAACGTGCATGGCTCAATCTTCAGATACTACGGAGTTGACAAACGAACGAAGGAAGGTAAGCCTAAACTCATTGAGATTCATAGCAGTGATCTATTCGAGGGAATCGAAGATCGCCTGTCCAAGATTGAACGCATTGTCTACAATGTTAACGACTTTGGAGCTGAGGTCCAGCAAGAGGATGGGGTACTCAATACCTTCCCGGGACTTCGAGCACAGTATGTAGACGAGCCAGACATGTCATTGGTTCAGCCCTGGCTTGATCATATCTTCAAGTGCTTTTGCAACTCGGACATGCACGCGTACAAGTGGTATATGAGCTGGCTCAATCATGCATTCAGGACCCCGAGTACTATCACACGTAAGGCTATCATCTTGAAATCTAATAACCAACAGATAGCCATGAAAGGCACATTTTGGAACAATCTTGTGGTCAAGCTCATATACGGCGAAGCTCTAGCAGCGGTCCATGAGGGCGTTAACTGGATCTCAGATAGATTCAATAGCATTCTTGAACATCCGCTTGTTCACATCTGTGAAGAAGCTAAGACAGTGTATGACGAGAGCAAAGCTATTCAGGAATATAACAATCTTAAGCGGATCACAGGCGGCCAGATACATACCATCGAGAACAAATGCAAGGACAAGCGCCCAACGACGTGCTATGGAAACATCGTCATTCTCACGAATAATAATCACGTTCTCAATATTCCAGACTCGGATCGTCGCGTTGCCTTCTTCGACTGTAATGAGAATGTAGTGAAGCAATCTCCAGAAGGTGAGAAGCTCTACAAAGAAAAACTCTATAAGCTATGCACTCAATCAACCGCCAATAGCTTCTACTCGTACTGCATCCAGTACACAGATACTGTTGATCTCGAAGACATTCCCGATAGTGAATTCAAGAACAACGCCATCGATGACTCTAAGAGTGATATTCAGAGGTTCTTAGATGAGTTAGACACTATAGAAGAAGACGTAATGCACTGCGAGGGTTGGAAATACAATGCTAAGGATCTAGCTAAGCCATACTCTAGCAGTCTGCTACACGGGGTATACAAGGAGTACTGTCAAGAGATGGACATCATCCCGATGTCGCTGACTACGTTCGGGAAGGAAATGGGCACTACGAATTACATAAGAAAGGTGATCAGACACAAGAGCTACTACTACAAGCCAGAATAGATAGCGCGTACGCGCGATCAGTAGATTCCCTGTTTGTTCCAAAAGAATCGGAACGGAACACGCGCGATCAGTAGATATTGAGTTATTTTTTTGATCACCTTTTTCGTTCCGATTCTTTTGGAACAAACAGGAATTTCTATCAAGGCATTAGTATAGCCATGCCGCAATTGTTCTATAAGCCCCTCGAAGCACGGATCGCGCAAGGCAAGGATGATGCAAGACTCCAAGCTGTTGCAAATGCTAAGCAGCAAGAGAACGTTCGGTATGTCAACATGTCTGACTATGATAAAGAGCTCAATAGACAAAGACTACAGCAATTCGCAACAGCCATACGACCAGCCCTAGCACCAGCTCCAGAACAGGGGTCCGACCTAACAGCTTCTAGCTTAGACAAAGCAATCAAAGCATTGCCGACCGGAAAGTCGGGAGTGAATTGGAAGGACTCCAAGATCATTCAAGAAGCGGTTAGAATACTGACCAATGATATCGGATACAATCTTTATCCCAGAGACTTCGATAAGATGTCATTCGCAGAAGCCATCGACGCAGTTAAGAAGGCCGATGTCTCGACCGAAGCATTTGCGAAAGCCATCGATGCTGTTGTGTCTAAGAGACTAGCGAAAGCAAGAGGCGCGACGCAATCCGTTAGCCAAACCATCGGATCAGCATCTGCCCCGTACAGAGCAGCGAGGGCTATTAAACAGGGTACAGAGAAAATGAAGAGAGAGGACCCAAAAAGCATTGTAAAGAATATTCTCGGAGACATAATCAGCAACGTCACTCGAACCAGAGACACTCCCATCCTAGAACAGCCTGAAGGAGCGATGAGAGAATCTTTAGGACTTACCCAAGAGCCCGGTTTTAATTCGACTAACGGGGAAAAAAAACTTTTCGCTACGAATAGGGGGTTTTCGGGCTGGCCAGCATATGTTGAATACAAAGGGCATCCAACATACTATAAGAGGAAAAATGGCAAGTACATAAGACACACTGGTGAGGAACTTAAGAAAGCTAAAGCTGCAGAAAAAAATAAATAGATATATACCTATGCGGAGAATTCGACCACTCTACAAGGGCGCGGGAGCTCAGCTACCCGACATTGCGCCAGAGAGCGTGCCCGAGCCCAAGGAATTCGCTGGAGCCAATGCGCATAATGAGAAGACGGTCACTAAGATCATCAAACAAGCCATTAAAAAAAGCCAACCCAAATACATAGACACTAAGTATCTGCTTGAGCCAAAGCGCGTCAATCGGTTCGTTCCGAAGGAAACATAAACGTAGCTTGCTCGAACTCATCATCAATCTTCTTAACCCAATGAAACTGACCATTAGCATCTTTGATCCTTATTTTTTTGACTGGCAGACAAGCACGACGCAGCAACTGCACTTGATCGCGCATGTCTTTGGCAAGAGTCTGGACTGTCGCCAATAATAGTGGGATAACCTCTTCATAGTCGACCTCATAAGGACATCGGTCTAGAGTGTGGACTCGCGCCTTTGGGTCAGTCATATATTGTTCATGTAATTGGATCGAGTCGTCGCCCGAAGACTTAGTGCAGTGAGCTAAGCCGGCCTCCATTAGATCCTGAGCACTAAGACAGTAGTGAGTGTCGCCGTCCACATCATATTGTAGAACCTGCATGTTGATCAGTCTCTTCTGGGAGTCAAGGCTGACTCGCTTGCTCGGCGGTAACGTTCGAAGGTCAGCTCTCATATCTAACGATAGTTATTACCTTACCAAAGATATTTCTTAGAGAGTATTCCAGCAAGGGAGTCACTGCCCCTGTGTCTAGAGTGGAACAGCCGGCGTCTATTTCCGTCACGATGATCAAGATGCTTATACAGCTTAAGCGGGGTTTTGTCTTCATACTGCTCGTAGCGTTGATCTCCGAACTGGACACGCGTGCCGTCTACCATCACAGAGTACTTCTTGGGGTATGTGCCTCGAGCCCAGTCAGTGATTCTCATGCCTAGCTATATAACTGATAGACAAGTTCGACGCCATTCCTTAGAGTCACAGTGGAATATCTAGCAGATTCTATCGGGGGTGTTTGCATGAACCTCCAGAAGTGTATAGTCTCGCGCCAGTAGCTATTCGCGAAATGATTATTCGCCAACCACCTCTTTGCGTCTTCTAGACCGAATTGGCTTTTTGGGAGGAGCACTGTCTGGAGAGTCCTCTTTGGTATCCCCATTCGAATCGCAGTCTCTTTCGGAATTGTCGGCATGGCTATATTCCTTCGGAACGAAAACTTTAGCCTCTAGGTTTTTAACTCGCTCTTCTAAGAGCTTGACATACGCGTGTAGCAAAGCAGTCAGTTTTGGATAGCTGACACTCATTACAGAATTAGCGGGACTGACAAACCCGTCGTGGTCTATATGTTCTGGGAGACCCTCCTGGAGGTCTTCACGGCAACATACGACGTCATCTAATCCGGCTTTAAGGAGGTCCTGAGCTAGGTAACCATACTGCTCGTCATTATTAGTCTCTGGACAAAATGTGTAATGCTTTGGTTCAACGTTGAAGAAGGATTCGGCTTCTTCTTGAGTAACAGCCCTGATGTTCTTTTTCTTTCGGAGATCACTGAGAACATCGACCTCTCCCTGGACGGCTATTCTACCCTGGAAGTACGCACTGAACGATACTGCGCCAGAACTGCCTGAACTGCCCGTGGAACCACTGGAATTGAGGTACCCGTATGATGAGACATTTTGCGTGTTTGAGCCGACCTCTAGGCGCCAACTACTAGCAACGGGGCCTATTCCTATGCTCGTGTGTCCGCCTCCGTCTGTGTATATCTCTTGACCCAAGTAGATTCCTTTGAAGAGAAGAGTTGTTCGATTGTAAGAGTAGATCTCTCCATACGTGCCATTCCAGCCGAGCTCCAAGCCCCCTCCTGCCCATCCTGAAAATCCAGAGTTACTCGTCCCGCAAGCTCTTAACTTATGTGCAACTTGAAACGACCCGGGTTGTGTGAGATTAGCGGTATACGTACTAGCCGTGTATCCAGAGCCCTGACCGAGGTAGATGCCGTTCACGCCGCCCGACAAGATCTGTGTAGCTGAGTCAGCGGCTGTTATGCCGTACGTCCCAGCGAATAAATTAATCTGGAATGGATGACTTTCAGATCCAAAATCTAGTAATGAATTCGAATTACATGTTCCAACTGGATTATACGAGCTTCTATTGATGAAAAGCCCGCTTGGGGACAAATTAGCTAGACCATACACTCCGACTGAACTAGCAGACTGCATGCGCAATGAAGTGCCATTACCAGAAATGCTCGTGCTAGTCGTGTATGAGTCCTGCAGAAATATCGCTTGGAATCGATCAAGGACTGAGGTATAGCTGCTATTGCCGACGATGTTTCCACTAAAATTGTTCGAACCAGATCCAAATGAATTAACCACTCCATTAGTTGCGATGGTTCCATTTGCGTTGAGAGCACCGCTAAGACCCAATCCGCCGGACAATACTAGAGCCCCAGTGGAGTAGTTACTAGAAGCAGTTGTACTCAAGAATCTCCAATCACCTGTGGGCAGATCCATAAGAGCTTTGTAAGAGCCGTTCGAGTACATGTAATATGTCCTTGGATTAGATGCTAAGCTGCCTCGCACACCCAGTTCAAGATAGTCGGAGATGTCGTTAGTCATCTTTAGATTGGCGCGTCCGCTAGTGCTCGTATTAACTATCTGTATCGCATCATTGATGTCATTCCATGTGAACTGACCCAGTCCAGTGACCTGCTTGCTTGAGCCCAATGCTAGGACCTTGCTAGCTTGCGCAATGCCCGGAGTGACTCCTTCTAGTAATGAGATCACCGATATGTAGCCTATTGACAAGTACAGAGTGTCCGCTTGTCTTTTAGTGAGGTAAGTCCCAGAAGCGAACATCTCTGAGGTATAAGTCGATGACCAGAAGGCCGGGGCTAAGGTTGTGTATCCGCTCACTCCAGACATTCTATATATGAATCCTTATTAAAGTTAAGACTATGTACATGTATACCCAAAAAACGATGGAACAAACGATTGCTATGCTCGCCCTTCTCCAACAAGCCGAGTCTTACGACTGCGAAATTGCCGCTCTGACGGCTAAACTGGCCGAAGTAACAGCCCTTAAGAAAGCCGCTATCGCTGATGCCAAGGCTCTACGCAAGGCCGCTGCTGCTGAGCAAGCTGCCGAACGTCTTAGAGAACGTCATGAAGCCAGAGTTATGGCTGGTGAAGACGTACCCATGAAGACTGAACGCATTGAAGTCTCTAAGATTGCTAACATGCTTGAAGAGATGTACGTCAAGCTCGGCATAGAGGTCGGCACTGCTAAGAGTCGCCGCGAGACTATCAAAGAAGCCAAGAGAATCTTTAATGAATTTCAAAAGACAATCTTAAGACAAGAACGAACTGCCATGCGCTCGATTGAAACCGTTGAACCCGCGAGACCTCATGACCTAAGACGCGAACGCTTTGCAATGTCAAGCATCGTAGTCGAGCATACTGAGCGCGCACGTACTGCTTCGGAAGAACTCGCTCAGGAACATGGCTTAACGGCTAACGATGTCATCGCCGAAGTGCCTGAAGTCGAAGTTCCCACGGAAGGTAGACCCGAAGTCGAAGCGGGGCCATGCCCGCACGCACCAATATACTCTCCGAATAAGTGGTCTGAGTGCGACCTTGATGTTGACTCATTTCTTAACCTAGTTGATTCAACCAAATGGCAGGATCTTCATTGGCAAGCTAAGTTCAGATACGTCGGAGTTCATGAATGGGACTTTAATCGTCTGCCCACTGATGCACAGGATGCTCTAAAGAAGTACTTAGATGAATCTCCCGGATATCCCAACGTGGGTGATTTCGATAAGCTAAAGATCAGCTTAACACCCCTACGAGCGGTTGCTACGAGGGAGCCTCTGCCTGATTTTCACTCCTATGACAGAAGCAAGCCTGATATCTGGAAGCATGAATATGTTAGAACATGCGTATGGGGCTCTTGTGATCTCACGACAACTGAGTTCAATGAACTGATTAGCACGACTAAATGGCATGATCTCCACTGGCAGGCTATGCTCAGATTCTGTGGCATTGATAAATCTGAGTTCGGTTCTCTTAATCCAAGAGCTAGGGGCCAGCTCGTGGGTTGGCTCAAATCTTTAGATGGGTATCCGCAACAAATGCTTATGAAGAACGGCCGCGAGATAAATGATTTCGAAGTGCTCAGGAAAGTACTTGAGGCAGTTAAAGCTCTACCTGAGGCATCGGGACAAGACCAGGCTGGTCCGGCGCAGTCATAAGCTCCGGCTCGACGTATGGCTCTTGTGTGGGCCACATCACATCGAATAAGTTGTGTCTGATTTCTGGTTTAACAAAGTCTAGTAGCATGAAATGCATGGGCTTCTCAGTCGCGCGGTTATACAGGTCTAGGAGTTCATCTTCTGATAATCTCATTGAGTACTCTGACAGGATCATACGCAAGTCACGCTTGTTAATGCCGCGACCTAATGCTACATAGTTGACGTTTTGACGAATCAATTTTCCCGTTCCAAAATAGCTCTGAGTAATGTAAATAGAACTCCAGCCGAGTTTACGACCTCTAATGAAAGAAGCGCCGATAGCTTTGTCCTTCTCTAAGACGAGGTCGTCATAGATGAGTAATTTATTGGTCTTGTCTGTAGAGTCAATGTCGGGCACTCCATCAACATCGTATATATGGATCTTAACGGAGTCTAGCCGGTCTTTGATCATATCGTAGAGGGCTTCATCGGCTTTAGTGACAATGACTATTCGCGTAAACGTGTGGCTCATGTGATACAACAGATTGGTTACAAAATTAGTCTTTCCGCCGCCTGAGCTCGTGCATACAAGCATTCGAAATGGCAGTTTGATTTGATGTATCTGATACGCGGGGTTGACAACCTTCTCTGGCTTCAACGTCTTGTACCAATTTATCATCTTCTTTTCTGCCATTACTTACTATAATTCTATCGCGAATATAATATAGAGTATGTCATTTCCGATCGTTCTCAATAGTACGAATGCCGTGTCGAGTAATGTCTTTGCCATTGATCTACCAACCGCTATCGATCTCGATGGATTCGATTGCTCTCTAGGAACCTCGTACTTGTACAACTCGATCTACAATATCACTACCACTCTGAACAACAACTCGTACACGTTGATCCATCCTAAGAATGGCGGCTCAGACACGATCTCGGTCGTTATGCCGGACGGAGGATATAACATTTCAGATCTCAATTCGTATCTCGAGTATGTTCTCATTCAGAACGGCAAGTACATCACCAATAATACGACCGGCCAAAATACTTACTACTGTGCCTGGGTTCTCAGTCCAACGAGCTATCAGGTTCAGTTCATCAGCTATCCGATCCCGACCAGTTTGCCTGCTGGATATACCTCTGGGGGCATGACCTTTCCTGCCGTGGCTAATCAAGTGCCTCAAGTAACTATTCTCTCGACTAATAACTTCAAAGACATCATCGGATTTTCGCCAGCGACGTATCCAAGTTCGAGTACGTCAGCGACTACAGTGACCTCATCCAGTACGTACGTGCCGAACGTGAATCCCATCTCGGCAATTCAGTTCAGATTGTCTTGTTTGATCAACAATTTCTCAAGTAACAGTCAGTTGCTACATGTTGGCACGTTCGCTGGTTCGCGAATCGGAGAGCTTGTGAACATGAGTCCGATCTATGAGTCTTTCGTCAATTGCCAGGGGACGCACAGAACGTTGACCCTCAGCTTTTTCGACCAGCAGGGACGTCCTTTATCTTTGCTCGACCCCAATATCGTCGTTAAACTGGTATTTAGAAAACGTAAAGAAAATTAATTTGGAATGTATAGCGAGATGAATTACAAACCATTCAAGATCCGCATGACTAAGGACCAACAGAAGAAGGCCATGAAAGGTCAAGGTGTCCGACTCACTAAAGATCAGCTCGGGTCTGGCGAGCAAGTAATGCTTCATACTGAAAATTTCAAGAAAGTGTCTGCAGCTCATCGCAATGGCACCGGCGTGCTTATCTATATGTCGCCAGGTGAGATCATGGCCTCGGCTCAGGAAGCTGGCCTCATGCCTCAAGAGATTGAGCTATCTGGTTCGGGATTCTTCCAGGATGTCTGGGACGGTCTCAAAAAGGTCGGGGGCTTCTTGAGAGACACTGGAGCCGGAAGTTTGCTGGCAGACGCCGCAGCCGCTGCTGCTACTCCTTTCGTTGGAGCAACCGGAGCTCAGCTAGGTCGCAAAATTTTCAAAGGGGTTTCCGGCATGGGTATGGGCCCTAAACGCAGAGGACGTAAGCCTATTGATCGAGCACTCGACGGGTCTGGTTTGTATTTGTAGAAAAAAAAATATCTCTCTTAAGAAGCAGAAGGCATTAGCCATGATACACGTCCTTAAACATTTTCATGAATTCATCACTACGAGGCGCGTATAACCAAGTTAGACACAGGAGTCCACAGTCCTTAGCGTCAAGGCTCTGCAATTGACGTGTACCGCTGGCTAGCTTCAGTCCTCTCGGGACTTCTTTAGGTCTCTCGAAAGCATAGGGATCAAAGTATTCTTTTTTTTGACGATCGATAGCAACCCAATGAGTCCCCGGCCCATAATGATCGAGGTTAAGAATGAGTTTATCACCCTTGAGTCTATTGATGTCTGTAATGCGGCCTGTCTGTATCGTCATGCCCATTGCATTAGCTAGATCATGTAGCTCTGACTCTGACGTCGCGCGAGTGGGGTCGACTCTGAGGTGCGGCAAGGAACGTATATTATTTAATTTTCTTCGAGAACTCATTTATATTGATATAGCGATTATGTCTTCTGAAGGTGACCGAATCGTTTTTGAGCAAAGTATTAGCGATACGCGTGATGAGTCTTCGGACATGATCTTCACAGATAAGAACTGGACTTTTATCACGGACACGACATCGAACTCCGGGAACTTCAGTGGACAGGTGCAATTCGATCTCTCAACATTGTCTAGTCAATCTCAATGGGTCGACCTCTCGCAAGCCGTGATTGAATTCCCAATTAAGATGACTTGTTCAAGTACTCAAACTTTGTCCTCTGCTCCTTTTGCGAACTTCATGACCCTCAAGAATGGATTCCATCAATGGATTTCTGGATGCTCCGTGATCATAAATGGTCAGACGGTACAGAGCACTCAACCAATGGAAAACGTTGCTGCCACTTTCAGAATCTTGAGTGAATGGTCTCAAGACACAATGACTAAGTACGGACGTTCGTGTGGTGTTATTCTTGATGACTGCACGGGTGATTCTATGCCAATTCCACTGACGAATAATATCGGATTGGCCAGTGTAGCCGCCGGCGCATGCTCCGACACAACATTCTCTGGCTTTCGAGCATACGGTACCGCTGGTGCAGTTTCCACAGTTGCTAATAAAGCTCTTGCGGCTCGTGCTACGTTAGTGAACAAACAATCTGGAACCCTACAAACGAACACTTTGGCTCTTGCCCAAATGAAGCAAGCTGGTTCGGCCAACTGGACATCGGCGACTTCCGGCACTGTGTACACGGCAAACTACTTGGCTACCGTACGTCTCCGCGACATTGCGGACATCTCGAACTTCCCAGTCACTAAAAATCTTCGCGGTTTCATCTATCTCAACTACAACGCCGCTTCGGTCACTATTCCATTGACCACTTCCGGAGCTGTCTCTGCCGCCATGACTATGAATGTGACGAATGGTCAATCGTGTCCTTTCATGGTCGAGACTACTCAAGCTGTTGCTAGCACGGCTGCTACTTTGACAGCCACTGGCTCGGTTGACGGTACTGATTCCAACAGCTTGAGTACCAATGCTCGCTTGTATACGCCTTACTATATCGCGTCGCCAAAGGCCGATTTAGCATTAACCCAGACCGATCACTTCTTCGAAACCAAAGACAAGATCGTTAACTTCATTACTGCTTCTGCTGGCAACTCAGTCAATGTGACTTTGACAGCTGGAGTGTCGAACCCAACCGGCCTTCTACTCTTGCCTCTTATTCAAAATTACTCAACCTCTAATGCTAGTCCAAGTATCTTCCCCAATCCAGAAGCAAGTCCACTTGATTCAGCGCCAGGAACAAGCGGGGCTTTTGCCCAATTGTCGCAATTACAAGTCTATTGTAGTAACAAACCCCAGTACCAAAATCCGATTAACTACAACGTTGAACAATGGTTCGCTGAAAATAGCAAAACTGGTCTTGGCGATGGTCTCTTGAACGATCAATCATCTGGACTGTTGACTCAGCAGCTCTGGGAACAAAATCATAGGTACTACTTCACTGATCTCAGCCGCCGCACCCCTGCGGAGGATGGCGCTAGCCGCAGCGTCCAAGTTTCTTTCACTAATGCCACTGCTTATCCTATGAAGGTCGTTGCAATAGTTTTCTATTCGAAAAAATGGACTATTAACACGGGCACGTGCGCAATTAAATCTGCTACTTAATTCCGAAAAAATGGAACGAAAACAAACACGAAAAAAAATTAGTTTCACAGTTAGCGATGCTTCGCTGATTTAGCTTTTTTTTTCATAACGTAGTCAAGGCCACGGCTCATATCATAGGGGTCATAAACTATGGGCGCTACCGTGTTATCATTCTCATTGAAGTCTATAGACCAGAGAGCATTTTCTCGATGGATGTCCAGCCAGGATCGTTTCTTTTGATTTTGGTTAGTACCTCCGACGTTTGGAGCCGAGTCCATGTATCTATATTCTTATGAGGACAGAAAATTGCTACTCCCACTTGGACCGGACCAGGCGTCGAGCCAACACTGCTGCGGATGCTGTTATACATGTGGCCAGGATTGTCAGCGTCGAGAATCCATTGATATCCTTCGGCGACAAAACTGTTCTTGACAACAACGTAGACAATAGATCCTGGAACCTTTGTGATCAATACAGCTTCTACCCATGTAGCCGCTTGTTCGGAATCACTTACGCCGGATCTGAATGTAACTACTTGCATTGCTATATCAGTACGCGTGGTTTCTAATATAGTTCGTTCCGAAGGAAGAACTGTCTATCGAACTCTGGCGGGATTGGTTCTAAAGAGTCGGGTTCTCTAGTAATAGTTATCTCCTGAATGACCTTGTTGTGGTCTTCGAACAGTTCGCAGATTTTAGTATCTATGAGCTCATACATATCGGCATCGGTCTCTGAGTCTGTGTGCCAAATAAATATATGGCCATGATCTGGACAAGATCTGATCGACACTTCGATCATAGTTCCAACTGCGAGATCTCCAACAGTCTCTAGAACCCAGCTAAGAGCTATGCCTGATAGCGCGAGCTTACATGAAAGTCCATCAGCCATAAGGACCTTTCTAGCACGTTCTCTGATAATCGCGGTTTGTAGCATGGTATATATGATGCCCGCATGATTTTCTATTAGATATCTGAGCGAGCTCGCGAGCATCACCGGTTGGCGCATTCTCTATTAACGGGGCTTGGGTACATGCGCGTCTAGTCCGATGTGAGATGTGAGTCATTGCGGTGGGGTGTCTGTGAGTCCTCAACT
>JACCDQ012111993.1_pt1 | contig 14425 bp, 17 predicted proteins | sample 7446031 | NCBI WGS metagenome assembly JACCDQ01 (sample SAMN15323442, study PRJNA562643) | freshwater metagenome | isolation source: river surface water | place: USA:Blue River Watershed | collected 2017-08-17
CATAGAATTTCCTTCTATTGAAAAAAGGGAATCTGCTATTTATATATTTGAGTTCATTAATTTTATTAGACTTCGGTCAAAGAATAACAGCGTTTTTGAATTTAGCAAATTGTCAGACATTGAAGAATATTTGCGCAAGCAATGGTCTGCGCTGTTGCAAAGACTTTTACTTGAGCAGAGAATAATGAAGTCTGAAACTAGACGATTGGAAGCTTTTTCAGAAGAACTTAAGGACATCAAATCTCTTATATTGTCGAGTATTGGTGCCGGTCAAGCTAAGGAAGTAGGAAGAGGTGTTCTGAAGTATCGGCGTCTCATTGAGTTTTTATATCTAACTCAAGATCCTGATATTGATAAAATTTTGGTTCGCGACATAAAATGGGAGGATTTGCTGACTGCGCTAGAAATCAAGGATGTAGTCGTCGTCGAGAATGGCAATCGTTTTCGCCCGATGGTTTTTCTAATTAAGGAGGATGGCACATACTATGATACGAGATATAATCTTGGTGCTATACGACAGCTAGCAAATGATTGGGGTAATTTTAGACACATTAGTGTTCCCGTTAAACTGGAGGTCATTACGGCTTTGTCAGAAAATCTCAATAACAACAATGAAACTTTTTTGGGAAGGCCTCTACGTCATAGAAATAAGCTATTCTCGGAATTCTTAAAAGAGCATAATGAAAATCAAAACCCTAATGAACCTACAACAATTGCAACTAGAATTAGTCCGAATTTGATATTTGAAACTAAGGCAGTTATTCAGGAAGAAGAAGAAGAGTAACTTTTTTGTTCAGTCAACTTTTTGCCAACTATAATTGCTTTATATTGATATTTCCCTTTGCGATGATTAAAGTATATGGAATTTAAATTCAACATCAACTCTAAAGGTCACATTCGACAAAGGGAGAGTTCTGATTTGGAGTTTAAAGAAAATTTTCATCGTGAAAATATACCTTTTTATCTCCGATCGCTTGTCGGCATGGCTAACAACAAAGGGGGGCAAATTGTGTTCGGTGTAAAAGATTCGCCTCATATACCTGTTGGGCTAAAAAATGACAAGTTTCAAACTTGTGATCCTGCCGACATTAACCAACGAATTTCCGAGTATTTTTCGCACGATTTTGATTGGAATATTGAAATCAAAGAAATAAATGGAAGGAACTTCGGACGGCTGTGGGTGCCCGAAGCAAACAATAAGCCTATCATATGCAAGAAGATGAATGAAAAGGGACGCCTTCGAGAAGGAGCAATATACTATCGATATCGGGGTGAAACCAAAGAAATTGCATATCCCGAGCTTGTCAGACTCATAGATAAGGAAAAGGAAAAAGAAAAGTTGCTTTGGATGGAGCATATACAAAAAATTTCCTCAATCGGCCCGCGAAACGCACATATTATGGATGCCTATAAAGGTGAAATGACAATTGGTTCAACAAGAATTCTAGTTGATAAAGATTTACTGAGGCAAATGAAGTTTGTAAAGGAAGGAATGTTTGTCGAGAAAAATGGTGCGCCGGCCTTGGTTGTTCGCGGAGAAATTTCGGGTGTTTCTGATGCTAACCACGTCATAGCAAGCGATGATCTCTATCCCCTTTTTACGAAGAATTTACAAGAGAGGCTTTCTCTAAATTCACATCAAATAAAATGTTTGATTTGGAAACTTAAAATCAAAGGGGATAAACGTTATCACACTTCTATCAAGTCGGGAACCAATAACGAGATACAAAAATATTCACCTAGAGTGGTCGATATCTTAAAGAGAGTCTTGGTCAACGGCGACTATCTAAAAAACTGTCTCCAGGAATATTCATTAGCATTTCCTAACAATGGTAGGAAGAGAAATAAAATGAGATAGAGACAGCCGCGGTTCCCAAAACTCATATTTTTTGTTATTGAGATTCAATGCTGCAAGTTTGTCTAAGACTCTATTTTTTCGAATGGGGATGTTGTTGCGTGGAGCTTCCTTTGGAATCCCTGAAATATGGTCTTTAAATTAATGTCAAAATGCTGTCCGCCATGCTCAGAAGATCATTGCTGCTTTCATTACTGGCGTTGCTGTCTTGGGTTCCCGGCAAGGCATGCACCTGCGGCTATGTGTACCCCGATCTGTTCGCTTCGCTGGCGGCGTATTTTTCGGCAGGGCCGCCGGCCACTTTGGCGGTGGTAAAAGGTGTGGTGACCGGAACGAAGGATGGTTATGGCATGAAGCTGTGCATCCTCGCCGACTACTATCATGGAGACTCCGTGACGCTGCACACGGGCGACACCTCCGTGATATGGGGCGACCCGGGATGGATGTGCCGTTTCTCGCCGGTGGGTTATTATCTCCCCGGCGATACGGTGATAGGTGTGCTGTTCTCGCTGAAGCATATGACCCCGGCCACAGCCTCCGAAAGCCAGTCGGACTATTACATGAACCTCTGTGCGCTGGATAATGTGAAGGTGGTGAATGACTCGGTCTTTGGCGGTCACGTTACCTCGTTCACGTTCGGCGGCTACCCGCAGTCGCCCTTCCTCGACTCGCTGCACACCTTCCTCTCCGGGCAGCTTTCTGTGCCGGGGCTGCCGGCAAGGGCCATCCACACCTGGCCGAACCCGGCAAACGGTATCGTGCACATAGATGCGGGCAGGAGCCTGCCGGGCGCCACAGAGGTGCGGCTATACAACAGCGCCGGCCTGCAGGTGCTGCAACATCGGCACGCAAAAGGTGGCCCGATAGAAATAGATGTAAGCGATCTGCCACCGGGAGCATACCTGTTGCGCTGGTGGGGAAAGGATGGAAGTGCCGGGAGCGGTAACATCAGCGTTGTGCATTAGCATATTGGCAGACCATGATCATGGAATGGAGTCACCACGAGGCATGGTCTTGCGGGGGCCGTTGCCGTTGTTGGTGTTGTTCATGCTATCAGTGGTGGCGCCGGGCTGCATAGTGCCCTGTGTGCCGGGCTGCATGGTGTTGTCGGCGGGCGTGCCTTGTCCGTTCATGCCCGGTGTGGTCTCTTCCATCCCGGTGGTGGTAGCCGGCATATCGCCGGTGTCGGATGCCTTGTCGCCACATCCCCACAAACAAGCAGCTATGAGCGCTGCGGCCAGTATCTTACGCATGGTCCATCGTTTAGGCGGTAAAGGTACCGGGAGTGGAGGGGTGTGGTGTTACAAGTTTTCGTAGTGGTGTTGCAGGGAGAAGGGGGCGGGCCTCAGTCCTCGCACCGCATCCTGTAGAACGGCCCCATCTCTACGAGGGTGAGCCTGGGGGCGTAGGTGTTGTCGCCGCGCATCTTTTGGCGGAAGACGCAGTGGGCGGCGCCGCAGCGGCCGCGGTCGGTGCGGCCGAAGAGCTCTATGTGCAGGTAACGGCCCACGATCATGCCGTTCTCGTGCCGGACGATCTCCCATTCTGATGAAGTGATCTTGGCATCTTCGAACGATTCGGGGCAGCGGATGGCGGCGGCGCGTTTGTTGGCAGCCATCACGGCCTGGTGCTCCAGTATGGGGTCGTGCATGCCGGCCTGTATGTCGCTATAGCGGGCGTAGTTCTGTGCCAGGGCAGGCACAGCGCAGGTGAGCGATATGGCAAGGAGGAGGGCTCTCATGGGTCAGGCCATTTTGGCAAGTACTCTGGCTATGTCCCCGGGTGTGTCCACACAGTGGCTATCGTAGGTGGTGGGCACACAGCGGATGCGGAAGCCGTTCTCCAGCCACCGCAACTGCTCCAGCGATTCGGCCTTTTCGAGCGATGATACGGGCAGGCGGGTGAGCTTTTCGAGCACGTCGGCACGGTAGGCATACATGCCCACGTGGCGGTAGTAGGGGTGGTGCCGATGCCACTCTTTTTCGTCTACGCCCTTGATGAAGGGGATGACCATCCGGCTGAAGTAAAGCGCCTCGTGCTGCGTGTTGAGTACGATCTTCACCTCGCCGCGGTCCCACAGTTCATCGGCATTGTGCACCTGTATCATTTGCGTGGCTATCTCCACATCGCCGGCCTGCAGCACTGCTGCAAGTTCGTCTATCTGTTCGGGAGCTATGAAGGGCTCGTCGCCCTGTATGTTGATGACGTAGCGGTGGTCGCCGCCCAGTTGCTGCAGCGCTTCGTAGCAGCGGTCTGTGCCGCTGGGGTGGTGCGGTGCGGTCATCACGGCCTTGCCGCCAAAGGCGATAACGTGGTCGTAGATGCGCGCATCGTCGGTAGCCACCACTACAGTGTCGAGCGCGGTGCTTTTGGTACATTGCTCATACACACGCTGTATCATGCTTTTGCCGCCGATGTCTGCCAGTGGCTTGCCGGGGAAGCGGGTAGAAGCGTATCGCGCGGGTATGATGCCTGCTATCATGTGGTGGGGTTGTGCTCTGTGATCTTTGAATCGATGACCGCGTAAAAGGCGGGCATAGGTATGTTGCGGCTGTTGAGGTAATCTCGGTAATGCTCTGAGTAGGCGGCGCGCTGCATGATGGTCTCCTCGTAGCGGCCGCTGAGCGATTTGAGCAGCTCGGTGGCCTCGCGGATGGCATTGTTGCCGCCATCATTGGCAGTGATATAGTCGACCAAGCCGCGCTCCCGGGCCAGGTTCTGCAGCATGGGGTTGCAGTTGCGGCCCACCATGATGCGCACGCCACACATGGCGGCTATGGAGAGGTCGGTGATGTCGTCGAAGAAATAGGCTACTTCCTCGGGCTGAATATCGTGGGCAGCACAGAGGTGCAGCAGGGCGTCCTTCTTGTTCTTGATGCCATAGTACACGGCATGGAAATGCTCGCGGCGGGCAAAGGTGATGGCCACAGGGTTCTTCTCGCCGGTGATGATGCCGGCAATGGGGTTAGAGCCCTTGCGGATGTAGTGGTTGTACCGGAGCATATTGATGCCCATGGAGTCCACCTCGTTGAACGGGCTGCTGCCATCGGCGCCCTTGGAGCCATCGTTGAAGACGCCGTCCCAGTCGAAGATGTAGGCATTGATGCCGTTGAGCTTATCGCACAAAGCGGCAGCATCCGTAACGAATGTGCCGCTGAAAGTGCGTTGAATAAGCTCGATGTTGTTGCTGGTAGTCGTAAGTCGTCAGTTATAAGTCGTCAGTCAAATTTGGGGCCTTACGGTAGCATTCCCATATTCCTGCCGGCACTAGAACGCCTTGAGGTCCTGGATGTCGAGGATACCTACCGGGCGGCCGTTGTCGGTAGCCAGTATGTTGTCCACCTTGGTCTTGCTGAAGATGACCGCCGCTTCATTGAGGAGGGCGTTCACGTCCACACTGATGGGCGTTTTATACTCCAGCGAGCCGATCTTCCTGTCCAGTATGCCATCTCCGCCGGATTGCAGCAGGCGGCGCAGATCGCCATCGGTGAATACGCCTACGAGGTCGCCGCCGTCGTTCACCACGGTGACGCAGCCAAAGCCGAACTCGGTCATCTTCACGATGGCGTCCTTCAGGTTGGTGTTGGCGTTCACGGTGGGGTTCACGCCGTTCAGGGCGTCCTTCACGCGCACGGTCATCATGCGGGTGTCGTAGAGGAACTGCTCTGTGCCCAATGATGTAAAATGGTTGTCGGTGAGGGACTTCAATATCTTCAGTGGCACGGTGATGGTGTGCACGCCGATATTGATGGCATTGCGCACATGCTCTGTGGTGCGCACGGAGCTGAACATGATCTTGGAATCATAGCCATAGCGCTGCACTGCTTTCACACATTGGTCAACGAGGCCAAGGGCATCGTGGCCCTGGTCTTGCAGGCGGCCTACGAGCGGGCACACATAATTGGCACCGGCCTGCATGGCCATATATGCCTGCTGCAGGGTGTAGACAAGGTGCACGTTCACCATCAGGCCCTTGTCGCGCAGCATCTTGCAGGCGCGCAGACCCTCGAGCGACACGGGTATCTTGAAGACAGTACGCTTCGGGTCGAGGCCGAGGTTGAGCTGGCGCACCGCTTCTGCCACTACTTCTTCGGCAGTATTGCCGAGGGCCTCTATCTGCAGCACAGGCACGATCTTAGACAGCTTGACGATAGTGCCGTCAATGTCAGTGATGCCTTCGCGCTGCATGAACGTAGGCGTAGTGGTGAGGCCATTGAGGAAGCCCAGCTTAAAACCTTCTTCGATCTCCCTGAGGTTCGCCGAATCGAGATATAATTCCATTTTATTATAAATTCTGTTAATTGCGGTGTAAGATACTAGTATTTGCGTATTGTTGGTCGTGGGCTATTTGCCACGGTATTTCAGTTCCACAGCATGGAGCTCGATGAGCGGCTTCAGGAACTCCTCCAGGTCGTTCACATTCATTTGGCTGGCGGCATCGCAGAGGGCCTTTTCCGGGTCGGGGTGGGTCTCTACGAAGATACCATCCACACCGGCGGCTACGCCAGCGCGGCCCAGTACCGGCAGGAACTCCCGGGCGCCACCCTTGGCATCGGCACTGGGGATACCGTATTTGCGGATGGCGTGGGTGATGTCGAACACTACGGGGTAACCGAGGTTGGCCATGTGGTAGAAGGCGCGCGGGTCTACTACGAGGTCGTTGTAGCCCATGGTGTAGCCACGCTCCGTGAGGATGATCTGGTCGTTGCCGGCGGCGATGCATTTGCCCACGGGGTGCTTCATATTGTCCGGCGCCAGGAACTGGCCGTGCTTGATGTTCACCACCTTGCCGGTCTTAGCGGCGGCTACCATCAGGCCCGACTGCATGCAGAGGTAGGCCGGTATCTGCAGCACATCGCACACCTCGGCTACGGGCGCTGCCTGGTCGGGGTAGTGGATATCGGTGAGCAGGGTGAAGCCGAATTGTTCCTTCACTTTGGCCAGTATCTTCATGCCTTTATCCAGGCCGGGACCATCGTAGTAGCTCAGGCTGCTGCGGTTGTCCTTCAGGAAGGAGGATTTGTAGATGATGGGGATGTTCAGCTTAGCGCTTACTTCCTTCAGCTTTTCGGCTGTCTTCATCATCACCATTTCGTCCTCAATGACGCAAGGGCCGGAGATGAGGAACAGCTCGTCGGCACCGCATACTATGTCTCCTACTTTTACTTTTTTAGCACTCATATATCTTAGTATTAACCCCTCCCATCCTCCCCGAAGGGGAGGTGAGCAGAGTAGTGTTTTTTTACATTCTCCTGTACAATCCTTCTATCGTTTCTATCGTCACTTTGTCTTTCCAGTCGGGGCCTATGGCGTGGTTCCACATGTGGGGGAGGTTGTATGCCACATGTGCCATAGCGGTGATGGTCTCATCGCTCCATGTCTTTGCCAGACCTGTGGGTAGGGTCACATTGTGGCGGGTGAGCATCTGCTTCAGTTCGCGCACGCCCTCGCCATAATAGTCCTCGAGGTGCTGGAAGGCGAGACAGTTGGCATAGCAGTGTTTCTCTCCCAGTATCTTGGACAGTCCATAAGACAGTGCATGACATACACCCACTTCTGAGTATGTGAGGCTAAGGCCACCCATCATGCTGGCTACCATCAGCTTGTCGTCGTTCTCCGGGTTCTGGCCTGCATTGTCGCCGAGGTATATCTCGCGGCATAGTTTAAGCGCCTGCTCTGCAAATGCATGGCTATAGGCATTGTTCAGCGTGCCCTGCTCTGATTCTATGCAATGGATGTAGGTGTCCATGCCGGTGTAGAGCCATTTGTCTACGGGCACAGTTACGGTCAGTTCTGCATCGAGTATCACCTGGTTGAACACCGTCCAATCACACTTGAGGCCCAGCTTCTTTACAGGGCCGGTGAGCACGGCGGTCATAGACACTTCTGCACCCGTGCCGGAGATGGTAGGTATGCCGAGGTGATAGATGCCGGGCTTTTTGATGAGGTTCAGGCCCTGGTAAAGGGTAGAGGAACCTTCATTAGTGAACATAAGGGACACTGCCTTGGCAATATCCATGATGCTGCCGCCACCTATGCCGATGACGCCTGCGGGCAGGCCGTGGTTGGCCAGGATATCATCGCGCAGTTCGTCTATCTGCTCTGTAGTGGGCTCGTGCGGGTCCACGTCTATGAAGCGAACGATGTCATTGCTCCTGGCCGGCAGGCGGCTTTCCAGTACCTTGCCCTTAAAGAAGTTGTCGACCACATAGAGGAAGAAGCGGCCATTCTCGTTGCGCTTTTCCTCCAGTATGCTCTCCAGCATGGAGAAACTACCCCTGCCGAAAACTACTTTGTCTATGTTCTTGAAATTCTTGTGCATCTAAATATGTATGTCGCACATTACCACGCGGTCGGTATGCCGTACTTAGTGAATTGTGCATCTTTAGTGATAATTGTCAGACGATCGGTCATGCTTTGGGCGATCAGGAGTCTGTCGAATGGGTCGCGATGATGAAAAGGAAGTGATGAAAGCTGCAATGTGTCATCAGCGGTTATCGGCAATATCTCAAACCCATTATTCCTGATCTTCTCTGGCAATCGTGCCATTGGAACATTCATTTTCAATTTATTCAGGCTGATCTTGATGGCGATCTCCCACAGGCTGCCAATACTGACAAAATTATTGGCATCGTTCTGTTCGATCAATTTCCTTGCCCTGCCGGATAGTTCAGCTTGACCGTTGATGAACCAAATGAAGGTATGAGTGTCGAGTAAATGATCCATCAACTACATGTATTCTTTGAAATCCTCCAATGGCTCATCAAACCCCGGCATCATGGTGAACATTCCTTTGCCACTGCCAAATTGTGCCCGATCCTTTTTTTCTACTGTTTTTTCGGTCCTGGCTTTGGCCAGCAGGAAGTCGATAAAGTCTGATACTTCATCCTTCATTTTATCTGGAAGAGATTGCAGTTTATTGTATAATGCGATGTTCTCCATTTGTCATACAAATTTAGCAATTATGCATTTACCGGCATCGCGTTCTTCACCGCAGTTGCAATTTTATTGGCCAGCGCGGTCACCTCTTCTTCTGTCCACGTGCAGCGGATGCCGAAGGAGATGAGCCTGCCTACAACTTCCTGCGACTTTGGCAGTTGCAGGTTGGCATAGTCCTGCGATGAGCCGAGCAACTGCACCGGCAGTTTGGCTGCGGTGCGCATCTCTTTCAGGTGGTCCCACTGGTTGATGAAGTGGTACATGTTCGTGTACCAGTAGTTGAAACCGCCAATGCCGTCCTTGTTCAGCTCGGCCACGGTGCGGGTAGCCGCTTCCGTATCCGGCAGGAACATGTTCAGGAACGTAGCTGAGTCGCCGGCAGGGTCGGAGATGGTAGCGAAGGAAACGCCTTCTACCTGCGACAGTATGTCCACCAGTATCTTCTTGTTCCTGCGGTTCGCTTCCAGTATGTGTGGCACGCGGCGGGTCTGCGCAAGGCCTACGGCGGCATGCAGTTCGCTGATGCGGTAGTTGAAGCCCAGCACCGGGTGCTGCTCCATGCCGCGGTTATTGCCCTGGTGGTTGTGACCGTGGTCGGCATAGGCATCGGCGGTCTTGTAGACCTGCTCGTCGTTGGTGACGAATACGCCGCCTTCACCGGCTGTAGCTATCTTGAAGAAGTCGAACGAGTAGCTGCCGGCTGTGCCGAAGAGACCCGTATACGTGCCCTTGTAAGAGGCTGCAAATGCCTGGCCTGCATCTTCTACGAGTATGAGGTCGTGTTCTTTTACCACCGCCATGATGCTGTCCATATCGGCCATGCCGCCGCACATGTGCACGAGGCACACACCCTTTGTCTTGGGGGTGATGGCTTTGCGGATACCCTCGGCGCTCAGGCAGAGTGTCTCGTCTATCTCGGCAAATACCGGTATCGCACCAATGAACAGAACTGCCTCCACTGATGCTATGAATGTGAACGGGGGAACGATGACCTCGTCACCGGCACCGAGGCCCGACGCTGCGAGCGCGGTGGCGATAGCGGCAGTGCCATTGCACATAGCGTGCGCATACTTAGCGTTGGTGATCTTGCGCACCTCGGCCTCGAACTCGCGCGCCTTCCAGATGCCATTGCGCTGCTGGTCGTGGTTATAACGGAATAACATGCCGGTCTCCAGCACATCATTGATCTCCTTGCGTTCTTCGTTACCGAATAGTTCAGTTCCCGGCATAATATATTAAGATTTGAGGCTGCAAAGATAATAACGCCTTAGCACAAACAATTGTTATAATGCTAACAAAAACCTAAAGGAACGGAAGCTGGAAACGCCCCTTCGGGGTGCGAAATATGTAAGGAAGCAAGGGGAGGATGAAAAAGCCCGGGGAGGCGGAACGGTTACCTTTGAAATACACTAAAACTGACAATAACATGGAAAACAATGCAGCATACAATGAGGGCGCCATGACAGAAGCGATAGAGCGCCAGACCGCCAAGATGCCATCGGACCTATTCCTCTTCGCAGGACTGGCGTCTATGGGGCTGGCCCTTACGCTGAAATGTTTCGGGAAGAAGCATACAGCGCTGCTGATAGGGCAGTGGGCTGCCCCGATACTGATCATGGGTCTCTACGACAAGGTAGTGAAACTGGAAGGACATGACCGGAACGATAAAACACGGCAGACATCGCTGTGACAACTGGGAATGGTGTAAACGGCTGAGGGAAGCGTGAAACAATGGAGCTGGAAAGCCTGTCTACCTTTGGTCATCAATTAACGTAAAAAACAGAGTTATGACAACGAATCAACCGGGCCAGGATCAGGAAAACCTGACGAACGAGCAAGAGAACACGACACAGAACGACACGACACAGCAGAACCAGGAGACTCAGGATAATACTGAGAACGAGGAGGCCCAGGACACAGAGCAGACACAAGGTACTCCGCAGCAGTAGTATGGTATCGAACGAATGGAGGCAGCCTCGCAGTTATTGCGGGGCTGTTCTGTTATAGCCAGTTCTTTTCCCTTATTTGCGCCATGATCTTAGCGGTAGCGCCCACTTTCTTCTTCATGAACTTTTGCAGGATGTCCCGGATGGACTGGCGGGCAGTGTCATCGGTGGCGAGATCGTGGATGAGCTTACCGGCCTCGGTTGCGTTGTTGACGGGGAAGGCTGCCTTCGCGCTCACCAGGCTCGCCGCCTCCACAAATTTCTGGTAGATGGGACCAATGATCACGGGTATGCCAAAAACAGCAGGTTCCAGCACATTATGGATACCGCCTTTCTGGAAGCCACCACCCACATAGGCGATGGCGCCATAGGTGTAGAGGCTGGAGAGCATGCCGATATTATCTATGACCAGTATCCTTTTGTCATACAGGGCGGCATTGCCTGGCAGTTCTGAGAAGAGCGCCATCTCACTGCCGAACAGTTCCTGCACTTGGCGGATGTGCCTCGCATCTATCTCGTGCGGAGCAATGACCAGTTTCCAGTCGGACGGTAGTTGGGGCAGGCATTCTTTGATCAGCCGCTCATCATCGGGCCAGGTGCTGCCGGCTATGAATATCTTACTGGTTCCCTTGAAGCGTTCGGCCTCCGGTATCTGTTTTACACGGGCAGCAATGGCAGAGACCCGGTCGTAACGAGTGTCGCCAGAGATGGTAACGTTGTCCCTGATGCCTATGGCCTGCAGCAGCTTGGCGGATACGCCATCCTGCACATGGATATGGGTGAAGCAGTGCAGCATTTTCCGGAAGAAGCCTCCATACCACTTGAAGAAGGGCTGCTCCGGCCGGAATGCCCCTGATACCAGCAGCAGGGGCATCTGCCTGCGTTTCACCTCTGCCAGGTAATAGTGCCAGAACTCGTACTTGACGAACAACACCAGCGATGGGGACACTGCTGCCACAAAATCGCGCGCGGCGGCACGGCCATCCATCGGCAGGTAGCAGATATGGTCGGCTTTGTCATAAGAGCGGCAGGCTTCGTAGCCAGAAGGGGAGAAGAATGTGAGAACGATCTTGTGGTCGGGGTATTGTTCTTTAAGCGCTTCTATCAGCGGGCGTCCCTGCTCGAACTCGCCGAGGGATGAACAGTGTATCCAGATGCGCTTTTCGCCGGGTGTCAGAGCCGCGGCCAGTTGCTGCCGCCAGTTGCGGCGGCCATCGAGCCATTTACGTGCCTTCCCGTTGTACAGCGCACTGGCACGGATGCCAGTGCGGTACAATAGCAGGAATATGGGGTACAATAGCACGATAGCTGTGTTTATTGCATAGACTTCGCGTCATTCAGGAACTGCTGCAGACCTATGTCCGTGAGCGGGTGCTTCAGCAGGCCCAGGATGGAGCTGAGCGGGCAGGTGCATACATCGGCGCCGGCCTCAGCACAACGAACGATATGTAATGGGTTGCGGATAGAAGCCGCCAGTACCTCTGTGAGGTAGCCCTGTGAGTTGTAAACGCTCACTATCTGCTCTATGAGCTGAACACCGTCCCAGCTGCTGTCGTCGATACGGCCAATGAATGGCGATACGAAGGTAGCGCCTGCCTTGGCGGCCAGTATGGCCTGGCCGGCAGAGAACACCAGTGTACAGTTAGTGCGGATACCGTTGTCGGTGAACCATTTGATGGCCTTGATGCCGTCCTTTATCATTGGCACCTTCACTACGATATTCTCGTGAATGGCGGCCAGCTTTTTACCTTCTTCCACGATGCTGTCGAACGTAACGCCCAGCACTTCTGCGCTCACGGGACCGTCCACTATCTCGCATATCGCCTTGTAGTGTGCCATCACGGCATCTGTGCCCTTGATGCCTTCCTTGGCCATCAATGAAGGATTGGTAGTAACGCCGTCGAGTATGCCGAGGTCATGTGCTTCCTGTATCTGGGCAAGGTTTGCCGTGTCGATAAAAAATTTCATATAATGTATTTTTCAGGCTGCAAAAGTAGGCAAATAAAAAGGAATTGGGGAGTTGGAATTGGGAGTTAGGAATGGACTGCCTCGGGGTGGCCACCTGGATCTCATGTATTAAAATAGTCTCAATTGGGTGGGTTTCTGTGCCTGCGATGGCCTTTGTGCCTTGCCCATCACCGTCCGGCCGCCATATTTCCACGAGTCGCGGCGTTCGCGTTCTATGAGTTGGTCGAAGTTGTCATTGGGTGTGAAATCCTTCTCCAGTTGTGCTGATGCCTGGTGCAGTTTCCTGATGGCGCCGTTCTTGTCGTTGTCACCTAGTTTCGCCCGGCGGATGGCGGTCTCGAGGGTCTGGATAGCCTCGTCATAGACCCGGGTGGGCACCGGGAACGGGTGCCCGTCCTTGCCGCCATGGGCAAAGGAGAACCGCGCAGGGTCCTCGAACCGGGACGGTGTGCCATGGATGACCTCGCTGACCAGCACCAGCGACTGCAGCGTGCGCGGCCCCAGTCCATCCAGCAGCAGCAGCGATTCCATGTCCAGTCCCTGCTTTTCGTAGGCTACTGCCAGCACACTGCCCAGCCGTTTCAGGTCTACATCCGGCGCTTGCACGTCGTGGTGAGCAGGCATGACCAGCTTCCTGATCTCGCCCAGGAGTTTATAGGGGTGTTCCCGCGTCAGCTCCAGCAGGCCACTGCGTGTGGGGGCAGCTTGCTTGTCGGTAATGTTCAGTATCTGTCCCTCCCGCTGGCCGTAGATAAAGGTGTGTGGCTCCTCCACGAACGACGAGACGGTGGGCGAGTGCCAATGATACCGGCGGGCCATGCCGTTGTTGTCGTTCATACCCTGCTGCACCACCGACCAGTCGCCTTCCGCGGTCAGTATGAATGAATGGAGGTAGATGTTGTATCCGTCCTGTATGGCCACATTGTCCACCTTGGCACTGAGCTTACTGCTGCGCACCAATATGTCGCCATTGAGGCCGGTGCTGTCGGCTATGCGCATCAGTTCGGCAGGTGTTTCTTTCGACTGCTTGCCTTTGCCTCCACATATATAGATGCCCAGATCGCGCGACCGGGCATTAACCTCGCGTTTCAGTGCGCCCATCACTGATGTGGTGATGCCGGATGAATGCCAGTCCATACCCATCACAGCACCCAGCGACTGGAACCAGAACGGGTCGCTGATGCGCTGCAGCAGGGCCGCCCGCCCATATTCCAGTATGATGGCCTCGGTGATGGCAATGCCCAGCTTGCCCATACGCTCATAGAGCCATTGGGGCACCTTGCCATAATGCAGCGGGAGGTCGGCATATGCACCTTTTGCAGCCATTGTGCAAAGTTCCGGAATGGGGGAGTGAAGGAAATGATAAAAGGGCGGCACTTATCCACATTATTTGCGGTAAGACAACTTTAGACCCACGTAATAATTAATGCCTGGCGCTGCATTGTAGTAGCGGCCGGCAGCGGCATTGATATCATTGCCGAGGCTGTAACGCTGGTCCAGGAGGTTGTTGACGCCAGCGAAGACCGTGGCATTGAACGCGCGGTAGCCTTTTTCGTAATTGAGTCTTAGGTCCAGGATGTGATAGGCATTGGCATAGACAGTATTGGCATCATTGAGCGGCAGCTTGTCGCTGAAGAAATGGGTGACATTGAGCGACAGCCCCATTTCGGCCGCAATATCCAACCCAACGGCTACAGTGTGGGGCGCAACCCCGGGC
>JACCDQ010507894.1_pt1 | contig 14424 bp, 9 predicted proteins | sample 7446031 | NCBI WGS metagenome assembly JACCDQ01 (sample SAMN15323442, study PRJNA562643) | freshwater metagenome | isolation source: river surface water | place: USA:Blue River Watershed | collected 2017-08-17
ACCATCAAAATCTGCATGATGATTCCGATATGAAGACCTGAAACGGCTAAAACGTGCATTGCTCCAGTATTCGTAAAACTATTCTTTACTTCCTGATCTAGCAGACTTTTATCTCCTAAAATCAACGCTTGTGCGATTGCCAATTCTTTGCCTTTTAAATTTTCCGAAAGCGACTCACTTAAGTAAATCCTGCAGTTTTCCATTGATTGAATCACCCAATTGGATGGTTGATGCTCGATTAATTTATAATCCTCCTCACCAACAAAAGCCGTGTAAAATATTCCTTTTTTAGCCCAATAATTTTCAGCATCAAATTCACCCGGATTGCCATTGTTCTTAATTCGATTCAACTTAGACGCAAGGAGAATAACATCGCCTTTCAAGAGATTATCTCCTTCATTTTTGAGGTAAAAAACAATGTTTTCATTGACTTCAATTTTATGATTATGACGATGGATCAATGACGCTTTTCCAACAACTTTCACCCAAGCACTCGTTGCAGATCCAACTTCCGTTATTTCCACTTGCAAAGGATCAAAATCTCGATAGGATGACTCCAATTTATTCTGATTGAAACTCCCTAAATGCTCAAGGACGGAAACTGCACCCAACGAGAAAAAGGTGAAAAAACTCGCAAATAGAAATGTTTTGGAAGTTGATACTTTTAAGAAAAGCAGCGAAATCAGAACTATAATTGAACTACAAAGCAGTGCAACAAAAAAAGTTGATAACAATTGAAATTCGAATCCTGTGAGAATTCCACCGCAAAAAGCCAAGCAAATTGGTACAAATGGGGCAGAGAAAAATTGCAGCTTCAAGGTCGTTAATGGTTTCAAAATCAGTTGCAAATGAACACTTTTTTTTGAAAAATTAAAAATTATCAACGAATAAGTTGAATCCTTCCCTTTTGGTAGCTTTTAAATTCAGCCGAATCATTATCTTTGTTAGCAAAATTGAATTGAAACATGATTAACGTAACTCTTCCGGATGGATCAGTAAGACAATGTGAAAACGGTACAACTTCGTTGGATATCGCAAAAAGCATTTCTGAAGGTCTTGCTAGAAATGTACTTGCCGCTAAGGTAGACGGACAAGTGATTGATGCTACTCGCCCATTGAACAATGACTGCACCTTGCAATTATTGACGTGGAACGATACGGAAGGAAAATCGACCATGTGGCATTCATCTGCTCACTTGATGGCAGAAGCTTTAGAATTTTATTTCCCAGGAATTAAATTGGCGATTGGACCTCCGATTGCGAATGGTTTCTACTATGATGTTGACTTCATGGAATACACGATTTCCGAGAAAGATTTGGAAAAAGTTGAGCAAAAAATGAAGGAATTAGCGAAAGAGAAAAATCCTTACATCCGTAAAGAAGTTTCGAAAGCTGATGCATTGGCTTATTTTACTGAAAAACAAGATCCCTATAAATTGGAGTTAATCGAAGGTTTAGAAGATGGAAACATTACGTTCTATACACAAGGTAACTTTACTGATTTATGTCGTGGACCACATATTCCTGATACAGGATTCATTAAAGCTGTTAAATTAACTTCTATTGCTGGAGCCTACTGGAAAGGTGATGAAAACAACAAACAATTAACGCGTATCTACGGAATCACGTTCCAAAAAAATACCGATTTAACTGAATACTTAGAGAAAGTTGAAGAAGCGAAACGTCGCGATCACCGAAAATTAGGGAAAGAATTGGAGTTGTTTACCTTCTCTCAAAAAGTGGGTCAAGGACTACCAATGTGGTTACCAAAAGGAGCAGCATTGCGTGAGCGTCTTGAGAATTTTTTGAAAAAAGCACAACGTAAAGCAGGTTACCAACAGGTAATTACGCCGCACATCGGAAACAAAGAATTATATGTGACTTCTGGTCACTACGAGAAATATGGTGCTGATTCGTTCCAACCAATTAGAACTCCAGATCCAAATGAGGAGTTTTATTTGAAACCAATGAACTGTCCACACCACTGTGAGATTTTCAAATCAAAACCTCGTTCGTACAAAGATTTACCTGCTCGTTTTGCTGAATTCGGTACGGTTTACCGTTATGAGCAATCAGGTGAGTTACATGGTTTGACTCGTGTTCGTGGATTTACGCAAGATGATGCGCATATTTTCTGTACGCAAGATCAAGTGAAAGATGAGTTCAAAAAAGTAATTGACATTGTTCTTTACGTTTTGAAAACATTGGATTTCCAAAATTTCAAAGCACAAATTTCGTTGCGTGACCAAGTTGATCGCAAAAAATACATTGGTGCAGAGGAAAATTGGGTGAAAGCTGAAACTGCAATTATTGAAGCAGCAGCTGAGAAAAATCTACCAACGGTCGTTGAATATGGTGAAGCAGCGTTCTATGGTCCAAAATTGGATTTCATGGTTCAAGATGCCTTGGGAAGAGAATGGCAATTGGGAACGATTCAGGTTGACTACAACTTACCAGAGCGTTTTGAATTGGAATACACTGGAGCTGATAACCAAAAACACAGACCTGTAATGATTCACCGTGCACCGTTTGGTTCTATGGAACGATTCGTAGCTGTGTTGTTGGAACATTGTGCTGGAGACTTCCCATTATGGTTGGCTGTTGAACAATTTGCTATTTTACCAATTTCGGATAAATATAACGACTACGCAGAAAAAGTTTCAGAATTGCTAAATAATTACGATATTCGCGGCTTCGTTGATGATCGTAACGAAAAGATTGGCAAGAAGATTCGCGACGCTGAGTTGAAAAAAGTACCGTTTATGCTTATTGTTGGTGAGAAAGAGGCTGAAAACAATGAAGTTTCTGTTCGCCAAAGAGGTGATGGTGATAAAGGCTCAATGAACGTTGAAAAATTTGCTGAGTTAGTACAAAAATCGATTGAAGATGAGTTATCATCTAATGTTTAATTAATTAAATGAGAAAAAACACAAAAAAACCTTTTGTAAAAAGAGAGGAAGCAGACCAACACAAAATCAACGAGAAAATTACAGCTCGCGAGATTCGTTTGGTAATTGAAGGTGAAGAACCAAAAGTTATGTCAACATCTGAAGCTATTCGCATGGCTGAGGAAGAAGAATTGGACTTGGTTGAAATTTCTCCGAATGCGGTTCCTCCGGTGTGTAAGATTATGGATTACCGTAAATTCTTATACAATCAAAAAAGAAAACAAAAAGAGTTGAAAGCGAAACAAAGTAAAGTTGTTTTGAAAGAAATTCGTTTTGGTCCCAACACAGACGACCATGATTTCCAATTTAAATTGGCGCATGCGCGTAAATTCTTGGAAGAAGGTTCGAAAGTGAAGGCATATGTGTTTTTCCGTGGTCGTACGATTGTTTTCAAAGACCGAGGTGAAATTTTATTGTTGAAGTTCGCTCAAGAATTAGCGGATATCGGTGCAGTAGAACAATTACCGAAATTGGAAGGGAAACGAATGATCATTATGATCAACCCGAAAAAGAAATAGCGAAGCTATTGAAAAGATATAATTAGGAATCAAGAATCACAAATTATGAATCGCGAATCCTTGAAAGAAGCTATATAGAGGTAACCTTTAAAAACGAAGAGAGATGCCAAAAATGAAAACTAAATCTAGTGCTAAGAAGAGATTCACGGTAACTGGAAGCGGTAAAATTAAAAGAAAACACGCGTTTAAAAGTCACATCTTAACTAAGAAGTCGACAAAACGTAAGAGAAATTTGACAGCAGCTGGTTTAGTTGATAAATCAGATTTGTCGAACATTAAAGTACAATTGTGTATCTGATCATCTTAGGATGATTCGAGAACATGATTAGGTTTTATTATTGTTAACCCGGTAACGAGTAACTAAGTTAGCTGAAACAAAGCTGCACTCTTTATCAAAAAACTAGAAATTATGCCAAGATCAGTAAATCACGTAGCATCAAGAGCTCGTAGAAAAAACTTGATGAAGCTTGCCAAAGGATACTTTGGACGCAGAAAAAACGTTTGGACAGTTGCGAAAAACGCAGTTGAAAAAGGTTTGAATTACGCCTATGAAGGTCGTAAACAAAAGAAAAGACACTTCCGTTCTTTGTGGATCGCGCGTATCAACGCAGGTGCACGTCAGCATGGAATGAGCTATTCTCAATTCATTGGAGCTGTTCACAAAAGTGGAATCGAATTGAACCGTAAAGTTCTTGCAGATTTAGCGATGAACCACCCTGAAGCTTTCAAGGCGGTTGTAGATGCAGTGAAAAAATAAAAAGTACAATACTCTATATAGTGAAATCCCGATCCGTTCAACGGCATCGGGATTTTTTTTGAACCAAACTTATTAACACAAAAAAAGGCCAACCGAAGTTGACCTTTCCAGCTCACAGAGCTCTTATTTATTTCTTCAAAAGCGAATAACCGTAATAGGCTCCTCCGCCTAAAATTACAGCTCCACCAAGGATGTAATATCCAGGTGATTTTTTCTCTTTGTACGAATTAACTGTCATCTTTGAAGTTGAAGTCCCATTGAAATCAATGAATGAAACAGATACATCGTAAATTCCACGACCACTGCTTAATTCTGCTTTGTTTGCCGTTACGGCTTCTTCATAGCCCTTTGAATACACAGACATGAATTTCAAATTTTCACCCTTCAAGAATACTTGACCATTCTCTAGTTTTTTCGAAGCAGTATATGTGAAAACATCCTTCGTAAACATAAACACACCTTTTTCTTTGTATTCATCAAATGAAATGTAGTTTAAGCTTTTCAGGATTTCTTCATTTAATGGTGAATTTCCATCGATACTAACAGCCATTTTACCAGTTGTATCAACATTTACTACAACTTTTATTTGCAAGTTAACATCAGAAGTGTTTTTAGCTAATGCATTGTAAACAGCTCCTTCAACAGCTTTTTCAACTTTCAAAAACTCTGCATTGCTTACCTCTTTCAACGCAAATACGGTTGACGATCTTCTTTTATTGAACGCGTTACGTTCTTCACGCTCCTTAATCAACTTTTTAGACAATGCTGTTTTGAACTTAGAGAAGTCTTTAATTTCTTTATTCGTAACATCAATCCAAAATAACTGATCACGTTTTACCTTGTCGTATTTTGTTTGCACTGAAATATTATCCTGCAAAAATGTATGCGACATTACTTCTCCAGAATTCGTCATTTTAGCATCGATTGTTGGTAACCAAAAAGCTCCATAAAACTCACCAATGTAATCTTGTAATCCTTCAAATCGTGCTGAAATAACAACTCTTTCTCCTTCAATAGTAGCAGTTGTATAATTCACTTGAATGTAACGACGTTCTGGGGCAATATCATCGTTGTACTTGTTTTTGTATTTTCTAGAATACACTTCAAAATCACCTTTCTTCGAAACTTTGAATTCTTCAAACGGAACAAATGGAAGTTCATCTGTTAAACATGCATGAACGCTATTGTTCACGAAATTGAACCCATAATATGACATTTGAGTCACATTCGGAGATCCTTTTTGATTATTAACCAATGTTCGAGTAGCCTCGATTCCATTTTCATAATAATACGATAACTGAGCGGTGGTTTCATTTGAAATAAGCAGGTATAGACAAAATAGTAAGCTAATTTTAATTTTTTTCATGACCTGAATGTTTTGTTTGAGCGCAAAGAAAATGATTCAATTTCATTCAAACGCAATTTCATCAAAACTTTTTTATCAACTCGTATTAGCAATCTTTAGATTTCGATTACATTTGCTCAAATTTTAGATATGTCCATTAGTACACACAAGGCATCGCTTGCCGGAGTCCTTATTACAATTGGTATCGTTTTCGGTGACATCGGTACTTCCCCACTTTACGTTTTTCAGGCCATTACTGGCAATGGTAAAAACTTTGATCATGATTTAATTTATGGTGGATTATCTGCTGTTATTTGGACATTGATTCTTTTGGCAACAATCAAGTACATTTATTTTGCTTTAAATGCTGATAACAAAGGAGAAGGTGGAATTTTTGCTTTGTTTGCACTACTAAAAGCAAAACGTGTAAAATGGATAATTATTCCAGCATTAATTGGTTGTGCAACGCTATTAGCTGACGGATTTATTACTCCAGCAATTTCTATTTCTTCAGCCGTTGAAGGTATCAATAATGTCAATCCAGACTTCCCGGTCTATCAAGTAATTGTAGGAATAATCATTGCTCTATTTACCATTCAACAATTTGGAACTTCAGCGATTGGTAAGGCTTTTGGTCCGGTTATGTTAATTTGGTTTGCTTTTCTAGCGTATTTAGGGTTCATAAACATTTCGAAAAATCCTGAAATATTGCATGCTTTAAACCCTTATTACGCATACAACTTAGTAGCCAATGTTGATGGTGGATTTTGGGTTTTAGGAGCTGTATTCCTATGCACTACAGGTGCTGAAGCATTGTATTCTGATTTGGGGCATTGCGGAAAGCACAACATTCGAATCAGTTGGACAATAATGAGTGTTATTCTTGTTATTAATTACCTTGGTCAAGCAGCGCTTTGTTTAACTCCAGGTTTCGAATTGGCACCAAAACAAACGGTTTTCTATGCTATGGTTCCTCAAGACATGTTATATTTCGCAATTGGAATTGCTACTGCAGCAACTATCATTGCATCGCAAGCATTAATCACTGGAGTATTTACCTTAATGAATGAGGCTATTAAATTAAACCTTTGGACTAACTTAAAAGTAAAATATCCAACAGATCACCAAGGTCAAATTTACATTCCGTTTATCAATTGGTTTTTGATGGCTGGATGTTTATTAGTGATTGCAATCTTCAAAAAAGCCGAAGCGATGGAAGCGTCGTACGGTTTAGCGATTACAATTAACATGGTCATGACTTCCTTCTTGTTATGCTATCTATTGATTTTGAGAACACCGAAATTACGCATGTTATACATTGGAATTTTTACAGTTTTTGTGATTATTGAAGGGATATTCTTGTTATCCAATTTAGGGAAAATTATGCATGGTGGAGCATTTACATTAGTGCTTTCTATCGGGTTCTTTATTCTATTGTTCTTGTATTACAAAGCAAGACAATTACGCAAAAGCATTACCGAATATATTTCAATGAAACAGGTAATTCCTTTGTTAATCGCCACGAAAAACGACCCAAATTTACAGTACGAAGCATCAAATATTGTTTACCCAACACGCAGTAACAATCCAAACCGATTGGATGCTACTGTTTTCTTTTCATTGTTTAAAAAGCGTCCAAGAAAAGCGGGAGTAGTTTGGTTCTTACACCTAGACATTTTGAGCGATCCTTGGGGAGTTCATTATACCGTAAATGAAGTCATCGATAAATCATGTTACTATGTGAACCTTCAATTAGGATTTAAAGAAGAACACCGAATTGAATACATGATGCGTAAAATTGAGCGCAAAATGGTTGAAAAAGGTGAATTAACTGGCGAAAGTGTTTTTGACAGTGTCAAAGGTAAATTCGAAGAAGCTGACTTTAAATTCATCGTATTGAATTCACGCGTTGCAACTGACAATAAATTAACTGCTTTCGAATCTATCTGCGTGAAAGCGTATCGTTTTGTTAAAGCAACGGGATTAAAACCAGCTGAAGATTTTGGTTTAGATAAAACAAATGTTGTTGTTGAATACATTCCAATCAGTGTAACAAAACAATATGATCAAGAATTAGTTGAAGATTACGAAGACTATTCGTTGAAAAAAGGAAATGTCAAATTAACGAGAGGAGAAGATATTAATCCTCAAGTTTCAGAATAACAAAAGCCCCGCATTAACGGGGCTTTTTTGATTGGTTGTAACAGGTAAGTTCAACTTAAGATTCGTAAGAACTTAATCTTGATTAAAGTTAAAAACAGTTCTAAGATTTTATCATTTTCTAAAACCAAGTTTTGAAAAAACTATACAAGTCAAAACTCAATCTGTAATAATTACTTTTCGGGTTATTTTACCTGTGATAGTTTCAAATTCAAACAAATAGACACCTTGAGTCAAATTCAATTCAACACTTTTTTCGAATGATTGATTCGAAACTGCTTGAATTAACCTTCCATGGAAATCGTAAATGGATAAATCATAATCAATTGGGCTTTCAATAAACACGTTCCCTGTCGATGGATTTGGATAAATGGAAAAATCGCTCTCATTTATTTCTTTCGTTTCAGCGGTTACTTGATTGCAGTTGTAAGTTACTTGATCGATGTAAAATTGTTTAACTGAATCTGCTGTTTCCATTAAAGATTGCACGTTTTGAAGATTTGTACCACCAGAACGCGAATAAATAACTGCCATATCATAACAACTCATTTCATCAGGAAAGATAGACGTTGTTTGCATAACCATGATCCCACGGCGATCTCCCATTGGATTATTATTCGTTACTTCTGACCATGCTACCCCCGTCAAAGGATTCCCATCAAACATAAAGTTCGTTGGTGAATTACTGCCTCCTGTAGACGACGGATAGCCTAAGCCACCATAAGTCCAAGGTGTCCCATTTGCCCATTTCGCACTCATGAAATTCCAATACTGTGATGCAGTTGTAGGATCTGAATAGGGAAAATTGCTTGAACTACTAAAAAAACCACATGTTTCCATTGATTTGGATAAACTAATCACACCCACCGCAGGAGGATTTACACCGTAGGATGTTGCCGAGCCAAATCCATCATTATTATTTCCATTGTAAAAATACATCAAGTCTTTTTGTGGTAAACAACCAAAATAATCATCCGCAGGATACCCAATATCTCCATCCATGAACAAGCCAAATTTTACATTGGAATATAATTCTCCTCCTCTGTTAAACACGCGTGTATTTAAGAAGGTTGTTGAATCCAAAAAATCGGTACTTGCATATTGTGAAACCATAATATGAACTTCAATACCCAAAGGATCTCCACCACTTTCCGTATGAAACCCTTTTACGTCATTCAAAATAATATAACTTGCTTCATCTCCACGCGCATCAGGGTAATCACCATCCATCGGGTTGTAGACATTATCAGAATTCATATCAACAAAGGGCGCTAAATTGGATACCACACCCATACTTACGTCTCCATTTCCTGGCCAATTAGCAATGGATGGAGCAGGAACATATCCAGGCGTCCAATAATTTGCCATGTGAAAATTGATTTCTGCTCGGGTTATTGACCAAATTGATTTATCATATTTTTGCAAGTACACCGGATCATTGTAGGAATTATTGGTTGAATAAGGTCCTGAGAAAAAGTCTTCGCCCGTTCCAAACCTCATAGCTGCCATATGCAAATATCCTTGAAGGTCAGTTGCTCCAATCCATAAGCTTGCACTAAAAATAACAGATGTTAAACTATCCTTAGGAACCCTGTATGCATTCGAACCAGTTGTATCATATCGAAACAGCATTCCATTGTCCATTAATCTTGCTGCGACACTGTTTTGATCCAATATATAAGTTGAATCTTGGGAAAAGCACTGAAATGCTAACAGACTTAGAAGGGTAAAGTAGATTTTCATAATAAGTAGTTTTCATCGAAGCTAAACAGAATTACTTTTTGCAATAGAATCGTTTCGACTTGATTTATTCAAAACTATACAAGTCAAAAAAAAAGCCCCGCACATGCGGGGCTTTTTTTTTTAGCTTTAATTAGTCACCTAATTACTTCTTTTCATCTACTTCTTCGAAGTCAACATCTGTAACTTCATCGGTTGGATTACCAGCGTTCTCTTGAGAGCCACCAGCTTCCGCTCCACCGTTAGCAGCGTTGTACATATCTTGAGATGCTGCTTGGAAAACATTGTTCAATTTCTCCATTGCTGCTTCTAAGTTTTGTGTGTTTTTCGCTTCGAATTCTGCTTTCAATTCAGCCAATGCATCTTCGATTGGTTGTTTTTTGTCAGCTGGAATTTTATCACCGTATTCTTTCAATTGTCTTTCTGTTTGGAAAATTGTAGAATCCGCTTTGTTGATCAATTCAACTTCATCGCGACGTTTTTTGTCCGCTTCAGCATTTGCTTCAGCATCCGCTTTCATACGTTGGATTTCTTCGTCTGACAAACCTGAAGAAGCTTCAATCTTAATTGATTGTTGTTTTCCAGTTCCTTTGTCTTTCGCTGAAATATTCATGATACCATTCGCATCAATATCAAATGTTACTTCGATTTGAGGAACTCCTCTTGGTGCTGGTGGAATATCTGTCAATTGGAAACGTCCTAATGATTTGTTATCTGAAGCCATTGAACGCTCACCTTGCAAAACGTGAATATCAACTGAAGGTTGGTTGTCTGAAGCTGTTGAGAACACTTCTGATTTTTTAGAAGGAATTGTTGTGTTCGCTTCAATCAATTTAGTGAAAACACCACCCATTGTTTCAATACCAACTGATAAAGGAATAACGTCTAATAACAATACGTCTTTCACCTCACCTGTTAAAACTCCACCTTGGATTGCTGCTCCTACTGCTACAACTTCATCCGGATTTACACCTTTAGATGGCGCTTTTCCGAAGAAACGCTCAACTGCATCTTGAATGATAGGAATACGTGTTGAACCACCAACCAAAATAACTTCATTGATATCACTGTTTGTCAAACCAGCGTTTTTCATTGCTGAACGACAAGGAGCGATAGTTCTTTCAACGATTTCTGCAATCAATTGCTCAAATTTTGCACGACTCAACGTTCTAACCAAGTGTTTTGGAATACCATTAACTGGCATGATGTACGGCAAGTTGATTTCAGAAGAAGTTGTAGAAGAAAGCTCAATTTTTGCTTTTTCAGCTGCTTCTTTCAAACGTTGTAATGCCATTGGATCTTGACGCAAGTCTAAACCTTCATCGTTTTTGAACTCGTCAGCCAACCATTGAATAATTGCCTCATCAACATCATCACCACCTAAGTGCGTGTCACCGTCTGTAGCCAATACTTCAAATACACCGTCACCTAACTCAAGGATAGAAACGTCATGTGTTCCACCACCAAAGTCAAATACAACGATTTTTTGATCAATTCCTTTTTTATCTAATCCATAAGCTAATGCTGCTGCAGTTGGTTCGTTGATAATACGTTTGATCGTTAAACCAGCGATTTCTCCAGCTTCTTTCGTTGCTTGACGCTGAGAATCGTTGAAGTATGCAGGAACTGTAACAACAGCCTCTGTAACTTCTTGTCCTAAATAATCTTCAGCTGTTTTCTTCATTTTTTGAAGAATCATTGCCGAAATTTCTTGTGGAGAATAAAGACGGTCATCAATTTTCACGCGTGGAGTATTGTTATCACCTTTCACGACTTCATATGGTACGCGACCAGCTTCTCCTTTTGTTTCTTCGTACGACGATCCCATGAATCGTTTAATAGAAGAAATTGTTTTTGTTGGATTTGTAATTGCTTGACGTTTTGCTGGATCTCCAACTTTACGCTCACCACCTTCTACGAATGCAACTACTGATGGTGTTGTTCTTTTCCCTTCTGAGTTAGCGATTACTACTGGCTCATTTCCTTCCATCACAGAAACACACGAGTTGGTAGTTCCTAAATCAATTCCAATTATTTTTCCCATATTGTTTGTAAATTATATTCAGTTTAAAACTGAAAACGTCTAGTCAATCTTTGTGCCACCACATTTTTTTGGTGCTTACGAACATATTTTGTCACTAATCAGTTACAAAATCTACTTTCTATATGTCGAAATGACAGAAAAACTGACAAAAAAAAATGAAAACACCTTCAATGAAAATAAAATTTGACATAATTTGATGGGTTTTCTTTCTATTTGAGGACTGAATCTGTACATTTACTCCAAATTAATATCTATGAAATATATTTTACCATTATTCGCATTGCCATTTTTGTTATTACAATCATGTGCAACAGATTCTCAAAAAGCCATTGAATACAATGATGCTATTATTAAAGAACAATCCAAAATCATTGAATTGAGTTTAGACTTAGTTGAATCGATGGACACGGATATTTCGAAATGCAAAGAAATTCGACTAGATATCGTAAAACAATGTGATGAGTCGTTAGCTGCCATTAAAAAATTGAAAGGATTTGAAGGAAGCGAGCGTATGAAAAATGCTGCGATTGAGTTATTTTCTTTCTATAAGAAAATTTATTCGAACGAGTACAAACAAATGTTTGACATCTTAGATAAAGGCGTGGACATTACGGAAGAAGATCTTGCATTTATCCAGAAAATGGAAGTTGATGTAACGAAACAAGAAGAAAAATTGGACAAAGAATTTGCTGATGCACAACAAGAATTGGCTACAAAATTCAATTTCCAAATGGAGGAAAATGAAAACCAGCAAAAAATTGATGCTATCAAATAAGCTCATTTTTTAAGCACATTAACAAAGGTTGATTCATTTTGGATCAACCTTTTTTTTTGAATCGTATTTTTCCGAATAAAAACTGTTCAAAAATCATTCAATTCAATTGAGTTTTTCCTGCCATTTTCCATCAAAAAATTCCTGTTTTTTAAGTAATTCAGTTAAATTTGCAGCTTTTAAAACCAATAGAAAACAACATCTTTCATGAAAGTTTCTGAAATACGCGAGCAATTTTTTACATTTTTTGCATCTAAAGGACACGAGATCGTTCCTTCAGCACCAATGGTTGTTAAGAATGATCCTACTTTAATGTTTACAAATGCTGGGATGAATCAATTCAAGGATTATTTCCTTGGAAATGCTGTTCCAAAAAATCCGCGTGTCGCCAATTCTCAAAAATGTTTGCGTGTATCTGGAAAACACAACGACTTGGAAGAAGTGGGTGTTGATACTTACCATCACACCATGTTTGAAATGTTGGGTAACTGGTCGTTTGGAGATTATTTCAAAGAAGAAGCGATTGCTTGGGCTTGGGAATTATTGACAGAAGTGTACAAAATCCCTAAAGACAAGTTGTATGTTACTGTTTTTGAAGGCGACGAGAAAGATGGCGTTCCTCAGGATTCAGAAAGTATTGCAATTTGGAAAAAATTCATTGATGAAGACCGCATCATTCTTGCTTCTAAAAAAGATAATTTTTGGGAAATGGGTGATACAGGTCCTTGTGGACCATGTACAGAAATCCATGTTGATTTGCGTTCAAAAGCAGAACGTGATTTAGTTGACGGAAAATCATTGGTGAATTACGATCATCCTCAAGTTATTGAAATTTGGAACAACGTTTTCATGCAATTTAACCGTAAAGCTGATGGTAGTTTGGAACCACTTCCAGCAACACATGTTGATACTGGAATGGGATTGGAACGTTTAGCAATGGCTTTACAAGGAAAAACTTCTAACTACGATACTGATTTGTTCCAAACATTGATTCAACACATGGAAAAAGTTTCAGGTGTTAAATATGGCATAAAAGAAGAAACAGACATTGCTTTACGTGTTATTGCGGATCACGTTCGTGCAATTGCATTCTCCATTGCGGATGGACAATTACCTTCTAACACCGGAGCAGGTTATGTAATTCGTCGCATATTGAGAAGAGCTGTTCGTTATGGTTACCAAACATTAGGAATGAAAGAACCATTCCTATGCGACTTATCAGTTGTGTTGAGTGAAATCATGGGAGATCCTTTCGTTGAATTGATCAATCAGCGCGAATTGGTTCAAAAAGTAATTCGTGAGGAAGAAGTAAGTTTCTTTAGAACCTTAGAATCTGGTATTAAAAGAATTGAAAATTTAATCGCCCAAAAGCTTTCTGAAGGTGCTACTGTAACAAGTAGTGACCAACCAGATGTAAAATATTCTGGTTTGATTTCTGGATCTGAAGCTTTTGAACTTTACGACACATATGGTTTTCCTCTAGATTTAATATCGTTAATAGCTAGAGAAAATAATGTATTAGTTAAAGAAGATGATTTTGAGAATGAACTTCAAAAACAAAAAGATCGTTCACGCGCAGCAACTGCTGTTGAAACAGATGATTGGGTGCAAATTCGACCTGACGGGAATGTTGAATTCATTGGTTATGACAATTTAACTGCAGAATTACATTTGGTGAAATACCGTAAAGTAAGTCAAAAACAAAAGTCATTTTATCAATTGGTATTCAACCAAACTCCGTTCTATCCTGAAGGTGGTGGACAAGTTGGCGACAAAGGAACGATTGAGGCGAATGGTGAAACGATTCACATTTTTGACACGAAAAAAGAAAACAACTTAATTATACATTTGAGTGAAAAAGTTCCGACAGATGTGAATGCAACATTTGTAGCAACAGTCAATGAAAAAAATAGAATTGCTTCAGCATCCAATCACTCCGCTACTCACCTCTTGCATCATGCATTGAGAACGGTTTTGGGGACGCATGTGGAACAAAAAGGATCATTAGTAACACCAGAATATTTACGTTTCGATTTCTCACATTTCTCAAAAGTTACAGATGAGGAATTAGCGGAAGTAGAACGAATTGTAACAGAAGGAATTCATCAAAACATTTCATTAGACGAACGAAGAAACACAC
>JACCDQ010231625.1_pt1 | contig 14415 bp, 31 predicted proteins | sample 7446031 | NCBI WGS metagenome assembly JACCDQ01 (sample SAMN15323442, study PRJNA562643) | freshwater metagenome | isolation source: river surface water | place: USA:Blue River Watershed | collected 2017-08-17
TGGTAGCGTTTGGGTTGCAGCATACGCCTCGCTGTCTGGCACATTGATCGCATCCAACAACCTGTCCGACTTGGCTAACGCATCCACAGCACGGACAAACCTCGGTTTGGCAATTGGCACTAATGTTCAGGCATATGACGCTGACTTGACTACATTGGGTGCTGGTGGCTCTGCTGCTCGTTCATTCCTTGGTTTGGCAATCGGTACAGATGTTCAAGCGTATGACGCTGACCTTGCAGACCTAGCTACAAACGGAGCTGGAACTGGTAACAGCCAATATGTAAAACGCGACGGCTCTGCCAAAGTTCCAATTGGATCGACGTGGAAGGTCTACGAATCGGGTGGTGTTTTGTATTTTGAAGTCAGCGGCACTGCCAAGGCCAAGATAGATGGCTCTGGCAATTTGACTGTGACTGGCAACGTGACTGCATACGGAACAATGTAAACCATGACACTTCCAGCATCTGGATCAATCTCTCTATCCCAAGTTAATACAGAACTTGGACTTTCATCGTCTGCTCAGATTAGTCTGAACGACAGCGCTGTGCGTTCTCTGTTTGGTAAAGCAAGTGGAGTGATTGCAATGTCTGATGGCTACGGTAAGTCAAATCAGTTTGCATTTACGATTTCCGCCAACCAAACCAACGCAAATCTGCGGACTCTGGCTGTCAACGCTGGATGGAACCAGTCAAGCAAAGTCGTTGCAACGATCAACTCTGGTGTCTACATTAGCAGCAACAGCACAGGCACCCCGGCTTTGACTGTGAACGGCTCATTCCCCGGTGGCGTGGAGTTGGTCAACAATGGATACATTGTTGGCATGGGCGGTGCCGGTGGTGCTGGCCGATCTATTTCTAACGGTACTACTACCGGAGGTGCGGCAGGAGCTGTAGGTGGAACAGCACTAGCGGCTTCTGTTGGCGCAACAGTTTACAACTATGGCACTGTAGCTGGTGGTGGTGGTGGCGGTGGCCGTGGTGGAACTTCATATACATATTACAGTGACAAAGGGCAGTCTTTTTATACGGTGTCGTCCGGTGGTGGTGGTGGTGGTGGTCGGTCATCTTATGTGAGCAATTCGTCTGGTGGGGCGGCGGGGGCGGCATATGCAAATATAGCGTATTTTGCAGGAGGTTCGGGTGCTTCGGGGACAGTCTCTAGCCACGGCGCAGGCGGCTACGCAGGCAGCAATGGTGGCGCTATTGTTGGCGGTTCTGGCGGCTCCGGCGGGGCTTGGGGCACTTCTGGAAGCTCTGGCGGAACTGGTAACTTTATAGGAACAAGTGGATTATCTGGTGGCTCCGGTGGTGCTGCCGTCACTGGTAACTCAAATATTTCTTGGGGTGCAACAGGCACTAGATACGGAGCAATTTCATGAGCATTGAATACACATACGAAATCGTCAGCGTTGATGAAGCAGCACGCTGCATGGAAGTTGTCTTCACCGCAGAAGGTCGGCAGACCATGCGTATTGGCGCACGACTGCCTTATGAGGGCGAAGCATTGGAGGCTGTTGTTGCCATGTATGCGCCTGTAGCCTACTGGCTTGAAATGGAAGCCAAAGTCGTTGCACCTGCGGTTGGGGTGAAAGGCACAGTGAAGCCGGTGGTTCAAGCCAATCCTGAGCCTGAGAAAGTCATTGGACAAGAGCAAGTAACCATTATGCAGGCGATGTAATTATGTACTCGTTCCGAAAATTTCAATTTGACTGGTTGAAGCTGTACGTGGCAACGCCTTCTATTGGTGACGTGTGGAAGAAAAAATTTCACGAAGGTGTAACTCCGCAAAACCAATTCAGTCTCAACATTTACACAGCTGGAAAATTCAATATCAGCACTGAGCTTTCTGGCTTCTCTCAGACTCTTGGCGTTGGGGACTCAAATTTACAGCTTTTGATTGAAGAGTTCCCGAGCAATGAGCTTGTGCTGGAGTCTCCGATTGAGTACCCAGCCTGTCGTATGTGCTTATCGGTTGATGGTGGTGGTAAATGGAATAGGGTAAGGTCAGAGGCCCGATCTGGCGATGTAATTGCACTGACATCCGGTCAAATTGCCGCAGTGGTTCCCAAGAGTGGGTGGGCCGGAGTTGGTGTGCCAGACATTCATGTTGGATCATCGTTTGCAATTGATAACGACAGCTTTGTTTTTATAATGAACCGCAAATGATATGTCCTACGCCCGTCCAAACCACTACGCCAAAATCTTTATTGAGGCGCTGGAAGACGGAACAGTGTTTGTAAATGTGTTTGCTGAAGGCAAGTATTAAATAAGGAATCAGATAATGACACGCATGGGAAGTTACAAGAAATGGCTGGACGAGGTAAGCAATGGATAACCAGCAACTGTTCAACCTTGTCGTCAGTGTCGCTGGCTTCTTGGCTGTCTTTGTGTTCTACCAAGTGATGCAGCGACTGCAACGCTTGGAGGACGCACTCGGCGCACTTGAGAAGCAGTTGCCGCATGACTACGTGACCAAGGATGATTACCGCAGCGACATCAAAGAGATCAAGGACATCCTCCGACAAATCTTTGACAAGCTGGATGGGAAGGCTGACAAATGAAAGACTTTGCCGAGGCTTTTGTCGCGGCAATTTTTATTGTTGGTATTGTTGTTTGGACAGTGAAAGTATTGGTTGAGGTCATAAGATGAAAATCGGATTCCTGCTTTTACTGCCTATCTTGGTTTATGCCCAAGATACGACAATCAACTACAAAGGTCAGCCACCACCAACAGCAATGGCTCCCGGTGTCACGGCAATGGGAAGCGACATTTGCGCTGTTCCTGTGTCTGGTGCTATCAGTTCAACCGTTATCGGTGTTGCTGGTGGTATGACGGTCACTGACAGCAATTGCGAACGCATTAAGCTGGCCCGTGAGCTGTCGAATCAAGGCTTGAAGGTAACTGCTGTTGCAGTTTTGTGTGCAGACATTCGTGTGTGGGAAGCCATGCTTGAATCAGGAAGCCCATGCCCAACGCTTGGCCTGATTGGTGATGCTGCTCAAAACGAGTGGATTCGCCGCCATCCAGAAAGGTTCAAAAAGCTGTATGGCAAAGTTCCTGCTATGTCTGTTCTTGCTTCTGGGGACAAATAATGTTTTGGCTCAAAGTTGCTACTGCACAACATCGACAATGTTCACAGCAACTGGACAGCCATATTGCATTGCAAACACAACCTGTTGGGCGTGTCAGCCGGGCGCGTATAGCCCTGAGTGGCAGCAACTATTTTGTGGCGCTCCAAGACCACCTACTTGCCAGCCAAGCACTGAAACTCGCACAGAGCCTTGTCTTGAAAACCAGACAGGTGGTAAGACTTACACTCGCACAAGCACTTGCCCAGACCCGTATGGACAGCCGATTTGGGGCGCTTGGCGACTGACACAGGACACCTGCAAATGGAATCCACCAACGTGTCAACCAAGAACACAAACGCAGACTCTATCGTGTCAAGCGGGGTACACGGGCGCAATTGTGCAGACGATGACCAGCACTTGTCCAAATCCTTATGGACAGCCTTTGTGGGGGGCTTGGGTATCGTCTTCAAATACCTGCGTGAAGTCTGTCACGAATCCTACAAACGTCTTATCGCCAGTCAGTCCGATAAGTCCAGTGTCGCCCGTCATGTCTGCACCAGCAACGAGTCCTACACTTGTCACTGTCCAGCCGGTGTCTGTGCCAACGATGCAAGCACCTACAGACGCGCAAAAGGCCCCTACATCCGCCGTATCAGGCCCCCAATCCCCAACAACCTCGGCAAGTTCACCTGCCCAGTCTCCGGTTCAATCTGCTCCGCCTACACCTGCCGCGAATGGTGCGAAAGCGGTGTTGATCGTTCAAAGACTTGAGTTAGTTGGAGCACTTCCGAAACAACCAACGATAATCGAAACAATTTCATTTTCTCAGGAATTACCAGATGGCATCCGACGACAACAAGAGTTATTCATTCAACTTATCCAGCCAGATGATTCTTGGCTTGATCGTGACGTTCCTTCCGATTATCGGCGGGGCGGCTTATACGGGGATTAACTTCTGGGCAAAGATGAATAAAACCATCGAGGCTGTGGACAAGTTCAAGCCTTACGATGACACTGAGTTTCGTGAGAAGATTCAGGCGTTTGAAATTGAGGTGAAGGCACTCAAAGAACGTCAGATGACATTGGCTGAACAAGCTGTGCGAATTGCGGAAAAATCGTCGGATGCGATTGCACTTTCCCGTGAGACAAAGGCCATTGCTGGTGGCGCTGCTGCTGAAGCTGCTGCTACCGGACGCGAGGTCAAGTCGTCGATTGAAAGTCAAGCTCGTGAAGTGCAAGCTAAGATGAGTGCTTTGAAACAAGACTTGGACAGCACAGCGGCTGCATTACGCTCAGAGATGAACGCAATCAAGCGTGCCACTACAAACCGACTGGCTCAGTAACATCATGAACAGAGACTACGACGAGGGCTATAAACAAGGGTGCTTGGACACATCGTGGGGCATTCGTCTTTGCTTTTGGCTGGCTGCTTTGTTTGTTGGCGTGACGCTACTGGCTGGATGCGATGATCGGTTTCGATATTTCTGCCAAGACCCTAAAAACTTTCATGCAGTGAAGTGTCAAAAGCCAGCGTGTCAGTTTTCGCAAGACTGCCCTGAATACCTTGTTGCCCCTATTTTGGAGAAGCAAATTGAAGCTACTAAGCCAACCAACTGAAAAACTCAGTCCTGATGAAATTGAGGTCAGGATTTGGGGTTTTGTGGTCGTGATGATTACATTGATTCTGTGTGGAATTGTTGGAATGTTGCTTTACTCGGTGACGTTCGTAACACAGCCTATCAAGTCAATGGCTCCAATTGACATGGCTTACACAAAGATGCTCAATGACATTGTTTTGTTGATTGTTGGTGGCATTGGTGGAATTGTTGGGAAACGTGCTGTTGGTGCTGCTGCACAGGCTATTGCTCCGAGGACTCCAGACCCAAAGCCACAAGCGGTGACAGTGCCACCGCAGACACAAAGCGCACTGCCTGACTTCAACTGGATGGGTTATAGCAATCCTGAATTGGATGAGTCATGGACTCCCGGCCCACCGCCTACAACGCCACCTGATTACATTGATCCTTCAGCAGAAGAAATTGCTCACGAACGTGCAGCAGCGAAAGGTGAAGCATGATCCAGCGTACAGTCATTGCTTTGATAGTTGCTCTGCTTATCGTCTTTGGACTGTATAAGTGGGGTTATGGTCGTGGTTGGGGTGATCGTGACGCTGAGATGCAAGCTGCAATTGCAAAAGCCAATGAAGAATCTCGCGCCAAAGAGCAAGAGATGGCTGCAACTGTCCAACAGAAAGAAGTTGAACTCAGAAAGGCAAACGATGTTATCGGTAAAAAAGAGTCTGATCTTAATGCTGCCATTCGTGCTGGCAGGGTGCGCCTCCCCGCCACAAGTTGCGCACAAGCCACCACAAGTGCCAGCCCTTCCTCCGGAAATAGCACAGAAGCGGGAAGCAAACCTAACGGAACGCCTAACGCAGTTGCTGACGGGCCAAGTGAAGACGAGCGAAAAACCCTCGAAATGATTGCTCAGATTGCTGCTGATGGTGATCGAGCTATCAACCAGTTGAACGCTTGCATTACGGCTTATGAAGACGTACGGAGAACGATAAATGCTAACGCCCGATAAACTTCACGATCTGCATATTGGCGTTGAGTGGGTTGACGCTCTGAACTCTACGTTTGAACGATTCAACATCTCGTCTATCAGACAGCAAGCAGCATTTATTGGGCAATGCGGACATGAGTGTGGCAATTTCAAGGTGCTTGAAGAAAATCTGAACTATCGCGCTGAAACATTGATGCGTCTGTGGCCTAAGCGGTTTCCTACTCGTGAGATTGCTGACCAGTACGCACGAAATCCCAAGAAGATCGCCAACAAGGTTTATGCCTCAAGAATGGGAAACCGTGACGAGGCATCTGGGGATGGTTATCGTTTTCGTGGTCGTGGCTGCATCCAGTTGACGGGCCATTCAAACTACTTCCATGCTGGCAAAGCCTTGGGAATTGATTTTGTGATGGAGCCTGATCTGGTTGCTACTCCGCAATACGCAGCACTGACCGCAGGGTGGTTTTGGGATACTCAAAAGCTAAACGCTATTGCAGAAGCTGGAGACTGGACAAAACTCACCAAGAAAATCAACGGTGGAACGATTGGCCTTGATGACCGTATTAAGCATATCAATATGGCAATCAAGGTCATTTCTTGAGCAAGCTACTTTTGTTGCAAACTGACAGGAATGTAGTAGCAACTTTCTGATGCGCTTGTTTCTACGCTAACCACAGGAGTCCGTGGCCCCATCACTTGTTCAGGGTGATTGAGCCACCTCTTGCAGTTCTTGCAGTAGTGATCCACAACTTCTGGATCACACCGACAAACATCAAGCAGCAGTGGAGTCACCGCTCAACACCTTGTAAGCGATCTGCAACGAGTTGAGCGTATCCGGCTATGTCAATCCAATTGTCTGAATAGTCTGGATCGCCATTTATGATGCGAGCAATCTTGTGACAAATCATGTCTATAGCTTCTTTTTGGTCGTTTTCCAAGTCACACGATCTTGCATTTATATACCGTTCAACAGTCCGTTTGAGTTCTTGTGCAATAGCAGCATGACCTATAAACGGGCCATATCGCTTGCCACGTTCTTCAAGGATTTCTGTAATCATCACGACTCTTTGACAAATTGACCATCGACCATCTTGCCTTTGCGTTTGCTAATGACATCGTAAGCCGATTGCAAGCACTCCTCAAAGGTCACGCCTTGGATATGGCATTGCATAAGTAGCGTCACGCCAATATCACCGATTGCGTCAATGATTTCAGCCTTGTTGTCATCACAAACAGCATTGACAAGTTCTTCAACTTCTTCAACTGTTTTCTTTGCTTGAGATGCGGCAGTGCCAAAACCATTAGGGCCAATGATGCCCTTGTTGATTCCCCACATCTCAATAAGATTTTCAATGTATTGATAGCTCATTTTCTTCCTTGTAGGTGGGGCCTACTCGCTGCGTCTGTCGGGTGATTCGCTCAAGATGCAAGGGGCGCTAACCTACTTGCATATATAAGAGCCACCTTGTTGCCACCGCTTGGGAACAGCATCCGCTTTCAGCCCCGTTAACTCAATAGCAACCGCACTGCATCTTGCCACCCCATGTTGGATGGCATTGGTAGCGCGATCCAGCAGGGCAAGCAGCAAAAACAGAAATTGCGGCAGAAGCCAAAACAATTGCAGTGATAACTTTTTTCATTTCATTTCCTTTATTTGATGGTTAATCTGTCCTTGCGAACAATGTAGGCTCCAGCAACAGGCTCACCAGCAAGGATTGCTGCTTTGATCTTGGTTTTGCTTGGCTCTGGAGGTTTGGGGTCGGCACGAAGATGCAATGGAAACACAACGCCTTCATCCAAAACAATGGATTCATCGCGGTCAATATACAGCTTCACAATGAAAGACCCGTCAGAAGCTTTTATTTCGTGGATTCCAGCCGTTTTCATATTCTCGGCAAGGTATTCCCTCAATTTTTCGGCTTTGCGCTCGTAGGCCGTTTGCAAGGCTTTGATGCGTTTGATTGCATCTTTGGCTTGTGCGGCATCCGATTCGCAATTTAAGACGTAGGCAGCGACAGCGTTTGCTTTGTTTCCGAGCATGACCCGGAACTCGTCAAACGCTGGCAAAGCCTCGCCAGTCTCAGGATCAAAAAGATCGTCCAGTTGTTCACTGAAGTCTTTTGCTAATTGATAGAGACTGGTCATCATCAGAACGGAGGGAAGTCTTCTGCTGCTTCCTGAGTGCCGCCAGTTGCTTGGACATACTCAGGGCTACGCTTGATTGCGTCTTTCAGCTTGTCGTGAAAGCTGTCAAACAATGTCCAGTCTGGCTCATCCAAGTTAAAGATGACGTTTTCATGAACAGGGTTTGGCTTGCTATTCTTCAAAGCCGATGGAAGCGGTGTCAGGCCAGCCACATTAGTATATGTCTTGCCGTTGTTTTCGCTTGTAGTCACATTGACCATGCAGTAAGCACCAAGCAGTTTAGTAACGTCAAACGCTTTTGCTTCTTCCTCTGTAAAGTCACGACCACGCCAAGAGGCCAAGTCTTTACGCAAGGATGCCTTGTCAGATAAAGAAAGTGTGTATGACTTGCTGATGGTCATTGGAGAGCCATCATCCGATGTCAACGGCGCTCCTTGCTCATCCTCGCCAAACAACTCCCACTTAATCTGAATTTTGTGTTGCAGTTTTTCGCCGTACTGACCTGTAGACAACTGAGTGCCAAGATCAATCAGCGAAAAACAACGCCCAACGTGCGCTCCAGCGGGTACACGCTTGTAGTTGCCACCGCCTGTATCTGATGCTACGAATCCCATTTCAATTTCCTTTAAAAAAACAGCGATTTAAGAAGGCTCGCTGATTGCCTTTTTCTTTGGTTCATCCATTTGTTTTGGTGGATATGCAATGTTAAACGCTTTGCAAAGTTCTTCCATTTTTGCCCAAGCTGTTGGGCTTTCCATTCCCATTGCGTAAAGATCGTTTTCAGTCATTGCTTGCACACTTTCTTTGCCAGCAACCACTTGTCGCCAAGGAACCGAACAGACTTGACCCACTGTCGGCAGTTATGTCGCTGAGTGCTAATTGGCACTCCTTCAATGCAGAACAAGCTGCGTACTTGTTTAAGGGCTTGTGTTTTCATCGAACGCTCCTAAGTTGTTGAGCCTCTATTTTTAACCCAAAAAACATGATTGTCTCTAGGTGTTTTCCCTACTGTTATAAACTTTTTTTTCGTGTAATCTTTGCTGTATGAACCAACATGAACATGACGAATACGAGGCCAGTGAAGCGTTGCTAGACTACGCAATTTCACTTGTTAACCGTTACACAGACCATCCGGGCGATATAGATGCTGCTACCAAAGCACTTCTGATCGTCACGCTGGAACATCTTTTCAATCGGAGAATTTACATTGAGCAAATCACTCGCTAAGTTGTACTACCTAGAACAACTGACACTTACAAAAGATCACCATCGCAGGATCGCAAACCGCATGGCTGTACGTTTTCATGTCAGTCCAGCAGAAGTTCGTGATGAACTTGTTGAAGAAGGCTACATTGAATTGAAAAAGGTTGTCCGCATGGGTGAAACACAGAAGAACAACTATTTCTATGCTTTGACAGGAAAGAAATATTCTTACGTTGAGCAACCAAAAATTCAAAAGCCTGTTGTCAGCAATTTCTGGTCTGATGGTACGCCTAAGAGCCGTGGCAATGCCTTTGATCTGTCAACAGCTAAAGGGTTGTTCAACAAAACTGAACTGGCAGCATCGCAGAACAAGGGCAAGCCAAACAATTACAACGTACCAGTGCAAATCATTGCATACAGCCGCGCATGACATACAAAACAGACCCCATGATCCAATGTATTGGAAAGGACAAGCTGCCCACCAAAGAACTGGCACTTGTCATTGTTGGTCGCCGCAGAGACAATCCAATGGAGGCTTACCGCTGCGTTCATTGCGGCTTTTTCCATGTTGGTCACGCAACGCCTAAAAAACGAGATTTAAAGAGATCACCAAAATGAGCAAAGGAAGTTCACCAAGACCGTTCTCTGTATCCGCAGAGGATTTTTCAGCCCGATGGGAAACCATCTTTTCAAAAGGAAAGTCAAATGCTAACAATGTTCCAGAAAAAACCAGTGGGTCAGATGGCTCGTCTAAAGCTGATCCTGTCACGCAAGGAAGGAGCGACAGCAGCGGAAATAGCCCGTTACCTGCCGACGACAAGTCCTCACAGTAAGCTGGCTCGTTTAGAGCGTGAGCATATGTGGACGGTGCTGCGTAAAGACAAAGGTGACGGAACAAAACAATACTTTGGCAAGCCGCCTAAAAAGTGATATAGTTATCTGAAACCCGGCTAGGTTAGGACTGATCCCCTGACCGAAAAGAGTTACCCCTTCTCCTGCCGCAGTTTCTTCAAAGGGGCTTGAAAAAGCGGGAAATCATGCACTACTACCAGTTCAGCATTGGCGACTATCGAGCCGCCACAGCGCATTTGACTAACGAAGAAGATTTGGCTTACCGCCGACTTCTGGATATGTATTACGACACAGAGCAAAAGATTCCACTGGATACCCAGTGGGTTTCCAGACGCTTGCGAGTGGATGCCCATGTGGTAAAGGATGTCTTAAACGATATGTTTGTTCAGCATGAGGATGGCTGGTTTCACGCCAGATGTGCTGATGTAATTGAGCAATATCACGCTATGGCCGAAAAGAATAGGGCCAATGGTCGCCTTGGAGGACGCAAAAAGAACCCAGTGGGTTCCGACTCGCAACCCATCGCTAAGGCAACTATAAACCAAGAACCAATAACTAATAACCATAAACCAAAGAGAGAAAACGCAACTGTCGTTGCTACGCCTGTCGGCGTTTCTGAATCTGTTTGGCAAGACTTTGTTAAGCACAGGAAAGCCAAGAAAGCGCAAGTTACTCAAACTGTTGTTGATGGCATAGCCAAGCAAGCGCAAATTGCTGGATGGACTCTTGATGATGCTTTGAAGGAAGTCGTTTTGCGGAACTGGCAATCTTTTAAAGCTGATTGGGTTGCCGACAAAAACATGAGCAAGACGGGCCAGATGAACAAGAAGGTAATTTCTGGTCTTACCCGTGGTCTTATTGGAGGTGATGGAAATGTCCGCTTACTTGGAAACTGATTTTTGTTCGCAGGATGAAGGTCTTGATTACATTTTTGGTCGAATGATGGCAATCTTTGGATCTTCCTTTGCTAGACACTTTGATGAAGTTGATCCGCATCTTGTTCGACAAGAATGGAAAAATCAGCTTGGTAAGTTCTTGACATACAGGCCAAGCATGGATTTTGCGATCAACAATCTTGATGGAAACTTTGTGCCAAGCGCAATCAAGTTCCGTAATCTTTGCAACTCTGGCCCTGATATTCCTGTCAAACCTGTTCCTCAGATAACCCGTCAAAGAACTCAGGCTGAGATTGCAGCAACTGAAGCTGCAAAAGCAAAGGCAAAAGCATTGCTGGCACAACTTAAAGGTGAAGCATGAAACCTACCAGACAGAAAGCAATACGAGAATTGCTTTTAAATCACCCTCAAGGGCTTACAAGGCAAGAGATAAGCGATACCCTGAACATCCATGTTGCCAATGTCAAAACAGCGATTAAAGGGATGCCAGATGTATTTGTGGACAGGTGGATTCTTGGTGGTCATGGTCAGTACCAAAAGATTTACTGCGCTGTCTATGTCCCTGAAGACTGCCCTCACCCTAAAGACAGGGTTTATCGTCAACCAAAAACTATTTGGGTGAATGTATGAGCAGAAGTTACGCACTGAAAAAACTTTTGGAGCATGGTGGCCTGACCCGCCGGGAGATCATTGAGATCACTGGCTGGAAGGTTAAAAAAGTTCGATACACATTGTCTTACTTGGCTGAAACCGCAGTCATCAAGAAAGACGGAAAGAATTGGGTGTTGTCATGAGTAATCCTTACAAAATCTTGGAGCCTACCTGTATCAGTTTTTCAGGAGGCAGAACTTCAGCCTATATGCTTTACAAGGTGCTTGAGGCTCACGACATGAGCCTTCCTGAAGAAGCTGTGGTTTGTTTTGCCAATACAGGTAAGGAAGACGAAGCAACCCTGAAGTTTGTTCATGACTGTTCAACCCATTGGAATGTTCCAATTGTGTGGCTTGAGTACCGGGACGCTGAAGAAACAAAAGACCGCTGGACAGAAGTAACCTACGAAACAGCCAGCAGAAATGGTGAGCCTTTTGAGGCGGTGATTCGTAAGAAAAACTACTTGCCAAACCCTGTGACTAGGTTTTGCACCATTGAGATGAAAATCCGCACTATTGCCAATTATTTGTTTTCCAAAGGAATGTGTGAAACCCGTTCTCAAGGTGAGTACATGAGTTGGGTGGGTATTCGCGCTGACGAGCCTCGCCGATCAGCCAAGATTCCAAGGGACAGAACTCCTTTGGTGACTGCTGGCGTATCCAAAGAAATGGTCGGAGAGTTTTGGAAAAGTCAGCCTTTTGACCTTGAGTTGCCAAACATCAATGGTGTCACTTATCACGGGAACTGTGATTTGTGCTTTTTGAAAGGCACTAGCCAAACCATGAGTCTGATTCAGGAAAAGCCTGAACGGGCTATTTGGTGGGCAAAGATGGAGGCTTTGGCTTTGGCTTCTCGTCCTGATGGCGCTAGATTTCGCAAGGATCGGGCTGGCTACGCAGAAATGATGAAGTTTGCACAAGAGCAGACGGATTTCTTTGGTAATGATGATGAAACAATCCCATGTTTTTGTGGAGACTAAGGGTTTTTACGCATGGCTTACAGCAGAAAAGCAATATCTAATCAAGGCGACAGATACATGATTGAACTTGGTGAAGCGCGAGTCTTGTTCAGGACTTACGAAGCAACGGGTCAAAAGGTGTTAACGCCTGTTCGCATGGAGTGGTTAGAGAAGACCTATGGAACTGGTGCTGTCGTGAGAATTAGAGAGCTTATGAAGAAACTTCAATCCGGGGAACTTGAATGACTTTCCAAACAATATTTTCTGTTTACGGTCATCCAGTACCAAAAAAACGACCAAGAGTTACAAGATCAGGTCATGCCTACACGCCAAAAGAATCACTTGCTTACGAAAATGAGGTGGCTCTTATGGCTAAATCTGCAATGGGTTCTTCAGAGCCATTAGAAACGCCTGTAGCAGCCTATATTTACATTAACTATGCAGTTCCACCAAGCTATTCAAATAAACGCCGTGAAGCCTGTTTAAATCGTTCTGAAAGACCAATAGGAGCAAATCTTGGCGACATTGACAACGTGGCAAAGCAAATCCTTGATGCAATGAACGGAATTGTTTACAAGGATGATCGGCAAGTTGTCAGTCTTCATGTGACAAAGCGTTACGACACCATCGCCAGCGTCCATGTTTGCGTGAAGGAAGAACTGGCGTGAAAGTCACCCTTTACAGCGCACAACAGGCTCACACTGTTTTGAAAGATGTGTGGACAAAAGCCAAGCCTTATTTGATGGCTGGCAACAAACTGGTACTGACGATTGAGCAAGAAAAACGCAGCTTAGATCAAAACGCATTGCTGTGGAGTGTCTTGACTGATTTGTCTAAGAGTGTTCATTGGCATGGCGAGAAGCTGACCAAAGAAGAATACAAGGACTTGCTGACTGCTGGCCTGAAAAAACAAAGGGCAATTCCCGGCATTGATGGCGGCTTTGTTGTTCTTGGCTCGTCAACCAGCAAAATGACAAAGCAAGAAATGTCGGACTTGATAACGCTGGCTCACTCATTCGGTGATGAGCGTGGTGTTAAGTGGTCACCAACAAGCATTGGAGACGCAAATGATGTTCCCAAAGCATAACTACGTCCGAAGCAAAAAGCTGCTTGAGAACGCCAGAAAGATACCTTGCCAGCATTGCCTAGCTGATGACGGTACTGTTGTTGCAGCGCATACAAATTGGGGTGGTGGCAAGGGCAGAGGAATCAAGGCTGATGACAACCTGATCGCAAGTTTGTGCTTTCATTGTCACAGCCAGCTTGACCAAGGCGCATCAATGACAAAAGCTGAACGTCAGGAAATGTGGGAAGACGCTCACAGACTGACAGTGACCATGCTTAGATTGCGTGGACTATGGCCTGATGATGTGCCACTTCCTAAGGGTTTTTACTAATTCACAACATTGATTCAGTCACTAACAATAGAGGCTCATTAACCAAGGAATGTTATGACTGAATTTGAATACAACACAACACTGAACGGCGGTGTCATTACTGTTGTGATGAACATTGAAGAAGTCATTGATGAAGACGGTACTGACTACGTTACATCACTCAAAGCTGTTTACTACGACTGCACTGATGTGACAGGCATCTTGTCTAAAGAGCAATTGACAGCACTGGAAATGGAAGCTGAATCCGGTATGTCTGATTACAGCTTTGAGCAAAGGAATGTGTGATGTGGCCTTTCCCACCAGCTACTGGCCCTGTGCCTTGGACAAAAGAGCAGATCAAACAGTACGAGCAACAAAAGCGTGACAGCGCAGGGGAGGCGTTACTGTGACCGAGCGTACCTTCATCATCCGTCTGGCTATTGGCGTAGCACTGTGGGGCTTTCTTGCCTACCTCATGCTGAACCACGCACCCCGGACACACAACCCCACCGACTGCAAACAGTTGGCACAACCCGATCAGGACAAATGCAAAGCAAGGAGGAAGGTATGAGCAATGAAAAAGCACCACGCACATGCTCAACATGCGCCCACAGAGTTGGCTCTTTTGCATGGGGCAGATGCGCAGCATCGGGCAACTACATCACAACACAAAGACAGTTCCAGACTGTTTGCGGAAA
>JACCDQ010314773.1_pt1 | contig 14415 bp, 13 predicted proteins | sample 7446031 | NCBI WGS metagenome assembly JACCDQ01 (sample SAMN15323442, study PRJNA562643) | freshwater metagenome | isolation source: river surface water | place: USA:Blue River Watershed | collected 2017-08-17
AGGCAATCTGCTTTGCCATGAGTTGTGCTCCTTGTGTTAGTCCAACGTTGAGCGGGGCGCATTATCACTCGCACCCCGAGAGTGCTAACGCCAAATCTAGAGCCTTTATTTCCGAGGCGCAAAACGAGGGAGTTAGCGAGCGACGCGAGTAGCCATGCGGGCCTCACGTAGGCGGCGAAGGCGCTTAACTAGCATTGGTGAGGCAGCTAGAGCGTCATCGCGGTCGATCAAATCGTTAAGTAGTTGGTAGTAACGAGGCGCGTTAAGGTCGAAAAGCTCCTTGATTGCAGCCTCTTTAGCGCCTGCATAGCGCCACCAATTGCCTTCGAAATCCAGGATACGAACTTCGAGGTCGCTGAGTCCCGTATTAATAGCTGACTCTTCTTGTGCGGACATGGCCGAAATCTTATGGCAGAAAAGGGGAAAGTTGTGGGAAGTTGAGAAGCGGGATTTAGAGCCTGTCCAAAATCATCTGAATGTCTGTGATTTTGGTCCAAGGATTAACGATTGCAAAACGCAGAATTGGCTGGCCGTGGTGAGATGACGGTGGAATAAAGCCAACTTGGTCAGCTAGTAATTCATCGCTCCACTTTTGATAATCCGCAGCGGTCCAACCCTTTCGAGTAAAAGCCACGATTGAAAGATCGGGATCGCGAAGTAGTTCGAGATTTGGATGTTGGCGAACAAGTTCAGCTGCATCCCGAGCAATTGTAAGAGTTTGTTCCATCGCTTCGGAATATGCATCAGTGCCATGTGCTGCAAGTGAAAACCAAAAAGGTAATCCGCGTGTGCGACGAGTTAAGTTAATCGCGTAATCACTTGGCGACCACTGATCATCTTTTAATGTATCTAAGTAAGAAGCATGTTGTGAATGTGTTTCCTTTGCAAGTGCAGGATTGCGATACACAAGTGCACATGCATCAAATGGTGCGAACAACCATTTGTGCGGATCTACGATAAATGAATCTGCCTCTTCTACCCCATCAAAATCTTTGCGAACCGATGGTGCACACAAGGCAGCTAAACCATAAGCACCATCGACATGGAACCAAATGCCGCGATCATGTGCAGCTTTTCCAACACCCTTTAGATCGTCAATGATTCCTAGGTTAGTTGTGCCAGATGTTGCTACAACTGCAAATACTCGATTGTTTGTTGTTGCATGTAATTGATCAATTGCTGCAGCAACTGTTGCGCCCTGAAGCTTTCCAGTTTCATCTACAGCAACCTTCAACACATCTACATCCATCACATTTGCTGCTGACTGGATTGAAGAGTGAGCCTCTTCGCTGCAGGCAATGACCCAACGCCCAGCCGGGGTGTGCTTTTTGCGTGCCTCCGCGCGTGCAACTACTAGCGCTGAAAGATTTCCGATCGTTCCGCCTTGCACAAAAACTCCACCAGCGGTTGATGGAAGACCTGCCAAATCAATGAGCCATTGAATCGCTTGGTTTTCAGCAAAGACCGCGCCTGCTCCTTCTTGCCATGATCCGCCATACAAAGCACTTGCACCAACTACTAAATCAAAAAGGTTTGCATACTCACTAGGTGCCGAAGGAATAAATGCAAGGTTGCGGGGATGATCTGTAGAAATACACGCCTTTGCTAAAACATTTGTAAATACTTGAAGCGCTTCGTGACCGCCCAATCCCTTTGCGGTGATTGTGTTACCGACCTCTGCAAATAAATCTTCTGCGCTGCGCGGACCATCTAGTGGTGGATCATCCTTCAATCTTTCGAGGCTGTACTTCAATACTTCAGCAGCTAGCGCTTCTACCTCAGGTGTGAACTCATGCATCTTTTTCAGCTTTCTTTACGATGTTGCGAAGCATCGTTGGAAATACAAATAAGTGGAATGGTGATACCGCGTACCAATATAACTGACCACCCAATCCACGTGGGTTAAATGTTGCCTCTTGAACTATCTTTGTCTTTCCATTTTCTGAGGTAACTGTAAATTCCAGCCAGGCTTTTCCTGGCAAAACCATTTCGGCATACAGTTTTAATCTGCGACCCGGCTCTAACTCTTCTACTCTCCAGAAATCTAAACTTTCTCCAACACGCAAGAAATCTGGATCGCGGCGTCCACGACGTAAGCCAACGCCACCAACTAAGAAGCGATCTAGAACTCCACGCGCCCACCATAAAAGATCAGAACCAAACCAACCGTTGTCGCCACCAATTCGTTCTACCTGGCGCCACACACGATCTGCGGGGACATCGGTAACTCTTTCGCGGCGATCGCGAAGCACCATTTCTCCCGCCCAGTCAGGGTCTCCTTGCGCCTTTTGCCAAGGCGCTGTTGGCATCGTTGCATCAGACCAACGTGTTTCAACGTTATGCGTCGTGATCTTTGAAAGCGCTAATTTGATTGCGTTTTCAACATCGATCAATCCTTCTGCAGGCTTTGTAATTAAGGCATCGATGCTCTTTGAAGGATCGGCAACAACTTCACTAATAAGTGAACCAACTAATGGACGAGCCAGAGCTGTCGGTACTGGTGTCACTAAACCAATCCATAAGCTTGATAAACCTGGAGTTAAAACTGGAACCTTGATGATCCAGCGCTTTTTCAATCCAGAAAGCTTGGCGAACTTTTGCATCATGTCCGCATAAGACAAAACCTCGGGTCCACCTATATCAAAGACTTGGTTAACAGGTTTTTCTAAATGGGCCGCACTCTTTAAGTAATACAAAACATCGCGAATTGCGATCGGGTGAGTTTTGTTCATAACCCATTTAGGGGTTGTCATGATTGGCAAACGGTGCGTTAAGTGGCGCAACATTTCAAAGCTTGCCGACCCTGAACCAATAATGATTCCTGCGCGAAGCTCCATTACCGCAACTGAAGTCGATGCAAGAGATTTTCCAGTCATTGCACGTGATGCTAAGTGCTTACTTATATTTGCATCATTTGCAATTCCGCCTAGATAAATAATTTGTGAAACACCTGCACGCTCTGCGGCTTTGGCAAAGTTGCGAGCCATCTCGCTTTCAATCTCATCAAAGTGAGGACCTAAATTAATTGAGTGCAAAAGATAAAAAGCAGTATGAACTCCAGCTAATGCGCGATCTAGATCTGCAATGTTTTCAGCACTACCTTCGCAAATATCTACCTGCGATGACCATGGTTGGCCCAAAATCTTGTTTTTATCGCGAACTAAAATGCGAACATCGCTCTCGTCATCGATTAATGCGCGCACTAATCGGCCGCCAACATAGCCAGAGGCCCCTGTAACTAGGTATTTACGGCTCTGATTGGGCGAGGTCATGCATTGAAGCCTAGACTTACTCCATGCAAAGCACACTTCAAAAGCCACGAGTAGTAATTCTCGGCGCTGGATTTGGCGGTTTAACCGCGGCACGTGAGATGGCGGGCTTTGCCGATGTCACAGTGGTTGATCGCCACAACTTTCAGACCTTCCTGCCGCTGCTGTATCAGGTATCAACCGCAGGATTGGCCGCAGACCATGTCGCTCACCCAATCCGTGGTGCACTTCGCAAAACCGGTGTGAAGTTTCGAATGGGGTCGCCCATTTCAGTAGATCACAAAAACAAATCAGTGAAATTAGATAGCAGCGAAGTTCTAGATTTTGATTACTTAGTTGTCGCCCTTGGCTCTGCCACTGCAGATTTTGGAATTCCAGGCGTTGCAGAACATGCACTTGGAATGAAGAGCGTTAATGAGGCGATCGCAATTCGTGCCGAAGTTATGCGCCGTTTTGAAGATCTTTGTCGTTTTGAAGATGACACTATCTTTTCAATCTCAGTAGTCGGCGGCGGTCCAACAGGTGTTGAGATGGCTGGTGCATTTGCCGAGCTAGTGCGAGGTCCATTAAAAAATGACCAGGCTCATGCTGCGGCTCATATTCGAATCAACTTAATTGAAGCAGGCCCAAGAATTCTGCCGATGTTTTCAGAAAAGTTATCAGAGCGCGCAAAAAAGGATCTTGAAAAGCTCGGTGTAACGGTTCATTTAAATACCGCTGTGAAAGAGATTCGCCCACGCAAAATTGAAATTAAGAGTGGAGAAAGTATTCCATCTGAAATTACAGTGTGGGCTGCTGGTGTTAAGGGTGAGCCAACTGGAGCAAAATTAAATCTTCCGCTTATTAATACACGAATCGATGTTGATAAAACTTTGCAGGTAAAGCATTACCCACATATTTTTGCGATTGGCGATATCGCAGGTTTTATGGGAGAAAACGGTCGTTTATTACCGATGGTTGCTCCTGTTGCAATGCAGCAAGGAAGACATGTTGCACGACAAATTCAGCGAATCGCAAAGCAACAAGATTTACTTCCATTTAAGTACATCGATAAGGGTTCCATGGCAACAATTGGTCGCCATAAAGCAATTGTTGAAGTGAAGAAATTGCGCATGGTTGGAATTCCTGCTTGGTATGCCTGGCTGTGGCTGCATCTGTTTTATTTATTAGGTGGGCGCAACAAGATCGGCACTATGGCCGATTGGACTTGGAACTATCTGACATTTGATCGCGGTAATCGTCACATCATGGATACCCTTTAATCATGAGCGAATACATCAAGGTTGATGGACATGATCTGTACTGCTACGAATGGGAAAATGAAGGCGAAGCAGTAGTTCTACTACATGGCGGAATGAGTCAAACAGCTCATTGGGCGGCCAGCATTGTTCCTTCGCTTGAGGATTACCACGTATTCGCATACGACCGTTCTTCGCATGGCTTCACCGCTTATCGCGAAGAAAGCATTAACTTTAAGTATCAACTTCGCGAAGCGATCGCTTATCTTGAAACCGTTGTCAAAGAGCCTGCGCACATTATTGGTTGGAGCGATGGCGGCATCATCGGGATGATGATTGCAATTGAGCGACCAGAGCTTGTTAAATCACTTGTTCTAATTGGCGCTAATTATCATTACAACGGAACCTTGTCAGAGTTTGAGATGGGCGAAATTAGCGAAGAAGACCGCGCTGAATACGCAATTTACTCACCAGACCCAGCTGAAACTCAAGATGTTATTTATGAACGCTTCATGAAGCTGTGGCCTTCAGAACCAGAGATTCCATTGGAAGATATTAAGAAAATTCAATGCCCTGTATTGGTTATGGCTGGCGATGATGATGTCATTAGCCATTCGCACACAGTTGAATTATTTGAGGCGTTACCACTTGGGCAATTAGCAATTGTCCCGGGTACATCACATATTTTGCCTAAAGAAAAACCAGGACTTGTGAATTTGTTAATTACGGAGTTTCTAGAGGATTTGAGTTACCCAGTAACGCGAATGCCGATACGTAGAACAAATCCGGTTAGCAATCAACCGGAGTAATTTTTCCTGTCGCTACATCGTAAATTGCTCCGCCAACAACCACATCTTTGTTAAGAAATGGGTAGGCACGAATTCTGTTTACATCGGTAACTAATGCAGCTTCTTGATCCTTAACAGTTCTAAATTCAAGACTGCGGGTATCGACACCAAACTCTTTTTGAATGTGCTCGTGAATATCTGCCTCTTCGGCAGAAGCCATACGGCAATTTGTATGTGGCATCACAAGGATTTTTTTAACACCTAACAAATAGGTTGCAAGAACAAGTGTGCGAAGTACATCCTCAGTTACGCGAGCACCTGCGTTACGCAGAATCTTTGCATCGCCGGATTTCATTCCCATGACTGACAGTGGGTTAATTCGTGAATCCATGCAGGTAACGATCGCTAGACCTTTTTGAGCAACGCCTGTTAGGCCCGAGTATTTAAAGGTTTTGATGTATTCGCTATTTGCTGCGAGTTCTTCGGAAAATGCATCGTGAGGAAAAGAGTTATTTAACATCTCTACTCCCTTGCGGTAGTACTGGAGCCCCCCGTCAGGATTGAACTGACGACCTGCGCATTACAAGTGCGCTGCTCTACCACTGAGCTAGAGAGGCCTGCTCTTCGAGTTACCCCGAATACAGCAGCCGTAATTATGGCAGGCATAGGCCAAATCGCAAAAACAAGGGATCCTTTCGCTAAATCAAGGCTTAGTGAGAGACTTCCCCACGTGATTAACAACTATTGGATGAGCCCAGAGACCACTTCCATCAATCGCTTGCCGATGCTCAACATCGAGCACTTCGAGCAGATCTCTTTGGATGGAACATGGCGCTTCCAGTTATTGCATTCGCCGACTGAGAAGTTAGGCAAGCGCTGGGCATCAATCCCAGTTCCTGGTTTATGGACAATGCAGGAACCATCAGATGTTTTCTTTGATAAGCCGATTTATACAAATGTTCAAATGCCATTTGAAGAGCAGCCACCATTTGTACCCGCTGAAAATCCAACTGGAATTTATGAGCGCGACTTTGAAGTTCCAAAGAGCTGGGCAGGCAAGCGAATTGTTTTACAGCTTGGCGGATATGAATCTGTTGCATTGGTTTACATCAATGGACAAGAAGTCGGACTTTCGAAAGATTCTCGTCTTGCAGCTGAGTTTGATGTAACTCAATTTGTTAAGAGTGGAAATAACGTACTGCGCATTGATGTTACAAAGTGGTCGGATGCAACCTTTATTGAGGACCAAGATCAATGGTGGCATGGTGGAATAACTCGTTCCATTAAGTTGTACGCAACCAACAAGGTATTCATCGAAAAGTTTGCAACGATTGCAGGTCTTGAAAAAGATCTATCGACCGGAACTTTGGATGTGCGTGCGAAGATTTCATCTATTGATAATGAACCAACCGATGGATACTCATTGCACCTTTCAATTCGTGAACTTCCAAAGGTAAAGAGCGCAACAATCTCGAAGGTATTGAAAACCTTCGTTGCACCAATTTGGACTGAAACTCCTGAAGAGGTTGCAATCGCTGCGCGTGATTACTTCCACGCAAAGTTCTGGAATGGAAATCTTCCACAATCTGCCCGCACCGCGGTTTCAATCATGGAGCCACCTCCACAAGGTGAAATCGCGCTTAATACACTTCTTCCTAAAGTAAAAGCCTGGTCTGCTGAAGAGCCAAATCTGTACACCTTAGACATCGAACTGCGTAACCCTGAAGGTGCAGTTATTGAGGTTTCGCAACAGAGAATCGGTTTCCGTTCAATTGTTATCAAGGGTCAAGATTTCTTAGTCAATGGCCAGCCAATTACATTTTATGGAATTAACCGCCACGACTTCAATCGCTACACAGGTCGCGCACTGACTCGTGATGACATGCGTCAAGACTTACTAGAACTAAAACGTTGGAACTTCAACGCAGTTCGTACCTCGCATTATCCAAATGATGCTGCCTTCTTAGATCTTTGCGACGAACTTGGTTTCTATGTAATAGGTGAAGCAAACATTGAAGCTCACGCATTTATCTCTTCACTTTGTAATGACACTCGTTACCTAACCGCATTTGTTGATCGCGTTGGCCGCATGGTCCAACGCGATATCCATCACCCATCTGTTGTTATGTGGTCACTTGGCAATGAATCAGGTGCAGGAACAAACCATGAAGCAGCTGCTGCATTTGCACGAAGCTTTGATCCATCACGTCCATTGCACTACGAGGGTGGTCTACGCGGAAATTGGATGGGAAGTCATTCGCTGACAGATGTAATAGCGCCGATGTATCCGTCAATTACTGCAATCAAGGAGTACGCAAAGTCTCCAAAGGCAGATCGTCCATTGATCATGTGCGAGTACTCGCATGCGATGGGTAATAGCAATGGAACCCTTGCTGAGTATTGGGAAGTAATTGAATCAACTCGTGGTTTGCAAGGTGGATTTATTTGGGAGATGTGGGATCACGGTCCTGTTCAAACATTGCCAGATGGTTCAAAGCGCAACGCATACGGTGGCGACTATGGTGAAACAAAACATGATGGCAACTTCTGCTGCGATGGAATGGTTTTCCCAGACCGCACAGCTAAGCCTGCAATGCATGAATTTAAAGCACTTGCGGCCCCTGCAACCATTACCGGTATAAAGCCAGCGACAGGTCAGTTCAAGATCTTCAACAAGAACTTCTTTACAGATCTAAGCCAGTATCAATTGCAGTGGTCAATTACCTGTGATGGAGTTATTCAAGATGGTGGAGTTGTAAAACTTCCAAAGGTTGCACCTCGCAAGAGTGTTAACTTCAAGGTTTCATCAAAGAAGTTGGCAAAGGGCACTTCTCGCGGTGAACGCTTTATAACTTTCACTTTGGTTCGCATTGCAAGTACACCTTGGGCGCTACCAATGTCAGAGGTTAGCTGGAGCCAAATCGCACTTCCTTCGACCGCACTAGCTGCACCAAAGAAGGTCAAAGAATTAGATGATGTTGTCGATGAGCACGGCCAAATTATTTTGCCGTATGGAATCGTTGCACCATCTGTTTCATTGTGGCGTGCACCAACCGATAATGATCGCATCGGACATATTGCCGCCAAGTGGGAGCGTTACGGTGTCCGTAAAATTTCACGTACCGATTGTGTTGTCACACAAACGCCGACTTCAATCAAGGTAGTAAATACGTGGGAGACAAGCACTGGTGTGAACTTCAAGCACACACAACTAATTACTCCGGTTGCGGATGGCTTTACCGTTAAGGAATCTGTAACAGTTCCTAAGGCATTTGATGATCTTGCACGAGTTGGAACATTGTTTGAACTCGATGGAACTCTTAATGAACTTACCTACTTTGGAACTGGCGCACACGAGTCATACCCTGATCGCAAGATCGGACGCATTGGTCGTTATGTTTCAACAGTTGCAGCTCAGTACATTCCATATGTACGTCCACAAGAAAATGGTGGTCACGCTGCAGTTCGTTGGTTTGAGGTTACAAATTCAGCAGGAAATGGTCTTCGCTTTGCAATGAGCAAGCCTGCTCAGGTATCGGTAACCCCTAACAGAGATGCGGATTTAGCTGATGCGACGCATGATGTAGAGGTAACAGCATGTGGAAACACAGTTGTTCATATCGATGCTGCACATCGTGGTGTTGGAACCGCTTCATGCGGTCCAGATACTTTAGATAAGTACATTATTAAAACTGGTGTACATACCTGGGAGTGGACAGTTACTTCTCTTTAATCTAAATGTGAGAGCGGCCAAGTAATTGCAATTGGATATTTGCAGGTACGGCCATCACCTGATGATTTACCGCGTGCACGTCGCCACATCCATGGCAGTGCAAATGTTGCAAACCAAACCGTTGTAATTGCTACGCGCACAAACTTTGGCGTTGGCTCTGCTGCAGCTAAAGGACGGCGCCATGAAGGATCAAATGGAAGTCCCAAAGTTTCCTGAACGGCTTGTGCAACTCGATCATGTCCCATTGGATTTAAATGCAGACGATCAAAGGCTAAAAAGCGCGGATCTTTAAAAGCTGGCTCTTCATTAGCATCACACAAGATTGCGCCAACCTCTTCGGCAATTGCGCGAACATTGTGATTGAAATCTGCAAAGCGAACCTTCCAAGATTCGGCAAGGCGTCCTTCACTTCCACTGTCCTCTAAAACTGTAAACAACATAACTGTGGCACCAGAAGCGGCAACTTTGCGAACCGCTTCGGCGTACAAAGGTAAAATTAAATTTGGGTTGTACTTAGGGCGAATTACATCATTGGCACCAGCGTGAAATGAAACCAAAGTATCTTTTCCAGTTACTTGTGCCAGCGCCGGTTCGATTTGTTCATCGATAACCTGCTTTAACAACTTGCCGCGAATTGCCAGGTTTGCATATTTAAAATCTGGGTAGTGAGCCGCCATTACATCGGCAACGCGATCTGCCCATCCGCGGTACTGGCCATACTTTTTCTCATCGCACATACCTTCGGTGAATGAGTCACCCAAAGCGATAAAACGGTTGTATTTCAAGGCCTTTACCTACTTACTGCGGCGCTGCTGATCTACGTGGAAGAGTGCGATTGAGGTCGCAACGCTTGCGTTAAGAGATTCAGTTGTTGCACTGATTGGAATTGAAACAACAAGATCGCACTTTTCCTTTGTAAGACGTGCAAGACCCTTACCTTCAGATCCAACAATGATCATCAACGGCTCAGTGGCAACCTTCATCGCGCTGATGGTGTCTTCAGATTCTCCATCGAGGCCGACAACAAACATTCCAGCCTTTTTAGCGGCATCGATTGTGCGAGCAAGGTTTGTAATCTGAGCGATCGGCAAACGTGCAGCTGCACCTGCTGAAGATTTCCAGGCAGATGCGGTCATTGTTGCTGCGCGACGTTCAGTCATGATGACACCTGCTGCACCAAATGCTGCAGCGGAACGAATAATCGCACCAAGGTTACGAGGATCGGTAACACCATCAAGGGCGACGATCAAGGATGGATACTTCGCGCGTTCCATGATCTCTTCAAAACTTGAGTACTGGAATGGCTTGATCGCAAGAATGATTCCTTGGCTGTTTGGGGAAATTCCTTCTACTTCTGCGCGGTGTGCTTCACGAATTGGAAGACCGTGGTGAAGTGCAAGCTTTAAACTTTCGGCGACGCGATCATCAACATCGATACTGCGTGCAACTAGTAATTCAGTAGATGGAACATTTTCGCGAAGTGCTTCAAGAACTGCGTTACGTCCTGCAACGATTTCACCACGTGGACGATCACCCTTTGGCATGCGAGGAGAACGTGATTCACGCTTTTCTGCTGCCTTCTTACGCTTTGCAGCTGCGTGATACGGACGATCTTCAGCCTTAGGAGTTGGTCCCTTGCCTTCAAGACGACGCTTGTTATTTCCACCAGTACCGGCAGATGGTCCCTTTTTTGATTGGCGAATAGCGCCTTTACGGGATGAATTGCCAGCCATGGTGAGTCTCGTTTCGTTGTACAGATTAAGAAATGGACCAGCGAGGCCCTTGAGCAGTGTCCTCAATTGTAATTCCTAAAGCAGCAAGCCCATCACGGATGGCATCTGAGGCAGCGAAATCCTTACGCTCACGAGCAGATGCGCGCTCTGCAAGAGCTAATTTAATGACGCCATCTAGCGCTTCAGTTAGATCAGAGCCCCCAGATGATGCAAATGCAGCATCAAATGGATCGCAGCCAAGAACTTCGAGAGCTCCACGAATTTCATTGGCATTCTTTGAAATCGCTGCCTTGTCATTATCGGTAATTGCTTGATTACCAAGACGAAGATTTTCGCTGATTGTTGCAAGAGCTGCAGGAACAGCTAAATCATCATTCATCGCAGTTGTGAACTCTGCACTAATACTCGCTGTTGGTTGTGCGCCAATTATTTCTGTTGCACGAGTTAAGAAGTTTTCAATTCTGCGGAAGTTTGTTGCAGCCTCTTGCAACGCTTCTGGTGAGTACTCCAACATAGAACGGTAATGCGCTCCACCTAAGTACCAGCGCAATTCAATTCCACGAACATCTTTTAGAATTTCGTGAACTTGCAATGTGTTACCAAGTGACTTAGACATCTTTTCGCCAGATTGAGTAACCCATGCGTTGTGTAACCAACGCTTTGCAAATCCGTACCCTGCAGCCTCTGATTGTGCGATTTCATTTTCGTGATGTGGGAACACTAAATCTAATCCGCCACCATGAATATCAAATGTTTCGCCAAGGTAGGCATGAGCCATTGCTGAACATTCCAAGTGCCAACCAGGTCGACCTGCGCCCCATGGTGTTGGCCATGATGGCTCTCCTGGCTTTGCTGCTTTCCACAATGCAAAGTCGCGCACATCTTTTTTGTAAGTTTCATCCGCGTCTGATGCAGGTTGAAGATCATCTAAATGTTGACGAGACAAAGTTAGGTAACGATCAAGTTTGCGAACTTCTAGATACACATCGCCATTGCCGGGTGCATACGCTGCTCCCTTTTCAATTAACTGCTTCATGAGTTCAATCATCTGCGTGATGTGCCCAGTTGCACGTGGCTCGTATGTAGGTTGCAAAACATTTAAAGATGCATAGGCAGCGCTAAACGCACGCTCGTACTTCATTGCTAAGGCCCACCACGGCATATCTTCAACAACAGCCTTTTGCAGGATTTTGTCATCAATATCGGTGACATTACGAATAAAAGTAACTGTGTAGCCGCTCTTTAGTAACCAGCGGCGCAAAATATCGAAGTTAACACCGCTGCGAACATGGCCGATGTGTGGTGCTGCTTGAACAGTTGCACCACAGACATACATGGAAACTTCGCCAGCAACTAATGGTTTGAACTCGCTTACTTCGCGAGTTGCTGTGTCATATAAATGTAGCGTCATGGTGTTTGTACCAATGCATTTGCAATTACATAAATACCTTCACCGCGACCTGTAAAACCCAACTGATCTGATGTAGTTGCAGAAACAGATACGGGTGCACCAAGTGCATCGCCGAGAACCTTTTGTGCTTCATCACGACGTGGAGTGATCTTTGGTTGGTTGCCAACAATTGTTAAAGCAACATTATTAATCACAAAACCTTTACTAGTTACAAACTCGCGCACCTTTTCAATCATTGCAACGCCTGATGCTCCAGCCATTTCAGGCAGATCAACACCAAAGAAAGTTCCAACATCACCTAGCTGGCATGCAGATAAAACCGCATCGCACAATGCATGTGCGGCTGCATCACCATCGGAATGACCAACTAAACGTGGAGCATCGGCCCATGACAAACCTGCGAGCGCACATGGTCCGCTATCGCCAAATTGATGAGCATCGACTCCAACGCCGGTGCGTAATTTAGAAATCAATGATCGTTGCTTTCCACGATCTCTTGTAGCTTCGCGATTGTCTCTTCTTCTGTATCGCCTTCAACTGTTACGACTACTTCATCGCCACACTTAACGCCAAGGGTCATAACGCGAAGAACACTTGCACCATCAACGGCGGCTGTTGCCTGACCATCGACGATCTTTGCCAAGCGAACGGTGCTTCCAGAACCTTTAGCTGTTGAGGCGAAAAGTGCTGCTGGACGAGCATGCAGGCCTACGGCCGATGCGACTACTGAGCGGAATTCCTTCATGGGGGTAGCGTAACGGCACCCACAAAGTGTTTAATATGAACATCTATTCAACCCGCTGCACAAATGTGAAAGTTGGAAAATGACCGTCAATCCATTGCTTATGGGGCATCCATTGTCATCACCTGAGCATGCCCGTCATGCACTTTTATATATGTGGCGAATCCGCAAATTTGAAGAGGCTGTTGAAGATCTATTCGGCCGCGGAATGATGCACGGCACCATGCACCTTTCTATTGGACAGGAAGCATCACCAACCGGCATGTGTATGGCGATGACTTTGCAGGATCAGATCACATCTACACACCGTGGACATGGTCACTGCATTGCAAAAGGCGCAGATTTAACACGCATGATCGCCGAATTACTTGGAAAGAAGATTGGTTACTGCGGTGGACGCGGTGGTTCGATGCACATTGCCGATGTTGAAACCGGAAACCTTGGCGCAAATGGCGTTGTGGGTGGCGGACTTCCAATTGCAGCAGGCGCTGCTCTTGCCTCGAAAATGATGAACCGCGGAACAGTTGCAGTTTCCTTCTTTGGTGATGGTGCAATGAATGAAGGTGCCTTCCATGAAGCTGCAAATATGGCGGCGATCTGGAAGCTACCGATGATCTTGTTCTGCGAAAACAATGGGTATGGAATGTCATCATCTACTGCAAAGGCTTTTGCAATTGATAACTTGGCAGATCGCGGCAAGGGATATGGAATCCCGGGCGTTAATGTTGATGGAAATGATGTTGTTGCCGTTTACGAAGTTGCTCAAGCTGCTGTAGATCGTGCGAAAGCTGGCGAAGGCCCTACATTGATCATCGCCGAGACCTATCGTTGGAAGGGTCACTCACGATCAGATAAGAATTTGTACCGCACAAAGGAAGAGATTGAAGAGTGGCGTACTAAAGATCCAATTCCACGTTTTATTTCTCGTGCAATTGAGGCTGGTTTGTTGAATCAAGAACAGTGCGATGCGATTCAAAATGAGGCGATTGAAGCTATTAAAGCCGCTGTAAATGAGGCTGTTAAGGCTGAATCTGCTGAACCATCAGGGCTGTTAGATGCAGTGTTTAAGGCGGTGTCAGCATGAGCGATCGCATGTTAACTATGGCTGAAGCTGTTCGCGAAGCTATGTCTATCGCCTTTGAAGAACGTCCAGAAGTTTTCTTGCTAGGTGAAGATGTTGGTATTTACGGTGGAGCATTTGGTGTTTCAGGCGATATGTACCATAAGTACGGTGCAGACCGAGTTCTAGATACTCCAATTGCAGAGCTTGGAATTGTTGGTGCAGCGGTTGGTGCAGCTCTTTCAGGTATGCGACCAATTGTTGAAATTCAATTTTCAGATTTCACCGCGCAAGCGATGGATCAAATTGCAAACCAAGCGGCAAAGATTCACTTCATGCTTGGCGGAGCGCTTCATGTTCCGATGGTTTTGCGTACACCACAAGGTTCAGGTACCGGTGCTGCAGCACAGCACTCACAAAACCTAGAGCCATGGTTTGCAT